>ERZ857775.2404-NODE-2404-length-18285-cov-3.009106_pt1 | contig 18285 bp, 20 predicted proteins | sample MGYA00519698_ERZ857775 | MGnify/ENA primary metagenome ERZ857775 (study PRJEB31778, sample SAMEA3449363) | human gut metagenome | biome: human gut; feature: human-associated habitat; material: faeces | place: United Kingdom | collected 2010/2012 ...
GACATCGCTCTATTCAACAATGCACTGAATATTACGGTAGATTATTATCGTCGTAAAGGTACAGATTTGATTGCTTTGCAAATGTTGCCGCTTGAAACCGGCTTTATGTCGACTTATGTCAACTGGGCAAGTATGCGTAATGACGGTTTTGAAGTGGCATTAACTACCCGTAATATAAATCGCAACGGTTTTACCTGGTTTACGAATTTCAATTTGGGATATAATCAGAATAAAGTTTTGCGTGAAACAGTACCATCCAATCAGACGACACCCGGACGTGAAGGTTATCCGGTAGGGGCACTCTTTGCTTATAAATCGGCAGGATTGGACGATGAAGGATATCCTTTGTTTTATAATAAGGAGGGTGAAAAAGTAACTGCGGTAGAACTGTTGAAGTTGAATAGTGCAGGAGCCAGCACCTTGTCTGCCGAAGAACAACGTAATTTGTATTCATATATCGGTTCGAGTGATCCTCTGTTCTCGGGAGGTTTTGTGAATACGTTCAATATCAAAAGGTTTGAAGTGGTTGTCAACTTTATATTTAACTTGAAAATGTATTCAAGAGTAGCTCCGTCCTATACGCTGACGAGCTTTGACCGGGGAATGAATACAAATCGGGATATATTGAACAGATGGACACCTACAAATACCAATACGGATTTTCCGGCATTATTGTCTGATACAAAGCGTACGGCGGAATATTCACATTATGATATATTTTCCACTTATCAGATGATGGATACGTGGGTGAAGCGTTCGGATCATGTGAGGTTACAAAATATCCGGGTTGGTTATAAGCTTCCCGAAACACTTATGCATACATTGGGTATCCGTTCGGCTACCGTTGCTCTCGAAGGTCGCAACCTGTTTGTTTTCGGTGCTAATTATAAGAATTTCTTGGATCCCGAAACCATGAGTAATCAGTTTGCACAACCTATACCTAAGTCGTTTACTTTCAGTCTTAACATGAATTTTTAACAGATTATGAAGATACTAAAGAATATAAAACTACTGTGTGCCTTGCTTTGTATAGCGGCTTTATACAGTTGTGACAAATATCTGGATATACAACCGGTAGGAAAGGTGATTCCCCGTACCGCTGCAGAATTCAGGGCATTATTGACTCAGGCATATAGTTATGTACCAAGTGACAGAGGATTAGCTACCTTTCGTTCGGACGAGATGATAATGGATGGAACTCTTGCTGCCGAAGATTTGAATTCTTACAAGGATATATGGATATGGACTGATGTGAGTCCGTCGGAAAATACGACGGCATTCAGTTGGCGTTCGTTCTATCATACATCGTTTATCGCCAATTATGTCATTGAATCAAAAGAGATGATTGAGGAAGGGACTGTTGACGAGGTGAACCAGATGGTTGGCGAGTCTTATATGCTTCGTGCCTATATGCACTTTTTGTTAGTCAATTTGTTTGGTGAAGCTTACACGAATTGTGATCCTGCTACTACAAAAGCTATTCCGTTGAAATTGAATAGTGATACAGAGGTTACCTTGTCCCGTAATACGGTTGCCGAGGTGTATAATTCTATTTTATCAGATCTTGCAGAGGCAGAAAAATATCTGAATGTAGATCAATGGGATTTGGGATATAACTATCGTTTCAATACCTTAAGTGTCAATGCATTTCGCTCTCGTGTGTACTTGTATATGGGTGAATGGGCAAAGTCTCTCGAAGCATCACAGGCAGTTTTGCAGGTGAATGACCAATTGGTGGATATGTCTTCTTCTACCGTATTGCCGAATGAATATGATTCTCCGGAGAATATTCTGGCATTGGAACAGGTGATGACTGCTCAATACGTACGTGCTGCGAAAGTGAATACTACTTTATGGAAAATGTATACTTCGAGCGATTTGCGCAGATCGAAATATTTTAATCAAGTAACCGTTTCCAATATTTTGGTTGCTAAAGGCGGAAGCAATCAGTATTCCTGTTCTTTCAGAGTTGGAGAAATTTATCTGAATGCTGCCGAAGCTGCATTAATGACGGGAGAGTCTGCTATGCCTGCGGCACGGACTTATCTGTTGACGTTAATCAAACAACGTTATAAAGCTGCTGCTTATACAGAGAAGGAGACGGCAATTAATGCAATGGGGCGTGATGAATTATTGCAGGAAATATACGACGAGCGTACTCGTGAATTAGCTTTTGAAGGACATCGTTGGTTTGATTTACGACGGACATCCCGTCCTCGTCTGGAAAAAACGTACAGTGGGACAACCTATGTTCTGGAAGAAAACGATTCCCGCTACACAATTCGTATTCCCAGTGAAGCAATAGAAGCGAATCCGGGGTTGGCAAACTAAAAGAAAACATTTTTGTTGTGATTGATACGACTTGGTTCTCAATCATAACAAAGATGGCTCTATGTATTTATCTATATGTTTAATTATTAAAAGATTGTTTTATGAAAAAAGTATTACTGCTTGCTTTTTGTGCTGCGGCTATGCTGACAGTACAAGCTCAGCCGACTGTAACTAACAGTTGGACGAAATCTCAGACAGATATTCTCTCTGTTGCAAATGTAAATAATAGTAATCCTGTGGCTGTTTCTGCACAGGGAGATATGTATGCAACCGGTCTTTTTACCGAGAGTTTTACTTTTGGCGGTAAAGAGATAGAAGCAGTTGCTACCAGTTCATATTTATTAAAATATGGTACTGATGGTGCTGAAAAATGGGGAGTTGCTCTTACAGGTGCTGCAACAATAAAGACGATAACCACTGACGGTGCCGGGAATGTATATATTGCCGGAAACTTTGCAGATGAATTGACATTCGGCAGTACGGATGGTAATACCCAAGTGAAAGAGGGCATTAAAATGGATGGTACTCCTATTGCTGATCAAGCTGCCGGTTTTGTAGCCAAGTATGATGTTAATGGTGTATTAAAGGCTGTACAGAGTTTTGTGTCTAAACCTTTGCCGGAATTGGAGGCTACTGGTATATATTTCCCAGAGGCAGGCGATTATCGTTTTGATATAAATAATATTGCGTATAGTGATGGAAAATTGTATGCTTCGGCTTCTTATAAAGGACTGACAGAGAATAATGGTTTCTCTTTTAAAGGTGGTTATTTTGATCTTGACGGAGGGGGATTTTGGTATGGTGATTTAGTTTCCGGTGCTGTCTTTTCTTTGAATGATCAGTTAGAGGTTGACGGAATTTTAGCTAATATGGGTGTAACAGGTGGAAAAAGTACAGATCTATCTTCTGTACAATCTGTTTCGTTCGCAGTTGCTGAGGGAAAATTATATTCCGGTTTTGTAGCTTCAGGTAAGCAAACATTGACTATTGGTTCTAAGGAACAAGCATTCGATCTATCTCAAGAAAATGGTGTAACTGAATATGGACATATTTTGTCTATTATTGATTTAGCTGATGGTAGTTCTTCATTGACTAAAAAATACTCCACGACTCATGATGCCTATGGTAACTATTGTTTTATTAAATCAATGCTTGTAAAAGGTGATGTTTTGTTGCTTGGTGGTACGTTTAATGCTAAATTGGCTTTTGACCAAAATATAGATGCTGTTTCTACTAATGATTTATATGTTGCTGTTTTAAACAAAAATACTTTGGATGTGAACAATGCCGTAGCTTCAAAAATCAATGAAGGTGATGCGAATTCAAAGAAAGAAGAATTTGGTGGAATGACAGTTTGTGGTGATTATGTTTATATGATAGGACATACTGCTGTTATTGCTTCTCATGCAGTTGAAACTCCTCTTACTTTCTGGATCGATACTACTAACGGAACAATGACTCAAGCTAACCCTGCAAATCTTGCTACAGGTGTAGCAGCTTCTGGTACAAAACTGGCTATTGCTCAAACTCAGGTTGCTGATCAAAAGCTTGAGAATATCTTCTCATTAAATGAAGTTAGCAATGCTACAGGTATTTCTTCTACTGAGCAGGGAGCTGGCGTGTCTGTTTATCCTAATCCGGTAGTGGATGTATTGAATTTCACAACTCCTTGTGATGTTGTTATCATCAACTTAATGGGAGTAACAGTTAAGCAGGCTGAAAATGTTTCGAGTTTGCCTGTTTCTGATTTGATAAGTGGGCAATATATTATCAAGCTTACTACAGAAGATGGTACAAGTACTGCTAAGGTAATTAAGAAATAGAGTATTATTATTGTTGGTATAAAATCAATGAAAGGGTCTCCTTAATTAAATAAGGCGGCCCTTTTTTATTTCTCTCATTCCTGTGTTATATTGTATGTTTCTTGAATAAAATTAAAGTAGTATTTAATATTATTCAATAATAGATTTAATTATTTAAATAATATATCTATATTTGCAGATGTAAATCAATATAAAATTTCAATCATATGAAACATGTAAGCTTGACTTTCGGTATTTTGTTTTCTGTTTGCTGTCTTTTTTGTCAGGCACAATTGATGCCATTGAATGTAGAATCGGTGACCTTGAATACCGAAGACGGGGTGATCAAAGGTAAATTGATTCTTCCCAGTACAGAAAAAAGCTGTCCGATAGTGTTGCTTATTGCAGGATCCGGGCCGACGGATATGGATGGTAATTCTCCTCTTCTTCACGGAAAGAATAATTCATTGAAGTATTTAGCGGAAGGATTGGCTGAAAATGGCATTGCTTCACTTCGTTTTGATAAGCGGGGCATAGCAACCAGTGCAGCAGCCGGAAAAGAGGAATCCCTACTGCGTTTTGAAGATTATGTAAATGACGTGAAAGGTTGGTTGAATTTTTTAGCTAACGACAAACGGTTTACCGGTATCACGGTGATAGGGCATAGTGAGGGGGCATTGATCGGTATGTTGGCTTGCCGGAATCAGCCAAAGGTGAAAGCATTTGTCTCATTGGCCGGAGCAGGCCGTCCGGCATATGAAATTATAGAAGAACAAGTATCCGCACAGCCGGAAATGATCCGGAGAGAGGTGTCTGCCATTAACGAATCTCTTAAAAAAGGGGAACAGGTAGAACAGGTTCCTATGTACTTGCAGTCCTTATACCGTTCTTCGGTTCAACCCTATCTGATCTCATGGTATAAGTATGATCCTCAAGAGGTCATTGCGACTCTGAAAATACCGGTATTAATAGTTCAAGGTAAACGTGATATTCAAATTAGCACACAAGATGCCGAATTGTTGAAGAAAGCTAAACCTGCTGCCGGATTGCTCTTCATCGACTCCATGAATCATGTTCTGAAAGATTGTGATACGATGGATCCGCAGAAGCAGTCAGTCGCTTATTCCGATTCCTCTCTACCGGTGAATACTACCTTGATCTCTTCGTTGAGCACTTTTATAAACAAGCATAAATAATCGATATGAATGAATTGAAAAAACGTTTGCCACTGCAATGTCCTGCATGTGAATCTCCATTGAGAGTAGGGCGTATGTTTTGCGGAGAATGCGGTACCGAAGTTTGCGGTGATTTTGAATTGCCTTTGTTGGCCCGTTTGTCAGAGAAAGAACAGCAGTTTATTCTTGCTTTTGTAAAGTCGAGCGGTAGCTTAAAAGACATGGCGAAAAGTATGGGAATAAGCTATCCTACCGTTCGGAATGTTTTGGATGATTTGATTGAGAAACTTATTAAAATGGAAGAAAAATGAAAAATCAGAAGATTGAAAGAGTGGTAAATCCGTTTATTCGGATTGCAGGGACACAGGCATTACTATGGGGAGCATTAGGTTTGGTTGTTTCCACCTTGCTGAGCTGGTTATCCGGTTATCATTATCATGGATTATTACACTTCGGACCTGCTCCCAATCCCGCTTGGTGGTGTTATTGGGCAGAGCATCTGATGGTGTGGTTAGTTCCGGCAACCCTGTTTTATATAGGTGGAAAGACATTTTCCCATTCTAAAATCCGTATGGTAGATGTTTACGGAACTGTCCTGTTCGCTCAATTACCGATGATCGGAATGAATCTGATCTATTTATTACCCCCTATGCAAGCGATCGCACAAGTAGATTCTACAATGGCACCTACTGAGATACTGGCTATTCCTAATCTGCATTGGGCTATCTTCTTGTCATTACTCGGTCTTCCGTTTATAATATTTTCTCTTATCTGGATGTTTCAGGCTCTCAAAGTATCCTGTAATTTGAAACAGTCCCGGCTTTGGATTATTGCTCTTGTCGGAATCATTGGAGGAGATTTCATATGCCGCCTGTTGATTGGGTTGTTTTATTGACTTTTATATGATAATCAATTCGTAATAACGAATCAGGTAAGGAAGAAATATTCAATTATCAGAACTTGATTGATAACTATAGACTCCTGCATCATAAAAGTGTATATTTTTATGTATCAAGAATATGTACTTTTATGATGTAGGAGTCTATAGTTTTATTTTGATTGATTATCAGTGCTTTAGCGCTTCTTTGCTAGCTCCTTGACATCTGTTTGGTATAAGTAACCTTCAATTATTACTGATATGTTATCCGGATAGATTGGAATGTATCTTTAGCTGCACGGAGCACACAGTTTCCAATATCGATTACAGATATATCCGTAGCTTCTTTTCGGTATACCGTTCGAAGAATATCGGTTGCAGGGATTTCTCTGCCAGATAACAATATTCGATAGGGAGCAGGCTGTTGAGATCGTTACCTTCGCAAATGCCGGTAATATCGCTTCGGGTGGAATGTGTCACGATCTCTTCTCTTCGAATGCCGGCAGTCATTTTAAAACGCTTTTGTATCCCCTGATGTTGCTTTCCCAATATCTTTATCAATTCTTTCGAACGTGGTCTGAGGGCTTGAAAACGTTCCAGATAGTACTTTACATTGAGATCTACCATATTATACCTCATGGAAAACGGATAAGCACTGTTTTTCAGAAAATGCAGGAACTTCGCATCCGAGGCTTCATCCGTTTCATGGAAATACTCCCATTGGGCGGCATACTGTGAATAGAACTCTTGCAGGGAGGGAAGCGTATGTCGGAAATATTGCCGGATATCCGTATCCAATTCTTCCGGTTTAATGATGAGATTGTGTAGCATCATACACCTCGTAGGCAATCTCTTGCAGGCGGTCATAGTACCTGTCTTGCAATTCCTTTAGTCTAATAGTCCCTGTTCTCTTCTTTTTCAGATTCTGATAGTCGGAAGCAAACTTTAGCAGGTTACCGGCTATCCGCTATCCTTCGATGCGGTGATAAAAAGTATCGACCACCTGAATGGCAGGGGCACTGTCTCTGCCTCCGCCTGCATTTTGCAGTATTCTTCCTGTTCGATCGGCAGTTTCTCCGGTATATTCGGTTCTGTATCCTTTGTCGAAGCAATCATCCGGTCAAAAGCGAATTCCTGTTCGATACAGCCCACAAATTGCCGGATAAGGAAGCGGTCATAAAGTGCTTCCAACCCTTCTCCCTTTGCCGGTAGTTCGTTAGAAGCCGCTATCAGCACTTTCAACGGGACTTTCACTGTAAACTGTCCGTTCCGGTATATCTTTTCATTGATTACTGTCAGCAGGGAAGTTCTGTATGGCCGGTCCTGCTTTCCATATTTCATCCAGGAAAGCCACTGATGCTGTAGGAAGATATCCTTCGGTAATCCGTTCATAGGTATCTTCATCTTTAAATTTCGAGATCGATACCGGCCCGAAAATCTCATCCGGAGTACTGAAACGTGACATCAGGTATTCGAACGCATTGTTTTCTTTGAATGCATATTTCAGTTTTCGTGCTACTAAACTCTTGGCTACTCCCGGAGGACTTAACAGGAAAATACTTTCTCCGGCAATGGCCGCCAATAAAGAAAGGGCTATGGTGTGTTCTTTCTCAAATACCCCCTCATTAAGAGCGTCGAGAAGTTTGTGGATACGTGGTTTGATCGAACTCATGTTTTTTCAATTTGAATGCAAAAATAAGAATAAACTCAGGATGAAAAAGAATAAAACGGAGAGTCATTACAGAGAATTTGTGTGTTTCCCATTTAACATTGTTAATTCCCGTTTTCTATTATTCTATTCTTTGTGGCAAGAATTATATTTTAAGGAGTTAAAAGATGCATTTCTTGAAGACAAAACATTAATTTTAACGTACAGTTAAAGTTAATGTTTTGTATGTAGGGTATAGAATCTATGAAATGGTTGATTTATAGTGTTATATGACTTAAATCATATATCATGTATATTCTTTCTACCGTTTTTTCTCGTTGATGGAATATGGTGTTAGTTGATATTTTATCAATTATCGAAACTTGATACTAATGCGGTCTTGTTCTTATTTTATTCATTTGTTTGAAGAATATTCTTTTTATAATTATTGCAGAATATACACTAATATGATGTGTTTGAGCACACTTTTTGACTGTTTAAGTCTATTTTACTTTTATCGTGTTTTGTTATGTTTTATTTTTATTATACTTTTACAACGTTTTAATACTTGTGTCTGATTTTCGAATGGTAATAAATTAATTGTTCTTGTCTCTAAAATCGCCAAGTTGAAGAGTACTGTACATGGACAATTTTTAGGCAGCATGAATTTTCATCTGCATGAATAATGAAAGATAATTTTCATGCTGCTTTTTTGTTTTTTTTTAGATATAATGAGGATTTTGTTTGTATAATTCTTTTTTTTATCTAATTTTGCGAGCATAGACAAGTTCGAAGGAATTTGTTTGAAATAAAAATATTAGTTAACGAGCGTAAGCTAATTCTTGTCTCTAAAATCGCCAAATTTAATGAGACTGCACAAGAAATAAGTCAACGGTTGTTTAGCTCGTATTATTATAACTTGTATCTATTCTTACCTTTCATTTTCTGAGAATGAAAGGCAACTATGACTCTTCTTATAATATAACGAAGCGTAGACAAAATTGTTCATTTGTGCAGTGGGTGTTTGGCGATACCTGGAGGCGGATGACAATTGGGTCTGCGCTTTTTTTTGCGTTTTAATTGGATCAGTAAACTCGGATTCATGATACTATCATTTATTATATAATTTGTGATTCGATAATAGGAGTGAAGCAGATAGATAAAGAATATATTAAGTCATTGTCTGATCAAGAGGTTGTTCAGGCTATTCTTAAAAGAGATGCTCGTGTAACTCGCTTGTATCTCTATGAGTTGTATTATCCTCTTTTCAAAATAAGATATGATAAATATTATACGGATTGTGAATCGTGTCTTGAATTTATCAATGAAATATATGTGTACCTAATGACACCTAGGTTAAAATCAGATAAGTGTTACTTGGAATCTTTTGGGTTTGGATGCCGTTTAGAACATTGGTTAAAAATTGTTGTAGAAAACTATTGTCGTCAGCTTTTTAAGAAAAGAACGACAATTATAGAAGTTCCTGAAGGGTCTGGTGATAGAAAACCGAATGAAATAACCACTATAGACATAAAAAGTTTAAATCAAGCAGACGTTAACACTATGTTAGGCCAAATGCGCAACAAACGTTATCGTGATTTAATTTGCTATCGTTATGTGGAAGAAAAGACAAATGAAGAAACAGCAGAGCTATTGGGGATGTCTATGGATAATTACTACAATAAACACAAACTTGCAAAAGAGCAATTTACTAACATCTTAAAAAAGGAGGGCTTGATATGATAAAGAATATTAAACCGTTACCCGTCTCCGAAGAGATGTTAGGAGCATACTTGGAAGGGAGCTTATCTTCAATAGAGGCGACTCAAGTTGAAGATTTGATGAACTTGGACAAGAATTTCAGAGATTTCGTGACTGAAGTCTCTGTTGCGGATCCTGATATAATGGAGTCCATCTTTGATGCTCATCCCAATTTTGATATGGAGTTTGAATTACCAGAAATCCCATTGACCTTTGATCTGCACTCTGATTTAGATTGGTTGAACCCAATACCTGAAATGGAAGATATTGCAGTCGCTGCATGTGCATATAGTGAATCAGACGAAATATTTGAATCAAGGGATGATCATATTTCAGAAGGAATAGGTGATGACCCGAATGGTGATGGAAGTGATGATCACAACGACTTAAATGGGGATGTGGAATGTATGTCTGATAACATGGAGCTATAATCATGATAAGTACGATAGGAATGAATACAATTGGAACAAATATTAGTGCTGGAGGCGGATTTGGGTCTTATATGCTGGTCAACGCAGCTGCGCAGACCCTCATGGGGTATCATCGTAGAGGAGAACAAGATGTGGCTGCTGCAAAAAGCGAACAATTTCAAGAAGAGTTAGCTGAAGCTAAACGCGAATTTCAAGATGAACTAGAAGCGAAAAAGGTCGCTGATATGCGACATAAGATGCGAGTAGCAAGAGAGTATCGCTTAATAGAAAAATTTGAGGGATCAAAACTCAAAGTCTTAATGGGAGAACTGAAAACCTTGTTAGATAAGGAATTCCCATTAAAAGATGAGGCTTTCCCAATCATTGTAGATGCAATTGAAGAATACAGGAAATTAGGCTATGGGACTCAAGTTCCACTTAATGTAATCTTATTACATACATTGGGAAATGCTGGAATTGATTATGATGAGATAGTTGATTCTCTAGACATTTATGGTGATAAATTAGGAAATATTGAATATCGGCGTTGGTGCGATAAGGATATTGCTCGAAACGCGGCACTTTTTAACTTGCATGCTATATTGGGCAACATCCCTACCGCTGTCATATCTCCCCTCTTTTGGAAAAACAAAGTACATTTTACGGCGGCAATGTGGGATGCGCAATGTGAAACCAAACCCTTAGTTCGACCATTGTTCTCTATAGATTGTGATTTTATGCAACTTAAAACGTCCGACTATCGAAAGATGTTCCAACAAAAGTTGACGATGATCACGACCGTCATATCTGGTTGTGCTCGGGATTCGTATGTCCTTTTAGCACATGGTTTGACTCCTACATTTCCAAAAGTGCTTCAGGGAGATGAGTCTTTGAGAAAAATGTTGTTAGCAAAAGAGAACAAGCCAGTTTTGGATTTTATACTTAATGACTACCGAAATACAATACAATCATTAACGAAGTTGGAATCACCTAAAAGGATATTCACGGACGATGAAAGAACATTCTTAATCGGACAGTTGGATAACGCTACTAAGATGATTGAAAAACTATAAAAGTGTACACATATGCCATGGACAATGATAGCAGCCAGTATTGGAGCACAATTATTCAATAGTTGGCAAGCCAATAAGAAAACAGAGGAACTTCAAGCCCGTCAGAGGGAGTTCCAAAGGGCTGCACAGCAGAAGGATTTTGACCGGATACGCCAATTACAACGTGAAACAGCTCAATTAGCATTGGAAATAGAAGCCGATGTTCATAAACAGAGATTGGAGGACATTGAGGCCAATTACGATGACATTGTCAAGCAATACTCTACAGAAATTGCTATAAAGAAGTGGCCTCTAAAAGTATTACCTTTTGTAATGCGTGGAGAATCCTTTGGAACCTTTTTTAATGGAACAAAAAGCATCGCTCTTCATGTAATATTAACACCATCGAACTGCGATAGGTTTAATGAGGCGGTATACACGGATATTGACTTACAACTGGAAGCTGCTTGTAACCAGCACTGGAATACCCAGTCATTTCACCCTATCGCATATTATGGAGGAGCATGGCGAAAATCCAGTCTTGATTTGGATCATGTAGACCTACTTAAGACTCAATTAAAGAATGTACCTACCATTGTAATCACTCCTTACTTTGCTCCCAAACTATATTTTAAAGTGCAGATGTGGGGAATGGGGAAAGATACAGAGGTTAAAATTGAGCCTACTAACGGAGTTTTTTCATATGAAGATGACTACGTAAAAGGAATGGATTACGCACCTAAGGATGAGAGCCCTAAGGGGGATTTAATAGATACAACAATTGAAGAGTTTGTCCCTTATATGGAAAGTTTAATTGGTTTTGTGGCAGATAAATATTATTGGGAAATGTATAATGTTTGTCCGAAATTACCAACTTTGATACAAAATAGAACCTCTAATCTTACATTGATTAGCAGTAGTTTTACTCAAGAATACAACAACATTGCATTACAGGCTATAAATGAAGAATTGTTAGCTTCGAAGAAATTTAAAGAACATTTGGATTTACTGCTGTCTATATCTCCATTATTAACAAAACAACAAATAGAGAGTGCATATAAAATTTTCAGAAACAATTGTTGTAACTTGTTGAACATAGATATTCCTATAACAATTTATCCTAATTCCAATGCCGAAATTAGTGAAATAAAAACGCTGATTGATAGCAAATTAGCCGAATATAAAGAATGCGAAATTAAAGCATTCTTGGAGAGAAACTATATTCATAAAAAAGTTGAAATTTTTGATCTGCTCAAATTAGTTGAGTCTTTTGAAAAACATATTCTATTGCAAGGTAATAGAATAGATGAGGATTCACTCTCTTTATATATAGAACAAGAAAATTATAAAATTTTTAAAATTCATTTGTACAATGCCGAGACAAAAAAAATAATTATAGGAGGTATGTCTTTTGATTTTAAATTCCACGCATCAAAAATAAGGAAGGAAAAAATAATCAAGGATTTGTTTCATTATAAACAACAAGGGCAATTAATATGTCGCTTACCAAGAATAGAAAAATTAAAAAATATATTGTTAAATAATCAATTAGTATATTAATTATGTGGAAATACTTTGCATTAGCTGCTTTCGCAGGATTTGGAGTTTATGTTTACAAAAAAGTAAAAGCCCCAAGATCATATCAAGAGTATATACAACGTTCCTTGGGTTATGCATCAAGAATGAAGGAGGATGAGAATGTTGTTTCCAAAGTATTAACGGCTCACCTGGCGATTGATTCTGATGCAATTGAATTGTATCTATATCGTCGTTATATCAATGGTAAAGTTACAAAACTCAAATTACCATTTAAGCCATTTCCCCTTTCAATGTGCCCTATAGAAGTTCAAGAGCAAGTTAAAGGTGGTGAATATATTGTACATAAATTTTAAAATTAAGAGATATGGGATATTCGATTCTTGACAATAAAACATCAGATAAAGATGTTAAAAGCAAAAAGGAAAGAAAAACTATTTCATTCTACCCCATTGAGCCTGAATGGAGTCTTGACGATATTATCTTGTCTAAAGAATTGCGTAACACACTCGAGGATGTCGTTTCATTTTGTCTCAATAAGCCTCGGATTGTAGAGGAATGGGGACTTCATAGATTCCTCAAAGGTGCTGGTGGTTGTACAGCTATTAACTTTTGGGGACTGCCAGGAACTGGAAAAAGTATTGCAGCAGAAGCAATAGCAAAAGCAATGGGTAAACGTGTTGTTCAAGTTTCTTACTCCAGTTTGATGGACAGCCTTCAGGGAAATACGGAAAAAAATATTACAGCTCTATTTGAAACTGCTGTAGAAGAAGATTGTGTAATTTTATTTGATGAAGCAGACGGTTTATTAAGTGCAAGAAAATCTAATTCTTCTAATTCTGATTCTGTCAATCTTATTAAATCACACATGTTAAACTTATTAGACCGAAGTAGTGCAACTGTAATATTCACCACGAATTTCTTTAAAAGCTATGACAGGGCTTTTGTGCGTCGAATTTTATGGAACATAGAATTTAGAACACCTGGATTAGATGAAATAACTCAATTGTGGAATTTTCATATTGGAGAAAAAATTCCACGAGAAATTACCTTTGAAGACTTATCTTCATTAACATATGAATTGGGATGTCAAAGTGACGTTAAAATAACAGGTGGTGATATTAAAAAAATCACACTAATGTTCTGTACGCAATTAACATCTGGCCGATGCAAATCAATCACTAAGTCTGTTGCTGAAGTTGTAATCAAAAGATACTTAGATGATTTGCAAGAAAACACGCACAAGGAATATAGAGAGAATATAGTCGAAAACTCTCAACTTTCTCATAGTGTCAACAAAGCATTAAATAAATAATCTAATAAAATAAATAATGGGAACATTTATTATTACAATCGCAGTACTTAGCTTATGCGTATATGTTTTTACGCTATTATGGAAATCTGTTTTAAAATTTTGCTATTATTTGCTTCTTCGTTCAGCAGATGTCGTTACAAAAGTGATAACTGCAACAAAAAAAGCCGGAAAAGCTGCATGGTGGTTATATAAGCGATATCGTAATGGTCGAACGGTAAGAGTTCCTGTTGAACCCGAAGAAGAAGAGGTCGACATCGATATGTTGCCTGACGGTCTGCAAGAAGAACTTGAAATCAATGATGAAGTTATTGTCAAAAAGGGAGATATTGATCCTGCGGAGTTTTAATTTGTATACATATGGAAGAATTACTTTTTAATTTAGGCGCTGCCGCCCTTGGTGGACTCATTGGTTGGCTTGTCGGTTCTGCTATTAGTAAATATTTAGACAAAGCTAAGGACTGGTTCCAGAATGTATGGAATAGCTTGACAAGATCTAAAGTAACTCGTGCTGTTGGAATTTTAGTTCGAACTGGAATTAGAAGATTGAAGAAAATGTTATTGGTGCTTCAAACTGATGGAGAAGTTGAATACTACGAACAACCCGATGATGAAGGTGTAGAAGTTGATGATAGTGAACTAAATGACAATGTGTTAAAAGCATTAAATGAAGATGGCTATGTTCCTGTAGCTGTGTATGAATAAAAAAAAGAAAATATATGAATAAGATTTTAGATTTTTTCAAAGATTGCCTTGAAGCATTCTCAGAAGCATATAAATATGCGGAATTGGATTTTTATAAGTTAAGGAATGAAGTAATTTCGTTGCTTGATAAAGCTCGCAGTAAAGGTTATACTGACCCAGCATATTGTGAGTTATCAATTGAAATAAGAGATGCTTACGAAACTGCCGTTCAAATTCAAACATTTTATAAAAAAAACGGTAAATTTTTTCGTTTCAAAAAAGAATTGGATTTGGGAAAACTGGTAAATATACCATATGTAGTAAAACAAAGATTAATTGCTGAAAATAAAATAACTATCAAGTTAAGTGATTTTCAAAATCTTTATTCGGTCAGAGATGCAGATATTATGCCATCTGTAGAATTTGACTATTTGCGCAACAATGCACATATAGGTGGTGATAGGAAAAGTGTTGGACCAATAAAAGCGATTCTGTCAATTACAGATGAATTATTTTATTATGTAGTTGAATTGACATGTACTTATGAGGATAATAAAATTGAAACACGACGAAAATATTTTGCAAATATTAAAAATATACCAGCCGATGTACAAAATACAATATTATCCTCAGAAGATAAAACTTGTGTTTTAGATGTGACGCATTAAAACATTTGAATCTTTAGGGAGGGAAAAATTCCCTCCCTAAAGATTTTCTTTGAAACCAAGTTTACCAATAGGTTACAAGCCAAGGTTTATTAGAATTTTTTTCTTGGAGCTATAGCCAATTCTTGAGATTTTTTCAACTTACAAATCATGTTGCTGATAGATATTATTGCATAAAGACTCTTTTTATAAAAACAAGTAGTTATGTTAGAATTTTCAAGAGGAGCAAACCGAAATACAGATACCTTGGATCTGAATATTTTCCAAGGAACTACACCGTCGTGTGCTGTACGCTGTCAGCAGATTATTATGCGTGATTACGGGATTCAGATTCCGCAGGATGAACTAATGGAGTATGCCACCGAAAAAGGTTGGTATAATCCGGAAGATGGTACGATGACAAAAGATATTGGTAATCTGCTTGAAACGTGCAAGATTGGAACTCACACCAGTTTTGACAACACAGTATATGATTTGGTAAAAGAATTAGAGAGTGGGCATAGGGTAATAGTATCTGTTGATGCAGACGAATTGTGGGCAGAACCAGGATCGGACAAATGGAAATTCTTTCAACAGATGAAAGATCCCAATCATGCTGTCATCGTGGCTGGAGCAAGAATAGACCCTATTCATCCAGAAAACTCAACAGTAATATTAACTGATCCGGGTCAAGGTGATGTCTTTATTGAGTACAAGATGGAACATTTTGTGCATGCCTGGCAAGATTCTGATTTCTATATGATGGCGACTGATGTTCCGGCACCATATCAGTATAACGAACTGACAAGAGAAATGGAATTCTCAAACTTCGCAACAGAATACACAGTCGCAGAGTTTCCATTTCACAATGAGTTCTCTGATATATATCAATTAGATTCTGATGGGTATGAGCCGTATTATAATGAAGGGCACTTGTTCAATGTGGCCGAAAGGTTATCTCATGAGGAATTTATTGAACATTGGGAAGATTCCGACTTCGATTCTCTTAACGATTTATTTGGATTGGATGAAATGCCAGATACATATCTACAATTAGGAGATAGTTCGTATTCGGATGAAGTTATCCCATTTAGAGGTAATGGTTTCGGGATGGATGAACCTTGTAATTATGATGAACTCTAATGCGGGAGGGCTATATATGTTGGATAAAATTCTAGGTAATTATGATGCGATTGAACGTGAGGCTGAAGCTTCTCATGAAATAATAAAAAATGCTGAAAAGTGAAGTGGTGATATTGTTACACCACAAATAGATTTATCAGATATTATGGAATATGAAGATGGGGAGCAGGAAAATCCATGAATTCAATACAAATCGAATTATAGTTTATAATACTTTAACTTAATAAATTATGGACGAAGTGTATAATGGCTACAACGATGTTGATATCAATGCCAATGATATGGAATTAGAAGATAACGTAACGAATGAAGAAGAATCTACTGAAGATGTTATTATTTCAACAGAACAAGAGATTCCAAACACAGATTCAGAGGAACTTTCTTCATGTCCTCTTTCGGAGGAGGATCCCTTGGCTACACCAATGAAAGAGTTTGAAAAATTGCAACAAAGGGCGAAAGACATAGAACGCGAAGGTGATGACAATAGAGAAGATTCTTCGATCGGCAAGAAGTTATGTGCAACTAGGCATGGTTGTCAAGGTGCAACAGATTGCAACTATTCTTATGGATCTTATCCGGGCTGATTATGAACAATAGTACAGAATGCCTTAATGACGCATATGGAGAGGCTATCGGATTACTGACAACATATCGTTGTAATCTAAAATGCAAATATTGCTATATCCTCACAAAACGCAATAAAGATATGAGTTTAGAAACGGCTCAAAACATTCTTGAGCCGTTTCTACTTAAAAAAGGCGGACGTTTGGATATTGCATTTATGGGAGGTGAAACCCTAATGGCCATGAGTATGATACGACCCCTTGTTGAATGGATAGAAAAGGGGAACTGGAACAGGAGTTACCGTCTGTTGGGAAGTACGAACGGTACATTGCTTACTACCGAATTGAAGAATTGGTTAAAAGAGTACTCTTATATTCTGTCATTAGGACTAAGCTATGACGGGTTGCCCACATCACAAACCAATAATAGAGGTAGCAATAATATTGATATAGATTTCTTTCTCACGACTTGGCCTAAACAGCCCATCCAAATGACTGTTAATACGGAAACTGTTGGGAAAATGGCAGATGGGGTCATATATTTACTGGAAAGGGGGGCATTGGTACATCCTAATGTCGCTTACGAAGAAAATGAGTGGAGTCAAGGAGATCTTCGAGAATATGGAAAGCAATTGGACAGACTCCAAAAATACTATAATGAACATGATGACAAGCCATTGATTTCACAGTTCATACATGATTTAAATGAATATGCCCGTTGTATAGACACTCCCAAAAAGCAATTGGAAATTTGTGGTGCTGGAAATGGCTTTCAAGTATTTGATGTTGATGGACAATCATACCCCTGTCATATTCTTTCTCCTCTTGTACTAGAAGGTGAAAAATTGCAGAAGATTAAAGACGACGGGTTGATATCCAAAATTAAAAACTTTTCAGATATTAGATGCGCAACGTGTCCATATGTATCATCTTGTCCGACATGCATCGCCTGCAATTATTTATACCGTGGGACTCTTCAAAATAGAGATTTAACCCACTGTCAAATTATGCAATTGGAAGTCAAGGCTTTTATAAAAAAAGAAATTCTGCGATTGACTGCTAAGAATCATCTAACGCCTAATGATGCATTAGAAATTGATTCTATTAAAAAATTGATAGAGTATGAAAAGAGTAGAAAATAACTATATCCAAATATAATGGGAATATTCAGTCCTTTAATTACAGGAATTTTTCAGGTTCCTCCTTCTGATTTCTTACAAGACGTGACGGATTCCAGCAATGAAGGAAAGGATAAAACATCCTTTATTGGCATTCGTCGTCATTGTTTACTGACAGATGGAGAAGGAGTGACAACTCTTGTTGGATTTTCGGGTTGTCCCTTAAGAT
>ERZ857775.2409-NODE-2409-length-18250-cov-14.553943_pt1 | contig 18250 bp, 11 predicted proteins | sample MGYA00519698_ERZ857775 | MGnify/ENA primary metagenome ERZ857775 (study PRJEB31778, sample SAMEA3449363) | human gut metagenome | biome: human gut; feature: human-associated habitat; material: faeces | place: United Kingdom | collected 2010/2012 ...
CAAGGAATGGGACGACGCGAATAGCGAGCTATTTAAGGAGTCCCATGACGAAGCAATGCATAAAAATTCTTATAAAAGCAGACTCTATGAATTAATCAGTGCTTCCTTAGCATCCATTCCCATCCATTTTCCTGAATTGACTCACTCAAGAGAACCCCCAATTTTTATTCATATTCTTTTTTCTGCTTCCGTATACTTCAACTGTGCTCCCCATTCTTCGTCACCAAGAATAGCGATTTCCATTTAAATTTTCCCCTATGCAGCCGCTATCAGCGCAGGAATAGAAAATGTGAAAATGCGGCCAGGCAAATACATGCCTGCAATTTCACCCCACACCTTTCCGCGAGAAAAGTAACTTTGGCGACTTCACGCCTTGCCTGGTCTTGGAAAAGATTTCAATCCACGCTTCCCGCGGGGGGAAACGACGTCCCTCCCCTCCCCTGCATAAAATAGACAGTGACTGCCATAATAGATGCAGGGGAGCAAGGACTAAAGTGCTGCATGCGCCATTGCAGGCAGCTTTAAAGGTATTTATTTTCCCGTAATCGAAATCTCTGTAATCATGGTTTTATCAATTTTTTAAAATTCAATATGTTCAAATATTTCCCGGTTAGCCTGTGGAAGAGGTTTCCCTGATTTTATAGCTGACCGCAATCTCTTCGCAGCCTCTTGGATTTCTTTTACGTCGCTAGTTAAAGGATTCATCAAAATAACCGTATCAAGAGAATCCTCTCCAAATTTCTGAATGTACTCGTCTTGGACCATCTCGAATGCATCTCTTGCTTCGTTTTCTTCTTTACTCATGAAATGAATCTCCATCTCTCCGCCCTCCTTACGCCATAACTATTAATATTATAATTAGGTGCATATACTCTTCGTCATCTGTGATTTCAATCCACGCTTCCCGCGAGGGAAGCGACCAACGCGGAGCATGAACGCTTTGGCCACAAGCATATTTCAATCCACGCTTCCCGCGAGGGAAGCGACTACTACGAAGGATGGGACTGGAGCAAGCTGACAATTTCAATCCACGCTTCCCGCGGGGGAAGCGACGCCGCCAGGGCTGTATCTCCTACCGTGTCTTTAATTATTTCAATCCACGCTTCCCGCGGGGGAAGCGACTGACCTGGCCAACATGGATAATCCCAAGACAGAGATTTCAATCCACGCTTCCCGCGAGGGAAGCGACCTTTTGGAAACCGCATATTCCACCGGCTCCGCCTATTTCAATCCACGCTTCCCGCGAGGGAAGCGACGGGCGGCATGGTCCACAGCAACCCAGGGGCTGGCATTTCAATCCACGCTTCCCGCGAGGGAAGCGACCTCATGACAAAGGACATCCCGGAGCCCATTCTTGTATTTCAATCCACGCTTCCCGCGAGGGAAGCGACCATTATTGGCAAGTACATAAGCCTGATACAGGGCATTTCAATCCACGCTTCCCGCGAGGGAAGCGACGCGGACAGCCCCTGGGCAGTGTAGCCAGGATCATATTTCAATCCACGCTTCCCGCGAGGGAAGCGACCAAAGAACTGGCTAACTACCTCACACAGGTGGCAATTTCAATCCACGCTTCCCGCGAGGGAAGCGACCCGACTACCTATGCCAATATGTACGATTTTATGGCATTTCAATCCACGCTTCCCGCGAGGGAAGCGACGGGCCATGATTGCTACAAGATTCACCATTCATAATTTCAATCCACGCTTCCCGCGAGGGAAGCGACTACAGCCCGTTGGAAAATGCCTTTTCCACAGTATTTCAATCCACGCTTCCCGCGAGGGAAGCGACCTGAGACAGCTGATTTCTAATTGTTCCACTGTCAATTTCAATCCACGCTTCCCGCGGGGGAAGCGACCTTTTCCCTCTTTCAGAACTGTGCTATAATTCTGATTTCAATCCACGCTTCCCGCGGGGGAAGCGACAATTCCCAGTCTCGCTTATCCATGACAGAGTCCAGATTTCAATCCACGCTTCCCGCGGGGGAAGCGACTTCCACCCTGTCTACCAACCGACTACGATGATGGAATTTCAATCCACGCTTCCCGCGGGGGAAGCGACTTCTTCTGTCTCCATGGTGGGGCCCGATCATCTCATTTCAATCCACGCTTCCCGCGGGGGAAGCGACTACTTCAATTAATGATGTAGGTTCAAATTCATAGATTTCAATCCACGCTTCCCGCGGGGGAAGCGACACAGCATGGGCACCTTGTGCGCACCTGGAATAAAGTATTTCAATCCACGCTTCCCGCGAGGGAAGCGACATCACTCTTCGATGCACGACAAAACAGGATTACGATTTCAATCCACGCTTCCCGCGAGGGAAGCGACGGAGAGTGGTCCACCAGAGAGCTCTCCTTGCTTTTATTTCAATCCACGCTTCCCGCGAGGGAAGCGACTAAGTATGGGGCGTTGTATTACATTAGAAGATTTTAAATTTCAATCCACGCTTCCCGCGAGGGAAGCGACAGTTTTATGGCTACAACCATTCCGGCAACTTCGATTTCAATCCACGCTTCCCGCGAGGGAAGCGACGCCCGGAAGTTATCTCAGATAACTCGGAGATGCAAATTTCAATCCACGCTTCCCGCGAGGGAAGCGACATCATGGGAGACTCACAGGTACCCGGTTCCGGATTATTTCAATCCACGCTTCCCGCGAGGGAAGCGACTGACATGCTGGACGCATGGCTGCAGATGATGAAGATTTCAATCCACGCTTCCCGCGAGGGAAGCGACCTCGGTTTCCACGTCCGAAATCTTCTGGCTATACTCAATTTCAATCCACGCTTCCCGCGAGGGAAGCGACGCCGGAAGTTTTTCCACTTCGTCAGTGATCTCAATTTCAATCCACGCTTCCCGCGAGGGAAGCGACCGGCTTCTGCGGGCTACGCCCAGGAGTATCTTATGATTTCAATCCACGCTTCCCGCGAGGGAAGCGACAGTTCTTCGCTTTGAGAATCAAGGGCCGCAGCATGATTTCAATCCACGCTTCCCGCGAGGGAAGCGACTACATATCTTAGTAGAATTATCTGCGTTTTTAGCTATTTCAATCCACGCTTCCCGCGAGGGAAGCGACACCTTAAAAAAGCTGACCCGAGACATTGAGTGGCTATTTCAATCCACGCTTCCCGCGAGGGAAGCGACAATCCAATCCTGCGGAAGGTTCCCCGCCCAGCCATTTCAATCCACGCTTCCCGCGAGGGAAGCGACCACGCTGGACAATTTTCAGAGTATTGCCGCGCAGATTTCAATCCACGCTTCCCGCGAGGGAAGCGACTTGTAATATATTGACCGGCGGCAGTTGCTTTCAGTGATTTCAATCCACGCTTCCCGCGAGGGAAGCGACATTGCCGCGCAGGAATACATTAATCCAATCCTGCGATTTCAATCCACGCTTCCCGCGAGGGAAGCGACGCGGATTAATTTCCTTCTGCTGGCTGTGGACGATATTTCAATCCACGCTTCCCGCGAGGGAAGCGACGGGACTGGCCGGACGGCGCAGGCAAAGAGTACACAATTTCAATCCACGCTTCCCGCGAGGGAAGCGACATCCCCATTGATAACGAGCATTTCTTGACACACGCCATTTCAATCCACGCTTCCCGCGAGGGAAGCGACAATTATTATAGGGGGCTGAACATGGATAAGTGGATTTCAATCCACGCTTCCCGCGAGGGAAGCGACCAGATTCAGGCGTGTTAAATAGTACGTCTAAAACGATTTCAATCCACGCTTCCCGCGAGGGAAGCGACTACGTTGCTTTAACGGTAAATGTTGTGAACTTTCCATTTCAATCCACGCTTCCCGCGAGGGAAGCGACGTATTCCCCGCCAAGCCTGCCGCACACGATTTTATCATTTCAATCCACGCTTCCCGCGAGGGAAGCGACCCAATGAGCTATCCCACGTCTGCCACAGTCGTAGATTTCAATCCACGCTTCCCGCGAGGGAAGCGACTGTATTACGAAGTTACATATAACGGCGATAAGAAAATTTCAATCCACGCTTCCCGCGAGGGAAGCGACAGTCTACGACGTTGTCGCTAGGTGGGCGGTCAAAATTTCAATCCACGCTTCCCGCGAGGGAAGCGACTTAAGCCACCGAAAAATCAGCATCTATGTAGGCACTATTTCAATCCACGCTTCCCGCGAGGGAAGCGACGACCGTCTAAAGCCGGTAAATCTTTTGCCCTGCTGATTTCAATCCACGCTTCCCGCGAGGGAAGCGACACCATAAAAGTCAGAAAACGGGCCCTTTCCGGCGGAATTTCAATCCACGCTTCCCGCGAGGGAAGCGACGCTGCCGCCTTTTTCTGGATATCCGGCACATATAATTTCAATCCACGCTTCCCGCGAGGGAAGCGACGCGCGGGTCGCTTTAACGTCGTTCACAGTCTGGAATTTCAATCCACGCTTCCCGCGAGGGAAGCGACCTGCTCTTCCAGGTTCGCTTCAGCAGCTTTATTTATTTCAATCCACGCTTCCCGCGAGGGAAGCGACCAACTGGACTGATGATAAAGGCCAGCACAGCAATAACATTTCAATCCACGCTTCCCGCGAGGGAAGCGACAAGTCAGTTTCAAGACGAAACGGAGGTACCATATATTTCAATCCACGCTTCCCGCGAGGGAAGCGACCCCTGACCATTCCTCTGGCGTCCGCGGCTTGAAAGATTTCAATCCACGCTTCCCGCGAGGGAAGCGACGTGCAATCATGTTATTAATTGTTCTCATGACAAGAATTTCAATCCACGCTTCCCGCGAGGGAAGCGACCTCACCAATAATTAAATTGTAATCAGCATTTTTAATTTCAATCCACGCTTCCCGCGAGGGAAGCGACCTCCATGCCAAACATTTCACGGGCCTCATTAACGATTTCAATCCACGCTTCCCGCGAGGGAAGCGACAACAGGGCCGCCGGCGTGGAGGATGACGGCATCCGCATTTCAATCCACGCTTCCCGCGAGGGAAGCGACTCTGTAGAATCCCAGGCGGCTCTGATCCTCTCCAAAATTTCAATCCACGCTTCCCGCGAGGGAAGCGACCGGACAGGCTTCTTCAGTTCCTCATCGTAAATCTTATTTCAATCCACGCTTCCCGCGAGGGAAGCGACCGAACAGATGGAACAGCGTGGCAAGGACCTCAAAATTTCAATCCACGCTTCCCGCGAGGGAAGCGACTCACCGTTTCTGCTATCGACAACACCACTCTGGATATTTCAATCCACGCTTCCCGCGAGGGAAGCGACAAAGTGTCCGATGGCCAGGGGGGCTTCCGCAAAGGATTTCAATCCACGCTTCCCGCGAGGGAAGCGACCCAGCAATCATCCTTACTCGTAATCGTCGAGTCCGATTTCAATCCACGCTTCCCGCGAGGGAAGCGACAACATAACCCCCGGTATGTGGGTTTGGACAAATGATTTCAATCCACGCTTCCCGCGAGGGAAGCGACAAAATTTTTGCCTGGCTATGATCTGGAATTGGCAATTTCAATCCACGCTTCCCGCGAGGGAAGCGACATTTCTTGCCGTGTTGATGTGCTTAAAACGTATGTAATTTCAATCCACGCTTCCCGCGAGGGAAGCGACTGCAGGCGGTCTGCTGGGAGGCGGTGGAGGCAATGATTTCAATCCACGCTTCCCGCGAGGGAAGCGACAATCTTTGATTTCAATAGGCGCTATATGGTAATCGATTTCAATCCACGCTTCCCGCGAGGGAAGCGACTCCACCATTATCATTATCAAATTCAACAACAATCTGATTTCAATCCACGCTTCCCGCGAGGGAAGCGACGTTGCCGGTTTTAGCTTCATTTACAATATCACGGTAATTTCAATCCACGCTTCCCGCGAGGGAAGCGACCTATATACTTCGCATACCAGGACCCTGATGATGTATTTCAATCCACGCTTCCCGCGAGGGAAGCGACCAGCTGGCGCAGGTCCTTTTGTACCGTATGCCTATTTCAATCCACGCTTCCCGCGAGGGAAGCGACTCAACGTCTTTATCTTTAAACTCAACTTTGACAATTTCAATCCACGCTTCCCGCGAGGGAAGCGACGTAATTATAAATTTTTATATAGTCAGCATACCGAAATTTCAATCCACGCTTCCCGCGAGGGAAGCGACTAAAACCGTATTTCCCGGTGCCGGACATTACTCCATTTCAATCCACGCTTCCCGCGAGGGAAGCGACGCAGGCAGTCGTGAAAAAACTCCGATAGAAGATATTTCAATCCACGCTTCCCGCGAGGGAAGCGACGGAAAATGATTCACAATTTTTTCAACGCTGTCATATTTCAATCCACGCTTCCCGCGAGGGAAGCGACCTTATCCGCTTATCCTGGCTGCCATTTGACTGGCATTTCAATCCACGCTTCCCGCGAGGGAAGCGACCATAGGCTGACAGGATAGCGTTCATCTGCGCGCCGATTTCAATCCACGCTTCCCGCGAGGGAAGCGACGCTGGGTGCGGACAGCTCCGGTCTCAGAAGTGAACTATTTCAATCCACGCTTCCCGCGAGGGAAGCGACTCCACAACTGCGTAGCCACCTACAAGGACCGGGTAATTTCAATCCACGCTTCCCGCGAGGGAAGCGACAGTACGGTCAAGCTGTCCCCTGATGACCGCACAAGCCGGCATGGTTTCCGCGAACCGGGATTTCTAAGGTTCCGGCATCGGCAAATTTCATGCCTTTTTCTTTTGGGCGCTTGGGGTTCGCGCTTATAAAATCATGGTGTCATTGGGATCGTATCCTTTCTTAGCTCCAATATGAATAATTTTGTTTTGATAGTGGTTTCCCAGGTTGTAGAAGCGGAGGCTGTCCGCTTTTTCATCAATCAGTTCTTTGAGCCTGGCTCTGAGAGCCATTGCCTGGGCTTCATCCACACTGCATTCAAAGACGGAGTTCTGTACTCTCTGGCCGTGGGCCGTGCAGCATTTAGCTACCTGGCGGAGTCTTTTCCGTCCTGCGGCGGTGGTAGTATTCACGTCATAGGTTACAAGGAGGAGCATGGTATCACTTCCAGAAGAATGGCGGATAGCCGTCCAAATCATGCCGGATGTATCGAGCCAGCAGAAGGGCCTGCACGTAGGGAATAAGGCCCCAGGCCATTTTTTCCTGCAGGAATGGGTGGGTAATGGTATCTCTTTTCCTTTCCCGCCACTGGTTCAGAAGGATTTTTCTTCCCTCTCCATTGAGCCAGACGGCTCCGTCTTCTTTGATTTCAAAGTTTTTGGAGGAAAGGATACGGTTGTTCACCAGGGTAAGAGCAAAGCGGTCGGCATAGACGCTGCGAAGTTCTTCCATCAGATCCAGGGCCAGGGAGTCTCTGCCGGGGCGGTCCCGGTGGAGAAAGCCGGCATAGGGATCCAGGCCCGCTGCCTCCAGGGCGGAGGCGCAGTCATGGGCCAGGATGGTATAGGTAAAGGACAGGATGGCATTCATGCGGTCCAGTGGCGGTCTTTTGTTTCTTCCCCGGAAATAGAAATGTTTCTTGTCCTGAAGAATCAGGCTGTCCAGAAGGGAGAAGTAGCTCTGGGCTCCATTGCCTTCGATGCCCCGCAGTTCGTCCAGCCCGGAGGCCTGGGCGGCGCAGGCGGCTGCATTCTGCAGTTCTTTGATGTGACTGCGAAATAAATCCTTATCCACACTTAACGGATGATCTCTGAGGGCTCTCATAAGCACTGACCGGGCGTTGAGAATTTTCCCTGTAATCATAGCCCTGGCGATGATAAGGCTTTTTTCTTCGTCATCAGATATCCTGTATTGTTCTTTACGCAGGAAGATATTACCTTCCGCCACGCCGCAGGCCCTTGCCAGAAACCGGCCATTGGGCGTGAGGAAGCAGAAGCCAATGCCCCGTTTGACACATTCGCCGAGAAGCGCAGGGCTGGCGCCCTTATGGCTGAAGTCAAGGATATTTTCCAGATTGATAAGCGGTATCTGCGCTGCCTTTTCCTTCCCCTTCCAGGCTTCAATGTTTCCGTTTTCCAGGGAAAGATAGAGGTCATCGGATGTGACAAAGAGGGTGTTCAGCAGTTTTCTCATAGGTTTTCTCCGTCCTTCAGCGCCTGTTCCAGATAGTCCCGGGCTGACCTGTTTCTGCACAGTTTGGGAATGCACAGGTCTTTCATTGAGCAGGACTGACACTTCTTCGATGTCTTGACTTTGGGCGTATATCCCCGGCGGAAATAGTCATGCATTTCCGCCGCAGCCTTTGTTACTCTGTCCCGGAGTGCAGGGGTGAGCTCCACTTTCCTCCTCCGCCGTATTTCATTATAGAAGATATAGCCGAAGGGAATGGAGCAGCCCATCATTTCTTCCAGGCACATTGCTTCCAGGCAGAGCTGGCACATATCGGAGTCATCATTCTTGTCTTTCCCCCGTTTGTACTCCACCGGTACCACATCCCAGAGGCCCCGGTGTCCCTGTATGACGGCACCGTTTTCAGAGGAAAGAAATTCCACCACATCGCATTGGCCTGTCATGCCGAGCCGGGAGGAGGATACCCGGAGCCCTCTGGTGACAAGAATCCCCGGCCGCTTTTCCACAAAGCTGTCTTTGTGGGCATTCCGGTGCATCACTTCCCCTTCTGCGGTAAGCCTGTTTTCCGCCCACTGCTGTTCCACATGGATAAGTGCCCACTGGCGGCGGCAGAAGACGAAGTGCTGGATGCCGGAAATCATGAGGTAATCTTCTTCCCGATAGCTCATATCATGCGCTGGCAGGTCACACCCTGGGGCAGGTTATCCGTATCTACGGTTACTTCATAATCATCATAGGATCTTGGCACCCGGCCGGCGTCTTTTTTCTGCACATGGATTCTTTCGAAGAGTTTGTAGGATGGCGCATTTCCCAGTTCACTGTCATGCCTGAACACGATAAGCTCACGGACTGCCATATTTCCTCTGGCTGCGGAGTGGTCATTTTCAAACATATTGATAATGGCTTTCCAGAGAAGCGCCAGGTCTTCGTCGGAGAAGCCGGTGGTCTTTCTGGCCAGATTGGCTGATACGTAACCCTCTGCCTGGTACAGGGCGTAGGGAACGATGAACTTGCGGCCCATTTCCGTAGCCTTGTTCTGGGCATCTTTTGTTGTCGTAATGGCTACGCGGGTAATGGTGACCTCCTGCGGCGCGATGGGATCCATGCTTCTGGCAAAACCAATCTGCACCGGTCCCCGCACCTGTCCGCAGTTCAGGGCTCCCTTCACAAAGGTCGTCATAACTGCGCCGAAGGTGCGGATGTCATAGAAATTGGAGCACATGAAATTCCGGATTTTCACATCTGCTTCAGGGTCTTTTTTCTTGACATCCTTAATGTCGCTGATACCGATGTAGTCCAGCGCTTCCTTATCGCTCTGTTCCAGGGGCACGTTTTCCTTGATGTAAATGCGGTATCCCGCCTCCCCTTCTTTGGCGGCTTCCACGTAGTTGCGGATTTTCCTCTTCAGACATACATCGGTAACAATGCCCAATCCTGTCTCCGGATCCACACGGGGAAGATTGCCTGCATCGGGGTCACCGTTGGGATTCCCATTGGTCACATCAAAGAGAATAACGAAATCGTACCGGTTGTGAATTGCTTCTGCCATCTTATTTTTCCTCCTTTTTTCCTGCATATCTTGCCTGGGTTTCCTGGTAGTAGCCAAGGACGAAAGCGCCCTGTTCGTCCAGTGTCAGCCGATGGGGCAGCGGGGTCCCTGTATCGGGCATGGCAATTTTGTCTGTAAGGGCCCCCAGTTTCTTCTTGAAATAGATTTCCCTGGGCTGGTCCAGTTTTCCCAGATGGGCATTGGCCAGCTTTAAGAGCACCGGAAATACAGAGGCCGGTGTGGCGCAGGCGGAATTGAAGTACCGGTCTTTGATGGTACTGTTGATGCCGGGATTGGCGCTCAGCTGGATATTTTCCAGCACGGAGAAGAGCCGTCCCAGTACGTAGGAAATGTCATTGCAATTTTCATTCACTGCCATTTGGATTTTTCCCTCCCATTTCGTTCCACAATTTTTTAAAAGATAGGCTTTGACCATGGCCGCTTTCACATAGCTCACCTTGTACACCGCCGGTCGGCCGCCGCCGGCAGGTTCATCCCGATCCAGGAAAATGCGGCGCAGCATATTCTGGTACAGGGCCTCCGGGTATCTTCCGTCAAGGAAAATCGCCTTCAGCAGGCTTCCTGCCAGCAGCGGAGATGACGCAGAATCTTTGGAGTGGGGATTGGCGGTGGCTTTCAAAATCCTCCATAAAGGGATTCGCCCCTTTTCCCAGGAAGGGCGGACAATTTTCATACGCCCTTCGTGAGCTTCCATATTTTTCATAAAAGCGCCGAAGGTATTTCGCAGAAAGAAACGGACGGAGATACGGGCTGCATTAGGCGCCAGCCCCAAAATATAGAAAGGTTCGTCGGGACTCACGGAAATGCCGCCGATGTCTGATGACCGCCCCTCTTTCATATGGGCCAATACATCGTCCAGTTCCTCATCTGTCAGTCCGCCTTCATCACCCATCATGCCAAGGAATCCATCCTGGTACGCCTCTTCCCCATGCTCCGACCAGTACACCACCGTGGTGTCCCCCATCACTTTGGCATGGGTTCTGTCAGCCAGGAGAAAATTCAGGGCCGCCCCATAGGCATTGGCCGCTTCTTCACTGACCGGCGCGTTCTGTCCCTGCTCTCCATCATAACCGTAGGAGCAGAAGGCAGGCGCATTGAAGGAAACCAGATTAGCCCCGCTGCTCTGTGCACCGAGGACGCCCTTGATTTTAGGATGGAGCGTGGCAATGGGCATGTCCTTTTTTCCGGTAATGAGGCACTGTCCGTTGATGGTGTCCTCTTCTCCGCCGCCGGAACGGTAGTACCGTTCCCAGGCATCGCGGATTTCCGGGATGTCCGAAACGTCCTTATTTCCCACATGGAAAAGGAAATTGGAACCGCCCAGAATATCCTCCAGATTGGTTTGAACCAGAGGATTGTCTCTGGCTCCGGCTGCATCCCAGTGGTCAAAATAGGAAAGGATGGCTCTGGCCTCTGCTGAATGGCACCCGTCAAGAATCTGATGATGAAGGGCTCTTGCCGCCTCAAAGCACTCCTTCGTCCTCTCCGGCTTTCCTTTATTGTCTACCCCCAGAAGATAACTGGAATTGTCACAGAGGAAATTGGCCTTTACGCCGGAAGCCCGAATGACTGGAAGCGGCACCATCATATCCGATGGGATTTCTTTCTCCTTTTTCCCCCGGAGTACTTTCTTCCGGGCTGAAACGATACCGATAAGACCGCCTTCCTCATCAAGAACCAGGCGGTGGCTGACTTTGGCGATTCCCCAGCCTTCCCTGGCCACCTTCCCCTGCCGGCTTAATTCGTCATATAAATGTACCAGCGATTGAAGTATCATCTGTGCACCTCGCAGTTCCGGAGATCCATAACACCCTTCTCCAGCCTGGCATGGAAGAATTCAGGAATAATATGCTGCCAGTCAGAGAAATCCATATCGTAGAGCATATATCCCAGGTCCCTGGTTTCCGGGTAAGGCACCACAGGCTCATCATCCTCCACCAGCCGGAATCCCGCCGGAAATTCCCGGCATCCCAGATAGGGCTGGTGATAACACTGCCCCTTTCGGGCCCGCCGGCACAGCATTTCCCTGAACTTGCCCGGATTGTCACTGGCATTGGCTCTGTCTGTCATTTCAAAGTGAACATGGATGCAGTATTTCACATCTTTTAAAACTTCCGCCGCCCGTTGCTGGATATCCTCTTTCGTGCAGAGATATATTTCCCTGCCGCTTCTGGCGCCGCTTGAAACAGAAGACGCCGGCACCTTCGACTTCACCTCGTTCCGCCGGATATTCGTGTAACGAATCGGACTGAGCAGGTCAATCTCATCAATTACATATTTCAAGCCGGGATGCCAGAAAATGGCCTCCACCAGTCCCCGGGCCGCCGACGGAGTCATCACGTCATAAGAAACTCGCTCCACCTTCATCTCCGGCCTGGTGAAGCAGGCATAGGGTCCCCAGCATTCAATCTTCACACCATAAGCCATAGTGTCCTCCTTTCAATTTTCATTTACATTTATTTGTAATCTATCCATATAGTATTGCTTTGTATTTCTTTTGTCAATAGGTAAATTGAAATATGCCAAAGGTTTTGCTATCATGAATATGTCATCTATGCACGATGCATGATGTGGATTGAAATATTTATATTTACTTGTATAGAAATGCAAGCCAAGGAGAATGGGCGGGAATATCCCGTCCATTTTCCTTACCACATAATTCCTACGCCTTCCTTCTCCTCTGCCTTCAGTCCGATTTTATCATCATAGGCTCCTGAATCTGTGAGATAAGCCAGCTGGGAATCCCCTTCAAACCAGGCAATAGCCCCCTGGTTCATCAGAAGGGTAAAGGGAGAGGGACTATGGCTGTCTTTGTAATAATTGACATTTACAATATACTGCCCCGCTTCTCTCATAAGATCTCTGGTACGGATTCCCTGCTGCAGCTGGCGCAGGATTTCCCTGGCCCGGTCATCCAGAGGGATAAATACAGACCGGGTGTTGTCCCGGATCAGCTTGAACTTCATTCCGATATCCCGAAAAGCCAGTTTCTTCGTGTCACCCATAATGTCCATTCTGTCCATATTTCCTTCATTATTCTTATACCAGTTCTCATAATAGGACCGGATAGATGCAGGCTCCGCCATATGACCGGCTCCGCAGCGTGCCAGAGTGAGTTCCGTCACCTGCTTTTCTTTTTTCATAAAGCGGCTTTTGGTTTCCTTCTCTGTACGGAAAATATGAACTATACTGTCGGCCGACTGCCGCTTTCCTTCCCGGTTGCACCGCCCCGCCCCCTGGATCAGGCTGTCAAGGCCCGTATATTCCAGATAGGCCACAGGGAAATCCACATCCACACCCACGGAAATGATGCTGGTCGACACGACACGGCAGGGAAGGTTCCCGGCCAGCCGCCTCTTGATTTCAGCGATCACCCTTTTCCTGTGCACCGGGCACAGATTGGTGGACAGGTAGAAACTGTCATTTCCTTCCAGGCAGCGGTATATTTCCAAAGCCTCTTTTTTAGTGGACGCAATGCACAGGGCCTGTGGCGTCTTCTGCATGGCACCGGCAATCTCTTCATAGGTTCTTTCTCCGTCAAACCGGTAGGACACCCGGTTAAAGAACTGATACATATCCGGTATATTCTCCATGATTTCTTCAGGCTTCATGGACAGATACTGCGAAAGCTCCGGCTGGGTGGCGCTGCAGAGAACCGCACTGACGCCGTACCGTCTCACCAGCTCTTCCAGTGCCTTCAGGCAGGGAGTCAGAAAATCCAGAGGCATCATCTGAGCCTCATCAAAAACGATGACACTGTCTGCTATATTGTGCAGTTTGCGGCATTTGGATGTCCGGTTTCCATAAAGAGATTCCCAGAACTGCTCATTGGTAGTGACTATGACGGGAGCATCCCAGTTTTCCGCCGCCAGCTTCATCCGCCCTGCCATGGACTCTTCCATATCGTCATAGTCCACATTGCTGTGGCTCTCCAGCACATCAGCCTTTCCCAAAAAATCCTTAAATATTTCCGCTGTCTGTTCAATGATGGACACATAGGGAATGACATAAATAATCCGTCTCTTGTGATACTTCACAGCCTGCTTCATGGCAAAAGCCATGGATGAAATCGTCTTCCCGCCGCCGGTGGGAACGGTCAATGTATAAAGCCCCGGAGCCTCTTCTCCCTTCTCCATGCAGCGGGAAAGGATTTCATACCGTTTCTCATTGAGCCGGTTCTTCGGCCTTGTATACCCCCGGCTGTCCAGCTCCCTGAAAAACCGTTCCGCCAGCTCCGGAACAGGCCGGAACCTTCCTCTTTCCTTCGCCTCATGGGACATGAAAGATTCCGTATCCAGGAAATCAGCGTCCACCAGACAGGAAAACAGCATTCGCACCAGCATCATCCCATCTGCCGGATTCCTCATCACTTTCTGAAAAGCGGCCGCAGACACCGCCGGCAGGAGAGAACCACGGGCTGCGATTTCCTCATACTCCGGTATTTCCCTCTTCATGCGGCCCCACAAGGTGGACTCCTCGCAGGTATTCGTCCGCGTCCCGCCGTCAGGAAGCCCTGCATGATGACCGGCAATACAGAAAGCCCCTGCCAGGGCTGCCGGCCCCAGCTCCTTCTGATGATCCCACAGAAACCGGGCCCCCGCCGTGGAATGATCGCCGCCCCGTTTCTTCTTCCCTCTTATATATGCCTGAAACGAAGAACTGTACTTTCCCAAATCATGATTCTTCCCCAAAAGTACGCCTGCATCCTTCATGCCGAAAGGCTCTGCAAACAGCCCCGCCAGCCTTGCCGTCTCCGCCAGATGATCTTCCAGCCGCTGAATACGTTCTTCATCCAAATGCCCGATAAATTCGTCCATGCTGTCCCCCTGATGTCCATAAAAAACCTGTGATTTACTCCAATGCATTGGCATATGGTTTATCTATTTCTTATTATACTCTTTGCTATGACAGCCCTTGTCACCGACAAACGCAATATAAAAAAATAATCAAAATCTAATCATTCTGTACAAACAAAATCGCTTCCCTATTCCTTCGCCACAACAAAAACTTCCCGAAGCCCCACAGATTACTCAAGCCTTACCTCATAAAGGCCTATCTGCCGTACTTCAGGAAGTTTTATCCCTCCTCATATAATTTCAATCCACGCTTCCCGCAAGGGAAGCGACCGCAGCAGCCAGAGAAAAAAGAAAATAAATTCTTATTTCAATCCACGCTTCCCGCAAGGGAAGCGACCCGCTGCCTTCTTTTCGATATCCGGCACATACAGATTTCAATCCACGCTTCCCGCAAGGGAAGCGACATCACGGCATATTTCATTTTAGATTTTACAAATTCAATTTCAATCCACGCTTCCCGCAAGGGAAGCGACGCCTATGAATCATTTGACGCAATCGCCAATAAGGAAATTTCAATCCACGCTTCCCGCAAGGGAAGCGACCGGGGGAGCATGATATAGGTCACTGTCCCGTCGATTTCAATCCACGCTTCCCGCAAGGGAAGCGACGCCTGCAGGGAGCCGCAGTACTCAAAGATTTCAAATTTCAATCCACGCTTCCCGCAAGGGAAGCGACAAAGCTGGCGTCCGCCTTATTGGCGGGCCAGAAGATTTCAATCCACGCTTCCCGCAAGGGAAGCGACCGCAGGATCAAGCTGTCCCCTGATGGCCGCACGAATCAGCATGGTTTCCGCGAACCGGGATTTTGAGAGTTCCTGTACCAGCGGATTTCATGCTTTTCTCTTTTGGGCACTTGGGGCTCGCGCTTACCGTATGATGGCGTTATGTTTTCATACCCCATCATTTTTCTCTATTATACTATTTTCCAAAGCAGTCCGCTTTCTCTTCCTGTGGAAGCCCAGAGACAGGCCACAGGCCGGCGGCTTTCATCTGCCTTTCCACTTCCTTTTCCGGTATGGAGAAGTCACGGCCGAAGAGTTCGTGGGTCACGTAGAGAGGCTCCACGGTGTCTATGATTTCCCTGGCCGCGTCGTCGGCGAAGGGGCGGTGCTGGTCTATGGCGGTGATGTGGCGGCTGATGATGTCCGGCGTCACAGGGTTGGGAATGGTGTCGGAGAGGCTTTTCCGGTAGGCGCCGGAGAGGGAGGAGCTGAGGTGGATGCCCTGGATGAGGGATTTCAGGGAGCCCAGGCGGTTTACCACGTCACATACATAGCGGACGCCCTGGGTTTCGATTTCCAGATCGGGACAGGTATTCATGAGATGGCCCGTATCCAGCATGATGCCTACGTTGTTTCCAGGGAGGAGGCGGAAGAAATAGTCCACTTCCTCCGGCTCCAGGGTATAGAGGCCGGGCCAGAAGATGTTTTCAAAGAGCACTTTCACCGTTGGCGGGATTTCGGAGGCCAGGGCGCTGTACACTTCTGCCGCTGCTTTCAGCACGTCCCTGTCGGTGTAACGGAAGCGGCGTGTCCATATTTCGTCCAGGGAGCAGTGGGCCACGTGCCACACCAGGTACTCCGGCTGTTCCGCCAGGGCGGCGCGGATGTTCCTGCGGATTGTCTCTATCCAGTCTTCCACCGTCACTCCGCCGAAGGTGTCTATGAGGGATTTTCTTGTGGGGAAATCTTTTTCGTAGAAATCTTTCTTTCCCAGATAGAAATCCATCCAGTCCGGCCAGTAGGCCAGATGACAGCCCAGTGTAAGGCTCGCCGCCGGATGAGGGGCGGGCTCGGTGCCGTAAACCAGGTTCTCAATGCCGTCCAGATGGAGTTTCTTTATGATTTTTTCCATGTCTCCCGCCCGCTCGCCGGGCATGATGTAATGACTGACTGCCTGTTTCAAGGTATCCCTCCTTTGTAATGCTTTTCTATACTATAGCACATGGGAGGAGAGACGGAAGGTTCGCCCTTTGAGCGAACGGGGGCGCGGCTGACGCCGCAGGTTGTATAGAAAGGTTGTGTAGAAGGGTTGTGAGGAAAAGGTTCATGGACACGCCTGTGGCGTGAGGGTGCAAAGGGTTCCCTCACCTCACTTATTGTCCCACCGCTTGCAGGGTGGCAGAATGGGCCTCTCTATCTTTAAGGAAGCACTGATTAATTCATAGAGTCTGCTTTTATAAGAATTTTTATGCACCGCTTCGTCATGGGACTCCTTAAATAGCTCGCTATTCGCGTCGTCCCATTCCTTGCATTGCATAAAAATTCAAGAATAAAAGCGGACAGTGATTTAATCAGCGCTTCCTTAACGAAAGAGTCATATGACAACGCATAGCCCCCTTGCTTTCAGGAATACAGTCCAGCGGGCTGCCGTAAGCCGATAGCCGTCCCACTGTCTCACTAGCACACCAGCCCACCAGCCCACTAGTACACCAGCCCATGGCAGCAGCGGATAGCCGCCCATTCCTTTCATGGGGTATAATAAAATCATCATAGATCACAGAGTACAAGGAGGTTTCCCATGGTTGATCCTTTTATCTATTGCAATCCTACGAAAGTGTATTTCGGCCATGATGCCATGAGCCATATTCACGAGGAACTGCCCCGCTGGGGGAAGAATGTGCTTCTGGTGTACGGCGGCGGTTCCATCAAGGAAAGCGGCATTTATGACAAGGTGGTGGATGAAATCAGAAAGGCGGGGGTTTCTGCCTATGAAATCTCCGGTGTAAAGCCAAATCCGGAGCTGCCTCTGGCGGTGAAGGGGGCCCGTTTCTGCCGGGAGGCAGGCATTGACCTCATTCTGGCCGTCGGCGGCGGCAGTGTGATTGACACGGCGAAGGTGATTGCGGGGAGCGCCCTGTATGAGGGAGATCCCTGGGAGCTGGTGAAATCCAGGGCACAGATTTCCCGCACCCTGCCTCTTTTGGCCATTCCCACCATGGCGGCCACGGGGTCGGAGATGAACAGCTGCGCCGTCATTACTAATCCTGACACCCACGAGAAGCTGGGCTGGACTACGGAAGCGCTGCGTCCGAAGGTTTCTTTCCTTGACCCGAAGAATACTTTCACCGTGCCTCCTGCCCAGACGGCCTTCGGCGGCGCCGACATTCTGTCCCATATTCTGGAGGTGTACCTGAACCGGGCCGAAGGGTTTGACGCCATGGACGGGTTCATGGAAAGCATGATGCGCTCGGTCATCCGCTGGGCGCCTCTGGCCATGGCGGACGGCGCCAATGAGGAGGCCCGGGCCAATCTGCTCTGGGATTCCGAATGGGCTATCAACGACCTCATCGACCGGGGCCACTCCGTTTCCTGGAGCTGCCATGCCCTGGAGCATGAGCTTTCCGCCTTCTATCCCGTTCCCCACGGTCTGGGGCTGGCCATCCTGACCCCCGCTTTCATGGAGTATGTGCTGAATGAGGACACGGCACCCCGCCTTGCCCACTTCGCCGTCCGCGTCATGGGGGTGAAGGAAGGAAAGAATGAAATGAAAACCGCCAGGAAGGGCATTAAGAAACTCCGGAAATTCTTCAGAAAGGCCCTCTCCCTCCCCGGTTCCCTGTCTGAAATCGGCATGGACGATGCTCTCTTCGAAGACATGGCAGCCCACGCCATGGCCTGGAAGGGGGAGAATGGCATTCTCCATGGATTCTATCCCCTTACGGAAGAAGACTTCGTGGCTATTTATAAAAAGGCATTATAAAGGGGACCGCTCAGCGGTCCCGGGTTCAGAAGGTTCAGAGGGTTCAGAGGGGAAGGTTGACGGGGCTTCGCCCCGA
>ERZ857775.2412-NODE-2412-length-18223-cov-5.396488_pt1 | contig 18223 bp, 20 predicted proteins | sample MGYA00519698_ERZ857775 | MGnify/ENA primary metagenome ERZ857775 (study PRJEB31778, sample SAMEA3449363) | human gut metagenome | biome: human gut; feature: human-associated habitat; material: faeces | place: United Kingdom | collected 2010/2012 ...
CCGGTTGCCATTTTTTATAATCTTACCGTTCAATGGTATCGCGTCCACATCCTCAAATTTTTCAAGAGGAAGTCCTTCAATAGAACCGGTTTCCTGTTTCCCAAGACTGTTTATATAATGATTAAACAATACAAATCCTTTTTGGGCATAATCAATATGAATGCCGTACGGACGGTTACGATAAAAGTTTTCTTTGGCTTTTTCCTGATAATTTTCCATTATAATATCGGTTTGACAATTTCAATCTTCAATCCGAGTGCATCAATGATACGGCAGAACGTACTGATACCCGGATCTACAATACCTTTTTCTATTCTGGAGATATAGGACTTGTTGGTCCCGATTTTTTCAGCCAGTTCGGACTGGGTCATCTTTTCCTTCTTTCTGGCATCACATATAATCTGTCCCATGCAGTAGGCATATGCCTCCTTACGAAACTCCTCACGTTCAGGTGTTCCCGGCTTGCCAAATTCCGCATCCATGATAGCATCGATGCTGGTCAGGTTTTCATTTCTTGCTTTCATAATACTCCTCCTTTATCTTTAATGCCTTTTCTATTTCAGAAGGCGGTGTCTTCTGTGTCTTTTTCTGAAATCCGTTGAACAGGATTACGATGTTCCCGTCATCAAATATGAAGAATACCCGGAAGATATTGCCTCCATATTCAGCACGGATTTCATATAGCTCTTCACGCAGATACTTTACGAACTTGCTGCTTACCCTTTCCTGTACTTTCAGCATATCAAGAATATAGTATATCTTGCGGGCTTCCTCTTTTCTAATGGATGATATGAAGTCCGTGAAATAATTCTTGTAGGCTGATATGGTCCGTTCCTGTTTCATGACGCAAATATATAAAAAGTTTACATATCAGGCAACTTTGAAAGATAAAAAAGATTTTATGCTTTATTACCCAGGTCTGTGAAGTTGATGCAACCCGTTACTATGAAATCCTCTTTTCCGTAGTCAGCCAGTGATTTCAAATCAGAGAGGCTTTTACAGTAGAAAAATATCGTATTATCATATTCTTCAGGTATATCAGTAATTGCGATGTTTACGTATTCAGTATTAAGACTGTCTTTCCATATAATCTCGCACTCTGCAAGTTCAGGTTTTCTCCCGTATCTTTCGACAAATCTCTTGAAATCGTTTTCAATATCATTTTTTACGGCTTCTATGTCGCAGAGAATGGTATAATTGTCACACTTCTCACACCATCCATATAAGAATGACTCATCATCATAATTATAGAACTGTTTTGTATTCGGATTAATGAAGGCATTGCATATTACATGATTTCCTCCACATTTGCAACATATAACATTTTCTTCCAGTCCTGTATTTTTTATCTGAAAGATATTTGTTATGGCTTCCAGTATCTCGTTAAGCCATACCGGATTGGCCAGAGCCGCCTCAAGGCGGCTTGTGACCTTGTAATTTTCTCCGGTTATCTTATCATGGACTTCAAGTGTGATTCCTTTTCCGACAGCAGTAACCTTGTGTACGGAGCATTCGCACGGATCACCCATCTTGTCAAACCAGATTACGTAAACCGGATTGTCATTGTCTGTCAGTATTACTTCGGAAACCGAGTTTACCTTCATCAGTGCAAGTATCCTGCCGATGATTTCATCGCACAGGTTTTCAATTCTTTTTTGGAAAATATTCATATTCAGATAAGATTTAGATGTTGGACTTCTTTTTTGTATTTCTCCAGTGAAGGCTTGTATCCCTGTTCATGGATAACGTCCTTCAGCTCTTTCAGGGTATATGTCCGGGTTACGTCCAGTCCGTAGTCTTCCGCAAAGGCTTCTATTCCGATCAGACAATACCCCATATTGCGGTGTACCGTTTCAGCATTGATTTCCATAGAGTCATCAGTTCCTTTGTGGAGTACAGCCTGTTCCTTCAACTGACGGATCTTGTATTGCAGGCCTGAGGCGAGCCTTTCCATGTTCCTGTCATGGTAGGTCAGTCCGTCCTTGCGGATACAGTATTCCACTGTCTGTCCCATGAAAGAGTTGCGGAATATTTCGCAACCCAGTATGGTACGGATATGTTCCACCTCATAATACCGCATGGCCTGTACATCCTTCAAATCCTTTTGAATCTTCGGAATCCGGAATTGCGGATCGTTGTCACATATTGTCTTTTCCAGCCATGTCCGGTGGAATGTGGTAATTTGTTTTCTGAACACTGTTTCGGCAGGCATATATCGGTTGGGATGGCGTGTCATGATGAGATAGTATTCACTTTCATGCCATCCGTGTTTGCATTTCTGCAAGGCGATGTAAGCGAGTCCTATACGGCAGTATCGGCGGCTGTCATCACGGTCCCTGATATGCTCGAAATCCGTTTCACATCCATAGAATTCGGCTGGAAGCCCTGTATATTTTTGGAATTCCATGACCCGTTCCTTGAAATACCGGATATTATCCTGGTCTTTTTGACATAACAACCTGGACATTTCAGGTGTGATGAATTCCATCCGCAGATAATGGAAGTATTGAGGCTTCTCCTTCAGAACCTTCTCGGCAAGTTTTCTGGTCTGTAGTTTCTTCGGCAGTTGAGGGAGCCAGCGCAGACTATGGCCGTATTCGGTGAAATATTCCACAAGTTCCCTGTTCCAGCGTTCCGATGGAATATCAGGGTAGAACGAATCCCTTCTGGCCAGTGCCATACAGACCTCTTTCGTCATCAAGTTCGGTTCAAGAATGAAGTTGTAACTGTTGATTTCTCTTTTTACTTCAAGTGTATGAATAAGTCTTTCCGGTGTCCGGAACCGTCTGGGAAGTTTGTTAAACAGGTTAGGTTCCAGCTCCATTGCTTTGTCAGCCATGGCATTATCCGCATGTTTGGAGAACCACTCGTAATGTCCGTATGAATCGAAAATGCCATGCAGGTTGCCTGTTTTGTGACAGATGGCCTTCCATACGGTGTCATAGTCAAGCCAGCGTATATCCACTTCCTTGATACAGCGTATGGCCCATTCCTTGTAGTATGCTGCCTGTTTGAAACATTTAGGCATCATTTTGTCGATAGTCATGGTTGCGATACGTCCGCCATGGATCAGTTCTTTCCAAAGTCTGAAATCCTTGGCTTGTCGCGGAACGAAAGAAAGCATGACGCTTGTTTCATATAAGAACTGCTGTTCATACCTCTCTGAACAGTACCGGTAACCTCCGTTTTGCTGTACGTCACGGTAAAGGGAGTATATTGCATCACGGACTGTTCCGTTGTTCCATGAGGATGAAGGTATCAGATGCAGGTAGTGCATGAAATTCCTGTGTGCGAACAGCGATTCAAGTATGTCACTGTTCCTGTATTTTTCCGGTATGTCAGGAAAATTACTCTTTTCGGCCTTTATTGCCCTTAGACAAATCTGGCGGCTACGTTTTTCTTCAGGTATCTTCGAAAGCTGCCAGGAACGCCATCCGTAATCATCTGTTTTGAATATACTGTCAAGTATTTCAGAAGTAATATATTTTTCCGGCAGATAGTTGACCAGTTCCGGACGGTGTTCGGTCGCGGCCAGTTCAACCATTTCCATTGTGATGAATTTGTCCGGCATACATGATATAGCCTTTGTCATATTGATTTCTTTCATGATTCCAGTTTTTTAGGTTTGATGACTTTTATAAGTTGTGTTTTGCGGAATACATATACCGTTTTCCCTTTTTCACTGACTCTTTTGGGAAGGCTTTTCCAGGTATCCCATCCGTTGACAATTTCCGGAGTGAATTCCAGTTTTCCCGTTTCGCCGATTACGGCAAAGTAAAGTCCTTTGTCCAGAGGGGAAGGCGTATGGTCCTTGTCGGGAACAAAGACAGAAAATTCAGGATTGTTGATTTCATAGATTTTTCCTTCATAGCCCAGAAACCATCTGCCATTTTCATACAGGTAAGTCCAGTCACCGAGCAGGAAGAACTTTTCCTTGCCTGATATTTCCTTTGCTTCGTGAATGGGATTCCCATTATTCAAAGGCCAGCAGCTTGTCTTGTTTTCATTTGATGAGAGGCTGCCTCCCAGATGGAGCAGGTTTCCCAAAGCGAGCAGTTTTCTCACCCTGTCTTCCGTACGGTAGAATGTCCTGAGTATTCTTCCGCAGTTTTCAAAATCCCCTTTTTCAAAAACGGTGATGTACCGTATTCCTTCCGGCAGGGACATTCCGATGTAAGTGTTTTCATCATTTGTCATAGTCATATATTTTATATGATTGTTTATGAATGGGATTCTTTGTCATTCCAAGTCTCTTGCGCGGACTGGATTATAGGGACAGGACTGTACCAGGTAATTGGTATTTCTGCCCTGAGTCTGACTGTGCTGTCTGAAACATTCGATGTCATCTTCCTCCAGTTTCAGTTTTCTTCTGTTCTTTTGCAGGAAGTCTGCTGCCTTTTCTATGGAAGAGAAGACCGCCTTTGGCTCGAATGAACTGTATTCGTGCCATGCGTTGCAGCTGAAAAGGATATACATTTCAGCCTTTATTCTGTTACTTGCTGCCATATCTTATCTGATTATTCGGGTTGATAAATGACAAAACCCGATTCCGCTGGTGACGGAACCGGGCCTGTCGTATTCGGTTTCAGGTTCTAATTCTGGTTATATGAAAGCAGGAAATCGGCCATTGCTCCGTTCTGTGGAATCATGGCAGGAAAATCAGTCTTTCCCGGTTTATAGATTTCTGTCGCTACATTGTAGACATCCCACGCTGTAATGCGTGGCTGTTCAAGTGAGAGTTTGAGCAGTTCTTCCGTAAACACGGAAATCTGTCCCTGGTTAAGTGGATAGGTGTCCACCTGTGATGCCAGTCTTTTGTCTGCACTGTCATGCGATACACGCAGAGCCGTCAGCATACCGATGATCATGTATAATTCACCGGGTGTCAACACCTTTTCCTTGAGCCTTTGGATTCGGCTTCTGTCCGCATCCATGTCACGCTCAAAATTGCGCATCCAGTCATCCACCTTCCCGAACAGTTCCTCGGTAGTCACCTTGTCCTTGCCGTAGTTGGCAACGCTTCGTTCGGGTGAAAGGATACACTGGTTGTGGCAGATATGTACGCAGGGACCTATTGCTGCCTGGATACCGTCCTGATGGTAGGCTACCACTAATGTGGTTGTCAGTTCATCGGTATCCCCGTTCAGAATACGGATGGTGGTGAAGATTCTGCGCAGTACATGTGCCTCTACCGCCTTCTCTCCATAGGTCTGTTCCACCTGCGGCAGGATGACCACACCGGGCTGTGTACGGTTCTTGTTCTGGGCGGCGAAGATTTCCTCCACCTCATAGTTCAGGTTGTGACGGCGGCAGATGTCCGTCATGCGCTGGATGACCTGGTAGTGGTAGATACCCCTGACCGGATTGCCGTAGATGTCGTTCTCCTTGTAGGTACGCTGTAGTGTTTCAAGGTCCATTACTTCGATTCCGTTGTTCTGGAAATCAAACTGTCTCTGATTGTTCAATGTTGCTAAAGCTTCCATAATTATATTTTTTAAAAGGTTGGTAATTATTTGTCCAATAGGTTGATGATACGGACTGCCTCTTTGAAGCGTCCGATATTTTCCGGAAGAGGATTCCTGTATTCCTCTTCCTTCATGCGTCTTATAGAAGGTATTCCCGTCAAGGGCAGAGCCTGGTTGACTTTCCATCCGTCGGTGAACGCCTTCGGCTGGAGACTGTCATGACAGATCACTTCCCCGACACATCCGTGGACGAGCATGTTGCATACGGTCATCATGCAGCAGGTCCGGCTGATGTCTTCTCCGACCAGATAGTTTCCCGGATTGTGCGCATGGTATGCCAGCAGGAGTCTTCCACTGCCGCATGTGGGATCTCCCATCCTCTGTCCGGTCTCTTTTTTACCTGCCGCGCACATGATCATGAGTTTACAGATATGTGACGGCGTGAAGAACTGTCCGTTTGCCTGCTGTCCCGGTTTTGAGCAGTAAGCCATGTGGAGTTCACCGAAAGCGTCGAACCAGCCCGACCTACCAATTTGTTTCTGCATGATACGTGTCCATTCGGCTGTCATTTCCATGAACGAGGCGTTCTGCTGACGCTTGTATTTCCAGTTGCTTATTGGCGGTGCTCCCGGAGAGAAGCCGTGGATGATGAAACGCAGCAGGTCGTTGAATACGGTCTGTATTTCATAGCCGCATGAGGAGGCAAAGCCTGTGATGAGCCTGTCGAGCGGCTTGACTTCGTTGGAGATTTCATATCGTGCCATATTCCTTAATTTTATAATTGGTTATATACTGTCGTTGATTCTGTATACTGTTACGGTATGGTTTTCATTGTCCGTGTGTATTCTGACGGGACCGTATCCCATGAATTTCATGCGGATTTGTCCGTGCTGTCCCATACCGTTCCACTGCTCACGTGATATTTCCTTAATATCCATGCGGTACCCCCAAAGTACAAGAGAGTCAGGCAGGATTCCCTTGTAGAGTCTGCCTCTCAGGATTGCGGCCAGCTCGTCCAGCTCGCTCCGGCTGTACAGCGTGAATGAATCGCTGCGGAAGGTGTATTCGCCTGTCCTTTCCCTGTCCCGGTGTTTCATGATATGATAGCGGAACCAGTTACGGGTGGTGTAACCGTCATACAACGGATTCGGTTCTCTGTATTCCCATTTCCTGACCGGAGCATCGAACCTGAGACTGCCCGTATTGCTGCGCTTCCCGAATCCCCATGTCCTGAATATGCGGATTTCAGTGCCTGCGGGTTTCATGTTCCGGACATTGACCTGCGTCCAGGGACTTCCGGTGGTATCATAGACGGCTTTTCCCATGTCATCGAAACAGAATACCGTTTCCGGGATCAGGCATATATCCGCATATTTGCCTGTTATCCGTTCTATATGGGCCTTTCCGAAATAGTCACCCGAACGTGAGACAAATTCCACGCAGTCTCCTTCTGTCGGACACATCTGCCTGCTTCGGACATTCTCCATCAGTTCCAGCATACGGTTCACTTTTTGTACTTCCTTTTCTGTAATGGGATACCCGAAGTCACCGTTTGCCAGTTCAAGGCTGTCAAGGTCATATCGTATCTTTGTATTCATCCTGTCCTCCTCCTGTTTTGTGTATAGCGTTCAACCTGTCGGGTGATCATGTCACAGAATTTCTGGCCGTTTTCTTCCTCACCCCTGAAATAGGCGGCCATCATCAGCAGGTTCCTGTTGTAATAATGCACCCATTTGTCATGGAAATGTGCGCCGGGAACCTGTCCGAATGTTTCCTGAAACAGTTCCAGGGTCAGATCCTCGTCCTGTCTCCTGTTGTATTCCCATATTGCCAGAAGCAGCATGTCATTGTAATTCAGTCTCATATTGCGTTGGTATTTGAAATGGCCATTATGATGTTGCAGCAACCGATTTCCCAGACATTCTCCTTCAGCTTTCCGTTGTTTACCAGTCTGTCGTATGCCTCATGCACAAACCTGTATGCAGGCGAATCATATCCGATACCGTGAAGATGTGATGTCGTCGCCACATTTATCCGTGATGCCATCATGGAAAGTATGTCCTCTTTCCCTGCCCGGCGGTTGCTGAAGGCATCCAGTATATTCCGGTGGATGCACGTTCCGTATCTGGCACGGTAATATTCCATTTCTTCTTCATCGGTGAAGGAATACACCTCTTCCGCTATCGTATCCTTTACAAGACGGAATGTACGGCCTCCTTTTTTCAGTATGGCTGTAATCTGTGGAATATGCAGTGTTTCACAGTAGCCGCTTATTTCCATCGGATGCACGTACAGGCGTGTCTTTCCTTTTACAAGATACATGGCCTGTGATGTACAGCCGGTTCTGTCCATGTCGAATCCCTCTCCATGAAATTTCTCTTTTATTTCCTTGTAGAATGCGTCCGTTTTCTCATGGGAAAGACCTTTTCCCCATTCATATCCGCTTTCCAGACTGAAAAGCAGATGGAAGAGGGTTGTCCGCCCGGTCTTGCTTTCCCAGTAGCCGTAAAGGTCGGCCGTGCCGGATTTCGGTCCGAACCTGTATCCGTCCGGAGTATAGCTTTCCATCACTTCCAGTAGTGAGTTCATGAAATTTTCCGATTCTTCCGAATTCCACCATTCTGACGTATCGTCATCCATGGCATAAGCCGGTATATGGTTCATAACCTGCAGGTATTCCGGAGTCTCTTTCAGAATGTCCAGCATCCTTGTGACGGCTTCCTTCCTTTGTCTGATGGAGAACAGTTCCGTTCCGGTATCCGCGTGAAGCCTGTTCTGTGTCTTCTGGTCTGTAATCATGACTTCTGATTTTTATTGTTATACATTGTCAGCCTGTAAGGTACAGGCATTCTTATTTCTTGTTGTCCCTGTTGTCTGTTTGCCCGCATCCCTGCAAGGCTTGGCGGAAAAAAATACCGGAGCGAAGCGAGGATGATTTTTTTCCAGACAATCAGCCCGGCAGGGCCGCCTTGCGGGAGTTGCGCGGCAAACAGCTATTTTTGCAGCAAGAAATGAGGATGCTGTCATCATGTCTCCAGCATAAAAAAGGGAACCCCATATTGCATGAGGCTCCCCAATACAGACTGTCGCATATATGTCAGGTATGTATGCTCCATCCGTGGAAACGTTCCATGATGACGGCAAAGGACTCGTTCGGATTTCCATGATACAGCAGTCCTCCGACAATGCCTGTATTCCCGTCCGGATAACGTTCGCAGAATCCGAACGAATACGGCGCATGGTCGTAATAGAGTTCGATTTCGCATGGACGGTTCTCGTTTTTCTCCCATTGCTTGAGACGTTCAAGACAGTTTTCCAGTGTCTTGTCATTGATGGATTTTGCATACTGTACGACCTTGTCGTAATGCTCTTGTGAACAACAGATTTTCATATTTTTGTAGTTTTTAGTGGTTGAAATGTTTATTGTATTATCAATATAAAATATCAAGTTCGCTAATGAATACTTCAGCTTTACCGAATCCGTCACCTATAAGAAGAATCAGATCATCATATTCAAGTTTTTCATTCGTCATTTCTTCTATATCAGACATTATCAGAATTTCATAAATGCCTGAAGTCTCTCCGGCAGGATCGTGCCAGTAGACTTTTGTTCCTATTGACAGTTCTTGTATATCTATATTTTTCATTTTCTCGTTTGTTTTTCAGTCAATCCAGAAAGTACCGCAATGAGGGCATCTGCATCCGGCAGGATATTCATTAGAATATCGCACGTCACGGTGGCGTTTGTAGTTCATGTCACCGAAGGTGCATTTCCCGTCTCGGAATGTCTGCTCATAAGCGGCTTCCTGTTTCTTGTATTCAGCCATCCGGCTTTTTCGGACAGATCCGGTAAAAGGTATCATGCCTGTTTCCCATTTTGTGGAATCACACCAGTCATTGGTCATGCCGCAGACTTCATTGGCATAGGAATAGTGTACCTGTAAATCGACAAACAGGTTCTCCCTTCGGAAAGGGAAAGTGATGTCCAGCGGAATCCGTACATGATGTCCGGAACCGTTCCGGCTGTCGGCAATGGCCACCACTACATTCCCGTGGAAACGGATGCTTTTGAAATCGTTCTCAGGGTCTTTGCTGATGAGCCTGTCAAACATGGCGTTGAAGTAGATGCGCAGTTCTCCGCCGTATGTGGCATTCTCTACCAGTTCTTCAATCTTCTCGTCAAACTGCCCCTTTTTCAGATGCAGTGCGCGGCGTACCTTATGACAGGCCATGGCGACTGATTCTCCCCGCAGTGAACAACCGGTCAGATATCCTCTGATTTCCACTCCGAGCGAATAGAAGAAATTAGTGACGGACGAGTTGCGTATCAGATCCTTTACCGGGTCGGAATCGTTCCGATCGTAGATAAGTTCCCTGATTTCATCTTCATGCTCTTCAAACTCTCCGGCTAAATTGTCCGTTTCCATATTCTTTCTTGTCTCCTCCAGATAGTTGTGCATGTTTGAGCTTTCCTGTTCCTCATACCATTCGTATGCCTTTTCATAGAGTTTTTCCATATTGTTGGAACGGATGCATTCCTCCTGGATGTCTTCATGCTCATCAAGATCATCCCGGTAGTCCACGTAGTAGAGGCTTACATACTGTGGAATATAGTCTGTAAGTTGTAATGTCTGGTTCATGATTCCTGATTTTAAGAGTTATACAAACGAAAAAGCCCTGCTTGTCGTGCAGGGCCTGATTCTTGTGGAACTGAAACCTTTGGAATGTCTGTTTGTATGGTATCTCCATGTCTCAAGCAAATAATCCTTGGTTCCCTTGATACTTCCGTGTACCATACATCCTTTTTCATCGTACAAGTAGCAGGTGTTGAGGAGAACCGGTATGCCGTTATGCACCTTGTACATGTGCAGCTCAATATCATTCTTTATGGCGGCAGACTTTTCCTTTTCCACTTTTCTGTGTATGGTTTTTCTGACCTCGCCGATATGGGGTGAGGTATAGCCGATTATTTCCGAATGGAATGCAAACTGATATTTTTCCATAACACTTTATCCGTATTAAAATTCTGATATAAGTTCATCTTCATATACCTCCAGTTCAAGACCGCTCTCGACAATCCTGACCAACCAGCGGCATTCCAGTCTTTCCATCAGTTCGACGGCACGGTATCCCTTATAGGGACGTCTCAGAAATACAATGTCTCCGGTTTTCATATTTGTTCCTCCTTTTTATTGTGCGTAGATTGTTTCTATCAGTTCTGCATCCGTAAGATAGTGCAGTTCCTGTGTGGAGCAGAACAGGCAAATGCCATCCAGTAGTTCATATGCCGCAGCATCCAGATTCCGTACTCCTTCAATCTGAGATTCTTCCAGTTCCTTGCTTGAAACAAGATATATTCCGTGAATGTCTTGAACTGTTCGGGTGCGAGTTCCTTCAACCTGTCAGGATTGAAGCGGAACATTCTGAATCCCTGATATTCAAATCCGGCAGGTTCCGCTATTCTGTTACTGGTCAGAAAATCATGCACATGCCTGTTGCAGTCCCGGTTGTCCACATAGGCATGGAACGGGGGAAGGGAATTGAGGTTGACGGTAATGTCCGTGTAGGATTCCCAGCATTCCGGATTCTCCTTAGACAGGGATTCAAGTCCTACATACAGATTGTCATTGTCGATATAACTGTTCAGGACGAGTCTGACCTCAATGCTCTCAGCCGGATCTGTGGCTGTTTTCCAGTATAGAGTGTTTGATTTGTTCATACTTGTATTGTTTTTATGAGGGAATACGGCAGTCATTCTACCGCATTCCCCCGAATGTTATGATTTGATATTTATTTGTTCCTGTGCCGATTCCTTTTTCACGGTCCTCAGTCTTTTAAGGAGATACAGGAAATATTCACGGTCATAGATCCGGAAAAGAAATTCCTCTGATGTCTCCTTGATGTGTCCGATGAAAGTTGCGGATTCCCTGCCGAGAGGATATTGAAAGAAATGTCCGTCGGAAACAAGGGTGAACTTCTTTCCTGATATATGGTCTATCAGTTCGTCCGGAGTTTCGTAATGCCCTTTCCCTTTATAGAACTGATAATGGTTCCGGCGAAGACTTTTCAGGGTATTCGCCATGTCCGTCCTTGCTTGTCTGGAATCTGATTGGATGACAAGGTTGCAGATGAATACGGGCTGTTTTCCGTCCAGTGAAAAATAATAGGGAATGAGTCTGGTTCCGCTGACCGTTTTGCTTGTTTCCTCTTTTGAGATCACGGCTTTCCGGTTGATGATTTCCATGTGACGGTCTATCTGAATGTCCAGTTCGGATTGCGGGGTAAGTATGGAGCGCAGCCCCTTGAAATATCTTCCTTGACGGGTAAAGCAGAAAGAGTACATATTTCCGTAATACGGTTCTCCCACAAAGAACGAGTTTTGTCTCATGCGCAAGGGTGGCAGTACATCCAGCAGGTTATAGTAGTCTTCTTCGGTGATTTCCTTGAACGGTTCGGACAGGGACTGATTGTATAACCACAGCTTCTTGTCCATATCAGAAGGTGTTACGGCTTTCAGATAGGGATTGTTTTCCCGTATGCGCAGTTCTTCGATTGTTTCCCCACCATAGTCATTGTGGAATCCGTCACTCATACTTGTCAGGCATGTTCCGTCGAAGTAGCGGGAATCGATTACATATTTCAATCGGTCTTTCATGTCTTATAGGTTTTGAAGGTTCAACACTCTTTTGACTGCATATACGGCATTCTGTGTAAGTTGCCGTTGCCATGCCTGGTATCTCGGCGACCATTTGAAACCGTATGATTTCAGTTCCTTGCGCCTCTGGTCATCCGGAATATTGTCAAACAGGATTTGCAGGCGATCTGCCTCATAGTTCCATACCAGCGTTCCGCCTTCAAATTTCAGTTCACGGTTTTCCCGTTCTCTGATTTCCTGAAGTTTCAGTCTGGCCTGGCGTGCCATTTCCGGCAGTTGGAAGAAACGGTTCCGCGGAGTGATAACCGGTTTTTTGCATTGCGCATTGAAGTCTGTAATGAAGTCCACCGCTTTCTGTACGATTTCCACTTCTCCTTTTCCTGCATAGGTGCTTACTTTATTTAGGATACTGCTGACGAACAGGGCACGGCTGTATCCTCTTGCTTTTCCGGTGTCAATATCATGAATGGTCTGTGCGCTGCTTGCAATGTCACGCTTCAGGCGGTTCCATGCCTCTTCCTGCTTCTGTTCTTCCGGTTTGGCAGCCTCTTTCATTCTTTCCATGGCTGCCTTGAAGCGGTTACGCCAGTCATGAAATTCATCAAATCTGTTCTGGTATGCATCCAAGGCCTTGTTGTTGCGCTGGCAGTTGAATTTGGCAGGCCCTGTCACCATTGGACTGGCACATCGTGAGAGACTGCCCAGCAAGGCAGAGAACTTGCTATGGTATGCACTAACATATTCGTTCTGCTTTTCTTCCGGAATCTGTTTCAGATCCTCTACAAGTTGTTTTTCATATTGCATGATGTCTGTTTCCGCCCTTGCTTCAGGTTCGAAGGAACTCCATCTGTACGCATTGTATGCAGCATCAAGCAGGTCTTCCAGATAGCCGGGATATAGGAATTCCACTGCTTCCCATTTTTCAAATTCATTTGGATGCAGTTCTGTTTCCCCGTCTGCCGTTTCGATGGTGTGTACATAGGAGCCCATTCCCGTACAGCGTTTACGGAAATGAAAAAGGACGGCTTCGTCATCCGTCCCTTGTTCTCTGATTTTCTTCACTCGGTAAGCATTCTTTCTTGTCAACGTGATAACCGTCTGTTTTCCGGTCTTGTCCTTCATGAGGTCTGCTACTGTACCTTCACATACCTTCTTTCCAACTTCTTCAGTCATATTCTTTTATTTAAATTAGACATGACCGGCTCCGTGGAGCCAGTATTTCAATTTCTTACTGGCCCAGCTGTTCTTTGCCAATGACTGGTGCAAGGCTTGGCAGAAAAAAATACCGGAGCGAAGCGAGGATGATTTTTTTCCAGCCAACCAGCCCGACAGGGCCGCCTTGCACAGTCAGTGGCAAAGGGCGATATTTGCTGTAAGAAATGAAATAATGCACAAAAAGATTATTTTATATTCTTATTCTTTACTACTTAATGAAAATATCTATATATATTTGTATTTACCGCATTTATTTCTATATTAAATATATTAATTTAAAATGATATGATTGAGTTAAAAACATTTGCTGAAAAAAAAGCTTTGCAAGCTTGTGACATAGATATATTCCGTCATATAAATTTGGCAGGAATAAAAGAAAATGTTGAAAAGATGTTAAATATGATAGGAATGAATAATATCTTTGATGAATATACTAAACATAATATCACGCATGTTGATAAGATGTTACAGATATTAGACATTATTATAACAAAACCAACCAAAGATATTATGACAGATGCTGATTGGCTTCTTGTTGTATTGTCATTCTATTTTCATGATTTGGGAATGTTGGTAACAAAAAAAGAGTTTAAAGAAAGGGATAACAATGATGATTATATTAATTATAGAAAAGAATATCTTCATGAGAAAAAGAATGAAGTCTCATTATCTCAATTGCAACCTGAAGAAAAAGAACGATTTATTTATCAAGAGTATGTTAGAGAAAATCATGGAAAACGAATCGCTGATTGGTTAAAAAACGAGAATACAAACCTATATGATCCTGAGGTATTAGCGATTATAGCAGAGATGACAAATGGTATTTCTTCTTTATTTATTAATGACTTAGCAAATATTTGTGCAAGTCATAATGAAGATGATTTGGATGATAATAAAAAATACCCGACGAAAAGAGGATATGGAAATCTCCCTAATGAAACTGCTAATGTTTTCTTTATCACTCTTTTGCTACGTACAGCAGATTTACTTCATATAACCTGTGACAGAACTCCAACTATTGAATTTAGGCTTTTATCTCCCACAAACCCTATAAGTCAAATAGAATGGAGTAAACAGGCTTCTGTAAATAGTATTTCTATAAAAGATAAGATAAATGAAGAAGGCAATGTTGATCCTACAATACAAAGTGATACTTTATCAGTTACAGGATATTTCAAAGATTATAAAGGCTATTTTGCGCTAATGGATTATTTAGCTTATGCACGCAAAGAACTGTTGAAATCAAATAAATTAAATGAAGAATCTAAGAAAAAATATGCAACTTCATATGATTTCCCATGGAAATATATTGATGATGATAGTGTAGAAACAAAAGATTTTGAAAGGCGACAATTGTCATTCTCTATTGATCAACAAAAAACTCTAGATTTATTAGTTGGAGAAACATTGTATAATAATCTTACTGTATCGTTGCGCGAACTAGCTCAAAATTCAATCGATGCTGTTAAAGTAAAAAGATACGAAGAGAATGAAAAAGGGAATAAGGACTATGATCCTAAGGTTGATGTTTCATGGAATCCTAAAAGCCGTAAACTTGTTATTTCAGATAACGGTACAGGAATGAATATGGATATTATTGAGAATTATCTTTTGAAGGTAGGTTCTTCGCGTTATCAAGATGACGATTTTAAAAAACAACATCCACATTATAATTCTATTAGTCGTTTTGGAATCGGATTGCTTACTTGTTTTCTTGTGGCTGATGACGTAGATATTCTTACACAAATGAAAGAAACAGGTAAGCCTCTTCTGCTTAAAATAAATAAATTACATGGAAGATACTTGTTACGACATGGAGTTGAAGAAGGTTCTTCTTTAAAATTGATAGGAAAAACAGGAACATCTATTGAATTAACAATACGCCCTGAAATAGAGTTTAATCCTGAAAAAATTCTTAAGGATTGGATTCTTATTCCAGATTGTACTTTTACTTATTTTGAAGATGAACGAAAAGAAAATATCGGTTATAAAAATACACATTTATATATAGAATCAGCATTAAAAAAATTAGGAATAAGTTTAGATAATGGTAGTTATAAAATAGAAACAATGTGTGGAGAAGGAATAGATTTCTCTATACTTCTTAAAAAAGATAAATATATTAATGAATGGAATTTTGTAGAATATTCTAATATTTTTGGCAATAAAGATTTAAACGAAGTCCCATGTGGACTTAGTATAGAAGGTATTAGAATTGATGAAAATACCCCTGGATTTAAAACAACTTATTTTGTCTCTATGATTAATCTTAGTGGAGAAAATGCACCGCAAACAAATGTTGCACGTTCTTCTATAAATTCTTTAACAATAAATAAAGCTCTTAGAATCATTTATTCTAAATATTTAGATATGATTAATAAACAGATAGATGATTTGAGTAAAAATTTATCTATAACGTGGGCAAGTTCTGAGTTATCGTTCTTATTAAATAAATTATCAAAGAGAAATAATACCTCTAATGATATTTTGCTTGATCATAAGATTTTTGATAAGATATTGCAAGAACAGAAATACTATTTAGTAGAAACTAATGTAAATCGTAAACTTTGTTCAATAGATGATTTAAAGGAAAAGAATCATTTTTGGTTTATCGAAAGTGAAGCATATTCTTCTGCTAATAATATTTTACGTGAAATAAATACATCTAATAATTCTGCAATAGAATTGTTAAAGACTCTCTATGGAGAGCATAATTCAATGTTGAAGGATATTGATATATTATTAAGTAGTAAGAGGTACAATGACTCATTGGATAATTTACTATTAGAGAATTTTCAAGCAACAGAAATAAAACTGTTCAAAGAATATCGAAGTATGATTATTAAATGGGAGTTGATTAAGGAAAAGTTTTGGAAGCGTATAATAATAGAGAGAACTAATAATCGTAACTACCAAGAGTCCTTATGTCTTTTCCTTCAAATTTCCGATAAAGTTAATATACAATGTAATGATTATGAAGGTATAAAAAGTGATTATGGAATATTTTTATTTTCTAATAATAAGATTCATAATTATCTTCTAAAAATGGAATCTGATTTGACGGGAAAAACAGATTTTGAGGCTATTATATTTAGGGAATTATGCTCTTTTGTATATCAATGCTTTACAAATGTATCTGGAGGTGATAATTGGGAAATAAAAATTAATGACTATTTTTCTCAACATTATTCACGTTCATTTCTTCGAGAAATGAAAACCAGAATTGATATTAAACAATTAGCGGAAAATTGTGCTAATTCAAAATTTAACCTTTACGATAAGTCTCGTTGGTATCGTAATATAATGTATTTTTAGAGATAGGTCCCAATTTTTATAGAAATAGGACTCTGTCATAAAAAGACTGAGTCCTATTACAAAAATCATTATATAAAAGTTGCAATAAGCATCACTCTCTTTATAATCGTTGATAAAAAAATCTTATGAATATATTTTATAAAATCAAATTAACTATATCGGTAAAGCTGTCTGATTTTGTAGTTAGGATAATATATTAACCCCATTTCTAGGTTTGCGTTTCATCCCCTTAAGTATTTGTGCGGATTGTTCCTGATAGGATAGAGGTTGGCTTTGTTTTTTGCCAGCCTCTATCCATTTAAGGAGTTCGTCCTCATAGAAATATAATTTTTTACCACGTTTATAGGTTGGGATGAGACCTGTACGAGCAAGTCTATAGATTGTCGGTTTTGATTTTTGGATAAGTATGCTGGCCTTATCTATATCAATTAGTTGATGCTGATTATCCGGTTTCTGTGCTTGTAAGGTTTCAACTAATTGATAAATTTTCTCTACTTGTTCTGTTAAATAGCTTACAGCTTGCGGAAGCTTGTCGAATGTGATAGGTTCTTTTGTCATACTATCTGTTTTTGCTTTTGAGGATTAATATTTGTTGATGCAATATTTATGAATATAAAGTCTGATTTATTGAATTATATCTGGATTTAATTTAATCAGGCATTCTGTTTCTGAGTGAGACATCTTTTTGATTATCGTGTTGATTTCATTTTCTTTCATGGTATCAGCAAATACTTTTTTAATGAATTCTGCTGTATATGAACGTCGTTTACCTAATGCTTTACCTATGTTCCAACCCAAATGCATAACATCTATAGCTTTCAATTTTGAATCTACTTTTATAGGAATAATATCGATAGCAGTTTTATCCTGAAAGAAATCTGAAATATAAGCACAGAGGCGCTGCAGATTTTCTTGGTTTGTATAGGCAGCCATTGTTTGATGAATGTACGTATGTACTAACTCTAGCTTTTTATCGTTCGTACGTTTCTGTTCTGTAATAGTATTCGAACGGAGTTTTTCATATTCCATAAATGCTTGTTCTGGTGCAATCACAGAATCATTAAGATGTTCATGGATGGACAAAGATTTGCTATGATAACATAAATATATAATTATCTCGTATAATGCAATTTGCATTGATATATATAATCCTGTAGATATTATAAAGACCGATATAAAAATAATATTTGAGCTGAACTGATCAAAGCCAGCATTGATTGCTTCAATGCGTATAGCAAGTGCCATAAGAAGTAATGTTCCAGCTACACTAGAATCTAAAATAAAATATTCAAATTTCTTCAAATACATAAGCCATATGTTTAACTGTTCGTAAGCAAAGGTAATGTTTACTGATTATGTATTATCAGAAAATGACAAGAGTGACATCAGACTTCATCAAACGTCACTAATTGTCATAAATAGTTTGATTATTATTGGAAAGTAAGAAGTGTTCAGATGGAATAGGGGCGGATTAATTTATGGGATTGAATGTAAGACATGAATTTATAACTTATCATATAATAAACAAAAGTGGTATTCTTTCTATATTATATGATAAGTTATGCTATAATTC
>ERZ857775.2413-NODE-2413-length-18222-cov-8.999009_pt1 | contig 18222 bp, 20 predicted proteins | sample MGYA00519698_ERZ857775 | MGnify/ENA primary metagenome ERZ857775 (study PRJEB31778, sample SAMEA3449363) | human gut metagenome | biome: human gut; feature: human-associated habitat; material: faeces | place: United Kingdom | collected 2010/2012 ...
CTCTGCCGGTGTTATCCAGCCCGCAGCCCAGATTGACCACTGCCGCACAGGGGTGATTTTTCAGGTACGCCCGCACCTCAAAGGCAAGGTCATTCTGCCGCATGGCGACCTCCAGTGCACCGAACCGCTGCATCAGGCTGCGGGAGTTTTTCTCTGCCTGCGAAAAATCGTAGTCGATCTGGTCAATCAGATGCACCGCTGTTTCGTCCCGGTAAAGGTTTGGATACAGCTCTGTGCACAGCTTCCGGGAATACAGCGGGAGGATCAGCGTCTCCTGCACGGTGTTTTTCTCGATTTTATATTTCATAGGCACCTCCTTCAGTAAAGAAAAATAGTCATAATTGCCGCCAGCACCGCCGCTATGACTGCCATGCCTACCGTACGATATGCACTGCGGATCGCTTCTTTTCGTCCCATGCTTCGTCCTACTTACACTGTTTCACCGCTTTTGCGCCGTAACGCACAGCCAGCCCTTTTTATTTTTGTGGCTCTGAATCTTACAGAATCCTGCCTGCTCCAGATATGCTTTCAGGGCAGTATCTGTGTAGATGGTCATCCCATTGATGATTTGTGTCCATTTGTCGTCTTTTGCGGTTTCGCCGTTTGCTTCATTGCAGATGAAAAAGATCCCGCCGGGTTTCAGCACCCGATAGACCTCTCTGAAATTCTGCACAAGTTCCGGCCAGAAATAGACCGTTTCAAAGGCGGTCACTACATCAAACTGCTCCGCTTCAAACGGCAACTCTGCTACACTTGCCTGCCGCACATTGCACCTCCCTTCCGCAATGGCACCCGCATTGACCTTTCGCGCTTTTTCTACGCTGACAGCCGAGTAGTCAATGCCCTGTACCTTTCCCTTGGGACACAGTTTCAGCAGCTTTTTGATGTTCGCCCCACCGCCGCAGCCGCAGTCCAGCACCATGGCATCCGGGGCAGGCTGCAAAAAGTGCAGCCCCCATTCTGCCATTGCGCTGTGTCCAAAGTTCATCATGGCAACCATGATCTTCCCGCCAAGGCCTGCAGGCTTGCGGGTATTTTCAAAAAAGGACACAACTCCACCCTCTTTCTGTTTCCCGTTCATAATGCAATGCTTTTTACCAGATGTGCCCACTGTTCCGGGTGGCAGGCCAGCAGCTCCTCGTGCTGCAAGTTCTGCTCATGGAGAACAGGATGTGCAAAATGCTGCTGATACCGGGCACGATATTTTGCGCCCATTTTCAGGGCGTAAAAAATATGGATCTCGGTACCGGGCACATGGATCTTATCCGGCAGCGGAGTGATAAGATCGGAGTAGAACTGATTTTTACAGCTCTGCATGGTCACATAAGGGCGGGCCTCACCGAACATTTTCAGAAAGGCTTTGACATAATCCCCCGACTCTCTGGCACGCTTATCCAGACGCTTTTGGAGAAATTTTGCCTTGAACTTTCCGTCCCGCACCACAGGGTAGATCAATGGCAGCAGAAAATCAGTCTGCAATCTTGCCGCCAGCGGCGATGCCTGATCCAGATCGGAGCTGCCCAGAATGCCAAAGTCCATGTGGATGTTCTGCCGTGCCGCCAGCAGCCCCACAAACGAGCCGCCCAGAGAGCAGCCGTAGGCTGCCCGGATGTGACCGCCGCAGTGGGTCTTGAGGTAGGCCTCGATCTTTTCGGTCTCCTCCAGCATGGTGGGAAATTCGGTCTGTTCAGTCTCATCAAAGCCATCGTAGCTGACGCACAGCACCCGGAAGCTGTCAGCCAGAAGCGGGATCACCGCACCGAAATTGCTTTTCCAATGGCAACAGGTGCCCGGCAGCAGCAACAGCACCGGGGCATCCTCTGCACCAAAATGGTAGATCTTCATCCTGATACGCTCCTTCTCTATTTATTTTCCACCTGTAAATAGAAGAGATATATTTCTTCGTATAGGGCAGAGTTTTGAGTTAGGCAAAGCTAACTTTCAGTCTTATAAAAAGCCGCTTCTCAGCGGTCCTTCTGCCAAAATAATACGCCCTGCTGTTGCCTCTGTCAAGAAGTTTAAGCATTTTCGGAGATTCCGAAAAAGATTTCGCCTTCGAGGGCTCCAACCGTCACCCCAGTGCCACATCCAGCACCATCATCACGCTGAAGCCCACCGCGAAAAATACCGTGCCAACGTTGGAGTGCTGCCCCTGCGACATTTCCGGGATCAGTTCCTCCACCACCACATACAGCATGGCTCCGGCGGCAAAGCTGAGCAGATAGGGCAACGCGGGCACCACGATGCCTGCCGCCAGAATCGTCAGCACTGCCCCGATGGGCTCTACGATGCCGGACAGCACGCCGCCCCAGAACGCCCGGCCTTTTTTCATTCCTTCCGCCCGCAGGGGCATGGAGATGATGGCACCCTCCGGGAAGTTCTGGATGGCAATGCCAAGGGAAAGTGCCAGCGCCCCGGCGGCGGTGATCTGAGCCGTTCCGGCAAGGTATCCGGCATAGACTACGCCCACTGCCATACCCTCCGGGATGTTGTGCAGCGTCACCGCCAGAACCATCATGGTGGTGCGCTGGAGCTGGCTTTTTGGCCCTTCGGCCTGCAAACTGTTCTGGTGCAGATGCGGGATGAGATGGTCCAGCAGCAGCAAAAACAGGATACCCAGCCAGAAACCCACCGCCGCCGGGAAAAATGCCAGCCTGCCCAGATCTGCGGCCTGCTCCATAGCCGGGATCAGCAAGCTCCATACCGATGCCGCCACCATCACTCCGGCGGCAAAGCCGGTGAGGGCGCGCTGGATGCCGTCACGCAGAGAGTTTTTCAAAAAGAACACACAGCCTGCCCCAAGACTTGTGCCCAGAAAGGGGATCAAAATCCCCCAGAATGCGTCTTGTATCATGTAGTACCTCCTTGTGGTTAAATACAACTAACCGTGCAAACAGTATACTGCGCTCCGGCAAAAAGGTCAAGGGCTTTGCGGTATAGAGGATGCAGATCGTTTCCTGCACCGAAAAATTTACCTCTGCAAACTTGCCGGTTTCTACTTGACAACGCCCGGTGGGAGTGCTATTTTTACTTCGTGAATTTGTTTTGCCTAACCATCTGAGGCGCTTTGCCCCTGCATTTTTTTGCATCAGTTGTTAGGTAAAGCTAACTGTTTTTTCAAAACTGAGATAGAGGTGTGTTACCATGAGATTGAAAAAAGTATTTGCAGGTGCACTTGCGGCCGCTATGCTGGTATGCGCTGTGGCAGTCCCGGCCTTCGCTGCGGAAGAGGTGGAACAGGAAAACGGCCTGACCTCCAGCTATGTCCAGATGAACATTCCCTACGCCGACTTCTACAAGGCTGCCGGTGTGGACAACGCATCTGAGATCGACGCTGTGACCAGCGCCACCAAGAACAAGACCCGTGCGGGCAACCTTGCCGGCGGTTCCTACCACGTCAACGCAGATGGCACCGACATCACCGGCGTTTCCTTCCCGGTCAAGGTGCTGACCCCGTGGGCGCTGAAGAACGCAAAGCAGGTCACCGATGCCGACAGCTACGACATTACCGTTACCCTGAAGGGCAAGGAATCCACCACCACCTACACCGGCGCAGATGCCTTGTTTGAGAACGAGAGCTACGCTTACTACAAGCTCAGTGAGACCCCTGCCTACTACATCACCGCATGGTATAACCTGCTGAGCGGCAAGTGGGAGTTTGGCAAGGTCCACGCCACCGAGACCACCGTAGAGGGCACCACTGTGGAGCTGAATACCAACGGTCACCACACCACCTACGAGATGAAAATCTCCGGTTTTGATCTGGACTACAAGGCCAACAAGGTCTACGGCGTAGTTCTGACCACCGCCGATGGCAGTGAGTACGGCCTGCATCATGTGACCAACATCTGGCATGGTACCAAGCTGGGCTTCAATGCCGATGATCCTTACTTTGCATCCATCATCGGCAAGACGATTACTCAGATCACCTTCTACGCCGCCGACGGCGTGTATGTCCTGCCGGTCAATGTGGCGCTGTGAATACACGGAAAACTGCCTAATTTATTGTAAAATATAACACAAAAGGGCAAGGTCTCCTGCATGCAGGCGGCTTTGCCCTTTTTTATTGCAGATGGAGCCCAATCGCAGGGTCAACAGTTTTTACGTCTGCAATACGGAATCAATATTGCCGGCATTACTCTGCAAATCACAAAAGGATCCATCCAACAGCGTTTTGGCGATGCTGGCAGGCTCCACGCCCAATGCATGGGCTGCCTCTGCCACGGTTGCCGAGGACTCGTTCAGCACAATGGCATGGTCTCCCAAGCCTTTTTCTTCTAGGTCTGCTTTTGCTTTTTCAAAGGACATTTTCCCACTTCTCCGCTCTTATTCGGTAATGGCCCAGACCCGTGCAGGCAGACCAGTTGCACCTTCAATGCGAGGATAAGAAACGATGACCACCGCACCGGCAGGCTGAACTTTATCCAGATTTGCAAGCACCTCCACCTGCAGCTTGTCGTTGTCCAGAACATAGCGCTCGCAGGCAAGGTCGCCCTTTTCCTCCGCCACCGCAGAGGAATCGGTATCCAGCGTTTCGTGGCCGTTGGCGGCGGCGTTGCGCACCTTGTAGATATACTCCAATGCTTCCAGCGACCAGCCGGGAGCATTTTCTTTGCCCTCTGCGTCGATGCCGGACAGCGCATCCATATCCGGCCACTTCTTGTACCAGTCGCTGCGCAGAGCCACCAGCGCACCATCCGGGATAGGGCCGTACTTTGCTTCATAGGCCTTGATGTCCTCCACCGTCACAGCGTAGCGAGGGTCTTTTTTGGCCTGCTCAGAAATATCGATGACCACCAACGGGAAGATCAGGTCGTTCACATCGTACTTTTCGGACAGTGCTTTGCCCTTGATGAAGTGACCCGGGAAGTCGATGTGGGTACCAAACTGTCCGGGGAATTTGTCTGGGAGCAGCGCATTCGCCCGGGCAGCCTGTGCCGGGCATCTATTGTACGTTTCATCTGCCTGTGCTCCCTTCCTTGTGTTGGGGATAGTATAAACCCATTTTCTTACCATGTCAATAGGTTTATTCTATCAAGAACTTCCCCGGCAAACGACAGGTCAGCAAACCGTTCGCCCTTGCAATAACGTTTCGTCATGCTCTTCCCTTTTATCGCAGCTCTTCCAGCAAGGCGGTGCAGCCCTCCAGCACATCCTGCCATGTGGCTTCAAAATCCCCGGTGTACCACGGGTCTGCCACATCGCCGGGGCGACTGGTGTGATCCATCAGCAATGAGACCTTATGCTCCGGGTCACTGCCCACAAACCGCACCATATTCCGCAGGTTGTTGCAGTCCATGGCGATGAGATAATCGTAGGTCTCATAGTCCCGCCGGGTCATCTGCCGGGCGGTCTTGCCTGCACAGCAGATGCCATGCTCAGCCAGCTTGCGCCGGGCAGATCAGAAAACTTTCCAGCATTCCCCCGCGCGTACAGACAAAACGATTTTCATTATGCTGCATTCATTCTGCCGGGCTTATGAAAAGGCAGGCATTTTTCTTGCTTTCATCATCCTGCAAACAGATGATGAAGCACTACTGGGTATTAATATCAAAAAAGTCTTTATTTGAGTTCAGAATTCATTGAAGATCAAAGGATCATTCGGATTGCAATTCCTGTATGAATATGCTATGATTACGTTGAAAACCATTTGTGTTTCAACTGATCAAACAGGGAGCGTATGAACAGCCATGAAGCGTTTGCAGGATATTGCAGATCAAGTTGGTGTAAGCCGGACAACAGTGTCCAATGTGCTGCACGGCAACACCAAAAAGGTTTCCAAGAAAATGATCCGGAAAATCTCGGAAATTCTGAACCAGGAGGGCTATGTTCCGGATACATCTTCCCGTGAGCTGACCCGCAAAGGGTCCTGCATCATTGGACTGGTGCTGGGCTACAACTGTGTCCACGGCATCCCTTCTCTGCGCGATACCTTTGTGGCAGAACTTCTGTCTGGTGTAGAAGAGACAGCCCATCGAAACGGATATTATGTCATGCTGATCAATGGCCAGGACAAAAATACGGACCGGGTGGCAGAGATTGCCTCCCGATGGAATGTGGATGGTCTTGTCGTCCTGGGACTGGACGAAAAGAAATACAAGGAGCTGCGCAGGCAACTCAACAAATATATGGTCCTGATTGACACCTATCCCGAGGCGGAGTACCACTACGTCAACGTGGGGACTGATGATTTCGGCGGCGGCGCCATGATTGCAAAGTATCTGCTGGACAACGGGTACACCCAGGCCATCTTTGCCGCCGAGTGTGATACCGGCGCAGACCATTACCGCTGGAAAGGATTTCAGCATCAGATGCGCTCTGCCGGGATTGACTGCGGAGAAGAGCGCCATATTCTTCTCCCCGAGGATCTTTCTCTGCGCCGTGTCATGTACGGCCACTATTTGGATCGCTTTGTCCAGGCCAAGGCTGTGGCCCTGGCCTCTGACTATGATGCGGCGGAAGTGATGAATTATCTGCAGGACCACGGCATACAGGTGCCGGAGCAGGTCTCCGTCACCGGGTTTGACGACTGCATCTATGCAGAACTCATGCATCCCCCTCTGACGACAGTGCGTCAGAACGTCCCGGCCAAAGCAGAGGCCGCCGTGGAACTGCTGGTGCGTCTGATTCGGCAGGAACCGGTGGAGTGTAAAAATTATGTTCAGCCTGTTGAACTGATCCGCCGCAGCTCGGTGCGCGAATCAACCCCCAACGCCGCGCCCTGGTCAAAAAATCTGCACAAAACCCACAAATAATTCTTGTGGTATTTGCCAGTTTCGTAGAAAACGTTGCGCGAAACCCTTTTCAAATCCTCTTCGGTTTTGTATAATGAACTCGTCAAAAGGACACGCTGCGCAGCCTGTCAGAACGAGACATATACAAACTGGAAGAGGATTTGTTTTTTGTATCCTGGATAGAGCAGACAAAAAATGAATTCCGGAAAATCTGACTGAACATCGTGGAAGATTTTATCATGAGAAAGATTTCGCGCAGATCATTTTTGAAGGCCGCTACCGTTGCCTGCGCACTCACCGCACTGACCGCCTGCGGAGGCGGCGATGAATCTGCCGCCGCTTCTGTGGCCAAGGACGAAAACGGAGCCTATGTGGACACCCTGACCATCACCCTGGGCCGTTTTGCGGAACCTTCTGCCGCTGCCCTGTTCCCGGAAGGCCAGACTTTTGAAGACAACGCCTACACCCGTTACATTGAATCCAAGCTCAACGTGGATCTGGTGGACAGCTTTGAAGCAGGCGGCGACGCTTACACCAACCAGCTGGCCACCTGCGTCGCCTCGGGCGAACTGCCCGACATCCTGACCGTCAACAGCTACGACACCTTTGTCGAGATGGTGAACAACGGCCTGACCTATGACCTGACCGATGTGTACGAGGAGTACGCCTCTGACTACATCAAGAGCCTCTACGATTCCTACGACGGCCGCTGCCTGGGCATGGCAACCTTTGACGGCCGGCTGATGGGTATTCCCGGCACGAACCCCGACAACAGCGTCCCTGTCCTGTGCTGGATGCGCAAGGACTGGCTGGACAAGCTGGGCATCAACCCCGACCCCGACGGCGACCTGTGCATCACGCTGGATGACATCGCCGCTGTGGCCAAGGCCTTTGTGGACGCCAATGTAAGCGGCGGCAACCACACCGTGGGCATGGCTTTTTCCGGCAATGATATCGCCGATGCCATGTGCATCGCCAACGCCATGGGCGGCTACATCGACCGATGGATCGAAAATCCCGATGGCACCATGAGCTGGTCCACCCTGGCGCCCGAAGTCAAAGCTGCCTGGGCCAAGATGAACGAGTGGTACGAGGAGGGCATCCTGGATCCCCAGTTCGGCACCCGCACCACCGAGGACATCAACGCCATGATGATCAACAACGAGCTGGGCATCGTCTTTGGCGCATGGCATATCCCCGACTGGCGTCTGAGCAGCGTCAAGGCCCTGGTGCCGGAGGCCGAGTACATCGCCTATACGGTGGCCGATGACAACGGCATCGTCCACACCTACCACGAAAACGCCGCCGACCGGTTCCTGGTGGTCAGCAAGGACTGCAAGTATCCCCAGGTGGCAGTGGAAATTCTGAACATCCTCTATGACGATCTGGCCCGCGCCACCGCGGAAACCGCGCCGGATGTCATCGCCTACATCAACGCCGGCGGACACAACGAGGGCCGTCCCTATTACATGGAAGTCCTGCCCTCCAACAATCCCTCCATTTACTACACCGAGCATATGGCCGTCATCAACGGCGAGATGACCCCTGAGGAAACCACCATTGCCGAGAACAGAGGCTCTTCCCAGGCCATTCTGGACTACCTGAAGGATCCCCAGAACGTCACCGAGAAAACCCTGGGCGGTTGGCACTTCTATGAGTCCCGCATCATCGGCCTGGGCGCATCCATCGAGGCGCTGGAAAAGAACGGCAACGCCGAATGGATCACCCCCAAGTATCCCCCCACCACCCCCACCAGCGAGCAGAAAAAGGCAACCCTGGACAAGACCGAGCTGGAGGCCTATGTGGCAATCGTGACCGGCGCACAGCCCATCGATTATTTCGATACCTTTGTCAGCGAATGGAAGCGTCTGGGCGGCGACGCAATCGCCCAGGAAGTCCAGGAATACTTTGCACAGTAATAAAGGGGGTGGAACCGGATGAAAAATCAGGTCAAAAAGAGCCACGCAAACCAGGCCTATCAACTGTATTACCACGGCATGATGCTCCCTGGTTTCATCTTCCTGATTCTGTTCAACTTTGTTCCGATGTTCGGCGTCATCATGGCCTTTCAGGACTACAGACCCGCCAAAGGGTTTTTCGGTTCTGACTTTGTGGGCCTCAAACATTTCAAATACCTGTTCGAAATGCCAGACAGCTTTGAGCTGTTCCGCAACACCTTGATCATCGCCCTGGGCAAAATCGTCCTTACCACCATCATGTCCATCGCCTTTGCGATTCTGCTCAACGAGGTCAAGAACCGGGCCCTGAAAAAGTCGGTTCAGACGGTGGTTTACCTGCCTCACTTCCTGTCCTGGGTTGTGCTGGCTCTGGTCGTCAAGAATCTGTTCAGCGTGGACGGCTCCATCAACGCAATGCTGGGCACCTCGCTGAACTGGCTGGGCAGCAACTCCCTGTTCCAGCCCCTGTTGATCCTGACCGATACCTGGAAAGAGTTCGGTTATGGCTCCATCGTCTATCTGGCAGCCATCACTTCCATCGACTCGACCCTTTACGAGGCTGCTTCCATCGATGGCGCCACCTGGTGGAAAAAGGTCTGGCATGTCACCCTGCCCGGCATCCGCACCACCATCGTCCTGATGGCCGTCATGAATCTGGGCAACATCCTGAACGCCGGTTTCGACCAGGTCTATAACCTGTACAGCGCATCGGTCTATGCCACCGGTGATATTCTGGACACCTATGTGTACCGCGTCGGCCTGCAGGGCCTGCAGTACAGCTTCGGTACCGCCGTGGGCCTTTTGAAGTCCGTGATCGCCTTTGTTCTGATGATCGGCGCCAACAAGCTGGCTCAGAAGTACACCGACAGCAAAATTTTCTAAGGAGGTCCGTCCGGCAATGAAAGTTGATAAATTCCGCACTGTCATCATCTACATCATTATTATTCTGCTGGGCCTAGTCTGTCTGCTGCCGCTGCTGAACATTGTTGCCATCTCCTTCTCCTCCTCTGCAGCAGTGGAAGGCAACATGGTAGGGCTGATCCCGGTGGGATTCAGCACCGCAGCCTATGAGAAGATCCTGGAGGACTCCCAGTTCTGGCACTCCTTCCTGATCTCGGTGGAGCGGGTTGTGCTGACCCTGATCATCAACTTTGTGCTGATCGTACTGATGGCTTATCCCCTCTCCAAAACCAACGCACAGTTCCGGGGCCGCAACATCTATGCAAACCTGATGATTTTTGCCATGCTTTTCAACGGCGGCATGATCCCCACCTTCCTGCTTGTCAAATCCTACGGCCTGCTCAATACCGTCTGGGCCCTGGTTTTGCCGGGAGCCGTGCCCATCTTCAATGTCATCCTGGTGATGAACTTCTTTGCTGCCGTTCCCAAAGAGCTTGAGGAAGCCGCCTTCATTGACGGCGCCAACCCGCTCCAGGTTCTGACCAAGATCTTCATCCCCATTTCCAAGCCGGTTCTGGCCACCGTATCCCTGTTCAGCATTGTGGGCAGCTGGAACGACTTCTACAGCGGCCTGATCTACATGTCCAAAGCCGCCTATTATCCCCTGATGACCTATATCCAGAGTCTGCAGATCAACGTGGAAGATCTGATCAAGCAGGGCAATCTGTCTGCCGTGGTGGATTCTGCCTCCCTGGGCAACACCAACCTCAATGCAGCCAAGATCGTTGTTGCAGTTATCCCGCTGCTGCTGATCTATCCCCTGCTGCAGCGGTACTTCGTTTCCGGCATTGTGGTGGGCTCGGTTAAGGGCTAATTTATATTCTTGCTAATTTATATTCTTTCAGAGCGCTCCGGAGACGGGGCGCTCTGTCTGACAAAACAACCATTCAGTCACTTTTATTTGGGAGAACGGTATGATTCAAAAGTATCTCTATGGTGTCCCCTTTGATACCGAATCGGTGGTCGCACCAATCCCTGCAAGCCAAGGCGAACCCCCTGTGGGAACGGTCAAAACCAGCGAGTCCGGCTTCTGCTTTGCCTGCCCCCTGGCGGAGGGCGACCGGGTCTACGGCCTGGGCGAAGCCAACCGCGGCATCAACAAGCGGGGCTTTGTCTACGTCAGCGACAATGTGGACGACGGCCTCCACACCGAAAACAAGCAGCGAATGTACGCTGCCCACAACTTCATCGTGATCTCGGGCCAGCAGAATCTGGGGCTGTTCTTCGACTATCCCGCCCGGATTCGGTTTGACATCGGCTTCACCCGCAGGGATTGGCTGGAAGTCACCTGTGAGCGGGCCGACCTGGCCCTTTACGTCATCACCGGCGACAGCGCCTGCGATGTGGTCAAGCAGTTCCGGGCCATCATCGGCCGCAGCTACATCCCGCCCAAATTTGCCTTTGGCTTTGGCCAGAGCCGCTACGGCTACAAGACCCAGGCCGACTTTGAAGAGGTGGTTGCCAAACACCGCCAGGCCCACATTCCCCTGGACATGGTGTACATGGACATCGACTACATGGACCACTACAAGGACTTCACCGTCAACCCGGAGAATTTCCCCGATTTTTCCGGCTTTGTATCCAAGATGAAAGAGCAGGGCGTCCGGCTGGTGCCCATCGTCGACGCCGGCGTCAAGGAGGAAGCAGGCTATTCGGTCTGCGACGAGGGCAAGGAAAAGGGCTACTTCTGCAAGCGGGCCGACGGAACCGATTTTGAGGGAACCGTCTGGCCGGGGTGGAGCCACTTCCCCGACGTGCTGAACCCCGAGGCCCGGGCCTGGTTCGGCAGCCAGTACAAGGCTCTGACCGACTGCGGCATCGAGGGCTTCTGGAACGACATGAACGAGCCCGCCATCTTCTACTCCCGGGAGGGGCTGGCCGAGCGGCTGGATCATCCGCCGGTTCCCCATGAAGACGGCACCATCGATCATTTTGGCCAGGCCATCGGCTGGCTCAATCTGTCCAATGCGCCGGAAGACTACGCCCGCTTTTATCACAAGGTGGACGGCAAAATGGTCCGCCACGACCAGGTCCACAACCTCTACGGCTACAACATGACCCGGGCCGCCTCGGAGGGGCTGGCCAGCATTGCCCCGGGCAAACGGTTTCTGCTGTTCTCCCGGTCTTCCTGCATCGGGATGCACCGGTACGGCGGCGTCTGGACCGGCGACAACCACTCCTGGTGGAGCCACCTGCTGCTGAACCTCAAGATGCTGCCCTCCCTCAATATGTGCGGTTTCCTGTATGTGGGAGCCGACCTGGGTGGCTTCAACGCCGACACCAGCCGGGATCTGCTGCTGCGGTGGCTGGCGCTGGGGGTGTTCACCCCCCTGATGCGCAACCACTCGGGCTGCGACACCCGCCGGCAGGAGTTCTACCAGTTTGAGGGCCCCGAGGACTTTCGCAGCGTCATCGAGACCCGCTACCGGCTGATCCCCTACCTCTACAGCGAATACATGAAGGCAGCGCTGAACGGCGATATGCTGTTCAAGCCCCTGGCCTTCGTCTACCCCGAAGACGAGATTGCCCTTCAGACCGAGGACCAGCTGATGCTGGGCAATGAGGTGATGATTGCCCCGGTCTACACCCAGAACGCCACCGGACGGATGGTGTATCTGCCCGAGGAGATGCTGTTTGTCAAGTTCGGCCCCGAGGGCCACATCACACAGGAAGTCCTCCCCGCCGGCACCCACTTTGTGAAGGTGGCCCTCAACGAGGTGCCCCTGTTCATCCGCAAAGGCGCCTGCATCCCGGTGGCGGACCCCGCCCAGACGGTGGCCGACATCGACCCCGCCACCATCCGGATGATCGGCTGGCCCGGGGCCAGCTATGACCGCTACGACGACGACGGGGTTACCATCCCCGCAGAATAAGGAGGCATTGCCATGAACCGTAAATGGTGGAAAGAAAGCATCGTATACCAAATTTACCCCAGCAGCTTCCAGGACTCGGACGGGGACGGCATCGGGGACCTGAACGGCATCCGTTCCCGGCTGGATTACCTGAAGGATCTGGGGGTCAATGTGCTGTGGCTGTGCCCCATCATGGACTCCCCCATGGATGACAACGGCTACGACATCTCCAACTACCGGGCCATCAACCCCCGGTTTGGCACCATGGAGGACTTCGACGCCCTGCTGGCCGAGGCCCATCAGCGGGGCATCCGCATTGTGATGGACCTGGTGGTCAACCACACCTCGGACGAGCACCCCTGGTTCATCGAGAGCCGCAAGTCGGTGGATAACCCCTACCGAGACTACTATATCTGGAAGCCGGGCAAAGACGGCCACGAGCCCAACAACTGGGGCGCCAGCTTCGGCGGCTCGGCCTGGAAATACGACCCCCAGACCGATATGTATTACCTGCACCTGTTCTCCCCCAAGCAGCCCGACCTGAACTGGGAGAACCCCAAAGTCCGGGACGAAGTGTTCAACATGATGACCTGGTGGTTTGACAAGGGCATCGACGGGTTCCGGATGGACGTCATCAGTATGATTTCCAAGGACCAGCGCTTTCCGGATGGCGAGAAACACGGACTGTATGGCAATGGCGGTCCCTACTATGTCAATGGGCCCCGCATCCATGAATTTTTGCAGGAGATGAATCGGCGGGTCCTCTCGAAATACGACATTATGACGGTGGGCGAGACCCCCGGTGCCACGGTGGAAAACGCCCCCCAGTATGCGGGGCTGGACGGCAAGGAGCTGAACATGGTCTTCCAATTTGAGCACGTCGGCATTGGGGACGGACCCCTGGGCAAGTGGACCACCCAGCGCTACGATTTTATGCAGCTCAAGAAAATTCTCAGTCACTGGCAGACCGGCCTGGACGGCAAAGCATGGAATAGCCTGTTCTGGGACAACCACGATCAGCCCCGGGCTGCATCCCGCTGGGGCGATGACTCGCCCCTCTCCGCCAAGATGCTGGCCACCTGCCTGCTGAGCCTGCAGGGTACTCCCTACATCTATGAGGGCGATGAACTGGGGATGACCAACGCCTATTTCAAAGATCTCAGCCAGTACCGGGATATCGAAAGTCTCAACGCCTTCAAGGAGCTGACCGGCGCAGGCTTGATTTCTGCAGACGAAATGATGGAGTGCCTGGCCCTCCGCAGCCGGGACAACGCCCGCACCCCGGTCCAGTGGGACGACTCCCCGAACGCCGGTTTTACCACCGGCACCCCCTGGATTGAGGTCAACCCCAACTATACCGCCATCAACGCCGCCGCCGAGGAAAAAGACCCGGACTCGGTGCTCAACTACTACAAGCAGATGATCACCCTGCGCAAGAGCCATTTGGGGCTGATTTACGGCTCCTTCCAGCTTCTGGCCGAGGAGAACCCCCAGGTCTTTGCCTACCGGCGTACCCTGGCCGAGACCGGCGAGAACTACCTGATCGCTTGCAACTTCTCAGACAAGGACGCGGCCTTCACAATTCCCGCTGATTTTGCGGGGGCCCGTCGCTTGATCGGCAATTATCCTGACACCGCTTCCACCGGCGCTGTGACCCTGCGCCCCTATGAGGCCTTTGTGCTCCAGAAGTAAACCAGGTGATACCCTATGAATGACTTTTTCGACCTGGATGCCCCTCTGTTCCGTTTCTTAACCCGGGTTGCGGATATGGTGATTCTCAGCCTGCTGTGGCTAATAGGAAGCCTGCCGCTGTTTACCTTGGGCATTTCCAGCACAGCCCTCTATTATGCAGTGAACAAGTCCCTAATTGAGGACCGGGGAACGGTCAGCGAGGAATTTTTCCGGGCCTACCGCCGGAGCTTCCGACAGGCAACTTTGAGCTTTCTTGCTCTGGCAGTGCCGGAGAGCATTCTGCTGGCTGACTGCTTTATGACCCATTACCTCAAGGGGCAACAGGCAGCGACGGGTAATCTCTGGATCATTTTTACGGTGCTGAGTACCTGTGGGCTGGCCTGGATGATCTACAACGCAGCCTATGCGGCAAGATTCGACGACCCGGTCAAAAAGACGGTGTTGCAGTCCGGTGCCATGGCATTGCTCCATTTTGACAAAAGTCTGCTGCTTTTGGTGGTGCTGGCTGCGTTCGGCCTGCTGACAGCATTCTGCCCGCCGCTGATCCTTCTGGCACCTGCCGGATATGCGCTGTTTGCCCGGTGGGTTCTTGAGAAAAAGGTGTTCTATCAATATCTTCCCGATATAGACGATGGCATAGACAAGGAGAATAAAGACTGTTCCCATCAGGATTGACCTTTCCTCCAATTTGACCATTCTTTTCTACCAAAGGCAGGGGGCCTGACAGATGATCTGTCAGGCCCCCTGCCAATTATTAATGGGACCAAAAGTTGTATACCGGGCAGCTCACCCTGTGGTGCCCATTTCCTTCATTTGCTCCACCGCTTCCTGCTGCACCAGCAGCCCAGCTGAGAAGCCAATCTTGAAGTGGCACTCATTCTCTTCGCACTGGGCGATGGAAGCCTGATCCTGGAGTTCTTCTACTAGGTCCCGTTGGCTGCTTTGGGTCGTTTCCGCAGCCTCAGCTTGTGGGCAATGTTCCAGGTATCCTGATCCACAATGGCCTCATGGGTGTTTGGGAAGATCATCAGCTCGTCGGCAGTGGCAGCCCGGCGCTGCTTGGTCTTGATGTTCTCACAGATATCCTGCCGTGGCAAACAAACAAGATCTTCTTCATCTTACTCTCCCATCACCTCGCCCAGTGCCAGAACAGCGTTGCGGACGCACTCCGGGCACGGGCACAGCGGTGCGCCGTTCTCTATCCCCTTCAGATCCTTGCAGATGGTAGCACCGCACTTTTCCTGAAAGTTTTGCAGCAGCTCCTTGGAAATGCGGGGTGTGCCCTTGCCGTCGGTGACGATGCCCGCCACCATCACAGCGCCGATCAGTGCGCCGCAGGTGCTCTCCATGCAGCCCATGCCGGCGGCATAGCCTGCGCCCAGCTTCATCAGGGTGTCGGCATCCACCGGCAGCTTGTCCTCAAATGCCTTCAGCACCGCCTGTGCACAGTTGCACTGTCCAGTAGCTTTCCATGCGGCAGCCTGTGCCGCCCGTTCTTCGATGTTCATTTTAAAGTCCTCTTTCTTTGATGAATCGTAGTTTATTCGACATTATCATAAAATTCCTGTAACACTGTTGCCAATTCCTCCGGAGATTCTATGTTTGCTTCATGACCTGCTTTCAGAAGTTCATGGAAGTGGGAATCGCTCAAATAACTGGCAAGTTCCTTTGAGGCTTTTTTGTTTGCGTTGTCCTTTTCCCCACAAACGATCAATGCCGGACAGGACACCTTACATAATGAATCCCTGAAATCCAATTCCGTCATCGTACCGCACAAGCTGATCACATCTGCTTTCTTGAATCCAAATTGCTTGAACATTGTATTCGGCATAAAGCGAAACAGCATATTCTGGAACTTCAATAGCTTTTCAGGCATTTTATATTGTGCTGCAATTAGCACCAGTGCCTTTACTTTATTCGGATGGTCTATCGCATAATTAAGTGCCAGAACAGCACCCAAGGAAAGCCCGCACAAGACGATTTCATCATGTTCCTTATCACACTCTCCTGAAAATGCAGCATACAGTTCCCCATAAGTGGCCGCTTTGTCCTCCAGCATCTCTGCCAAACTCAAGCAGACGCTGCTGTCCGAGACCTTCGTTTCTTTTATCACTCTATCTCAACTGTCTGGTTTTTGTCCTAATCCATGTAAGTATAAATACTTCATCTACTTTTTACCATCATCGTTTTTCCTTTTTTCTTCATACGTCCTGCTTCTTTTCCAGTGCTTCAAAGTGATACCGTGGCTTTCCCCTGCTCTTTTTGCCGTACTCGATGGCTTCTTTGGGGCAGTAGCAGATGCAGGCCATGCAGTGGGTGCAGTTCTGCCCCCAGACGGGCTTCCCGGTTTGCAGGGTGATATTGTTGGTGGGGCAGCGCCGGACGCACTGTCCGCAGCCGGTACAGGCATTTCCGGCAGTGAAGGCGGCTGCCTTCACGAAGCAGGAATAGAAGATGGGATTCACCGGCCCGCTCATAAAGCGGTCATAGAACTTCCTCCGGGGTGGAGGAAAGGCCCGGTTTTCCCGGACGGCGGCGATCGCGCCGTCTATGTCCGGCTCCGCTCTGGCCACGATCTGCCGGGCTTCCTCCACCTGAGGGGCGTTGAACATGGCGATGTAGTTCTCCGGCATGACGATCTGGGCTGTCCCCATGTCCGTCAGGCCCTTGGTCTGACAGAGGGAGCGGTTATACCGGCTGGCGTGGCCGATCTCGCTGCCGCAGGTCATGATGAACCACACCTGCGTTGCGCCGGGGAACTCCGTCTCCAGCAGCCAGTCCCGCACCAGACGGGGGATGCGCCATGCGTAGGTAGGCGTGACGATCACAAGGCGCTCGTCCATCTCCACGGGGGAGGTGTCGTGGGAGCGGATGCGGTCATTCATGCTCAGCAGCGATTGGTTCAGAGCCTCCGCCATGCGCTGGGCCACATATTTGCTGTTGCCGGTGCCGGAAAAATAGAGGATCATATGAAAACTCCTTCGCAGAATATTTTTAACATTGTAGCAGTCGGGAGAAAAATGTGCAAGCAAGCGCCTGCACATTTTTTGTTGTCTTTTTGCGGGGGAATCGGTATAATTGAGGGAGGAAAGATAGCCGTATATTGTGATGACAACGTGGTACGGGTGAATGAAAGGGGCAGCCTTGGAACGTGTATCACAGGAGATCAACAGGAGGATGATGGTATGGATCCTTTTCTCGCAAGAACTATGGTTGAGAGCCTTAGCAAAGGAATTAACCCGCTCAGCGGTAGAGTGCTTCCACTGAATGACAGCTGTTCAAATGAGAAGATCCAAGATGCATTGATCGAAATTTTGGATCATTGCACGATCGAATCTAACGAACAGTACCTATTTCGTATTAAGCAAGAAAAGGTGCAGGAAAGAAAGCAGCGTAGGGAAGAGAATAGAAAAAAATATCCACGTTGTATGGAGTTTTGGAGTAAAGAAGAGGAGAGGCAACTTATCCAAATGCATCATAGAGGAGCTAATATCTACATGATTGCAAATGTTTTAAAACGGACGCCGACAGCTATTGAAAATCGCCTAAAGAAAATACAGGAGCGGCCGATTTACAGGAACAAGAAAAGCAGGTAGTAATTCATACGATCTAATGAAACAGGAGGAGAGAACCATGATTTTTGTTTGCTATCCCAAGTGCAGTACCTGCCAGAAGGCGAAGAAGTGGCTGGATGAGCACCACATCAGCTATGAGCTGCGGGACATCAAGGAGGAGAACCCCGGCTATGAGGAGCTGGCTGCGTGGCATCAGCGCAGCGGGCTGCCGCTGAAGAGGTTTTTCAACACCAGCGGGCTGCTGTATAAGTCCATGGGGCTGAAGGACAAGCTGCCGGGCATGAGCGAGGAGGAGATGTTGCAGCTTCTGGCCACGGATGGGATGCTGGTGAAGCGACCGCTGCTGGTGGGCGGCGATTTTGTTCTGGTGGGCTTCAAGGAGGCCCAGTGGGCGGAGCGGCTGGGGAAGCTGTAACGGCATAACGATTTTTTCGCATGACAGGCGGCGAGG
>ERZ857775.2421-NODE-2421-length-18151-cov-9.706012_pt1 | contig 18151 bp, 11 predicted proteins | sample MGYA00519698_ERZ857775 | MGnify/ENA primary metagenome ERZ857775 (study PRJEB31778, sample SAMEA3449363) | human gut metagenome | biome: human gut; feature: human-associated habitat; material: faeces | place: United Kingdom | collected 2010/2012 ...
TCCCCAAATCCGCGCACGGCATTTTATATGTGCTTTGGTATATTTTTGTCATTTTTGCCACTCCTTTTATTCCATAGAAATTTTATACTCATCGGTATCAAAGTTTACGGTTACTTTTGTTCCGTCAGAGAAAACGGTTTGTTGTACCCGATACGAATCGTCTAAAAATCTGTGCTCAACCATTTCCTCGAGCGCAACTCTCTTATGCAATTCAAGAACTTTGTTGCAAACATCGATTTCATCTTCATTAGGTTCAATCGGAAGATATATGGTATCACCGTTTAAAAGTGCGTGCAAATACGGCGTGTCCGTATAAGGGATACATTTCCAACGGTCAAAATCGGTTTTGAATATCTTTGTCCACGGGATTATGAGAGATTCATGCCACACTAAGTTAAACAGCGGAACAGGTATTCCGAACGGAGTGGGTTTATCATGTTCCTTGTCCAAAAAAGCAAAATACGGTGCATGGTGACATAGTGCAATGCCTTTCATCATACAATCGACGGCTTCTTCGGAACTTGGTATAATACCCTTTGATGTCAGAATGTTAAAACATTCAAGACGCTTTTCACAGCATTCCTTTCGGGTCATTCGATGTTCGGGGTTAAAACATTCGTCAAGCGGAACAACACCGAAAACATCCAAATATGCCCCTTCGATATTAATACCCAAATTTTCAAAATTTTTATAATTTCTTTTCACGTATTCGGGTGACAGGCTTTGGCACAGCATGGTATGGCTGCCGCCGTCCCACACATCACAAAATGGATGCGAACCGTCCTCGTTTTCAATCGCATTGTTCATATCAAAGCTTTCGGCATCATAATAATAATCTCTGTATTGGTCGTGTATTCCGAAAACGTATCCGAGTGCTGACGCCGTATCCGACAGCTTTTTCATTCCCGGTGCTCCGCCTGCCTTTTCGCTTGGCGGAAAGACATCGGGATGCATATTGTCATAACCGTTTCTTCCCCAGCCGTCAAAGTGTAAATACGCTCTGTCAACGCCTTTTTTCTTCAATGCTTTCAATTGGTTACAGCGTGTTTCAAATGTGACGCAAGTATCGTTGTTTTCGAAATTGACTTCATCATACCGCATCGTTCCCGGTTTTGCGTGACGAACGATTTGTTCGTGTATAATGGGGGCACCTATTAACTTTGCCACGTTTTCGTTTTGAGCAATCTTTTCTTTTAATGTAACAAATTTCCCTGTTTCTTTTAAATAATGCTTATATTTTTTTGCAAATATGTTATAATCGCACTCGCTCCAAAATGAGAACAGCATAATGCGTTTATATGCCATTTTGCCCAATGACGGGATGAAAAACGGTTCGATTCTCGTATCTTCACCGGGTATATGTGTAAAATAATAGCGTGCGTCATACGGAGTATCATAAATCGCAAGATAACCGGCGGCTTTCTTTATCTGACCGTACATCGGCATATATGCATCTCTTTCAAATATAACGCCTTTGTAAGAATTTTTGTTGGTAAGCTTCAGCACGAGCGGAATCTCAACAAGATGCTCGGAATATTTCGCCGGGATGAGGCTTCCCTGCATCCTCGGCAGAACCGTATAGCCGCAATCGGAGTTGTATTCAAATCCGCACGGCCAATATAGTTCGCTGATTTTATCTTCATCGTCACCCGTTACCCAAACTTCAAAGCGAAGATATTGATTTGTGTCCTGTGCCATAACCTTTGTGTTTATTACAATATCCAATTCGCCGAAGCCCGAATAAGCCGCAAGAACACATTCGCCTATTCCGTCCTTGCGTGCGGAATGTGAGCATTTTGCGTCTTTGAAATAAAATGTTTTTCCGTCTTTTGTTTCTATGCGTGCATTTTTGTTCCATATAAATGATTCGTCACCGACGGTTACGGTCATTTCGATTTTTTGAGGGTCATACATACAGGTATAACTTTTGTCTTTTAAAATATACATTTAAATTTCCTTTCTGAGTTTTGTTTATGATAAGTACGGTATATACAGAGGCAGAGGAAACCATAAATCTCTTTCGTCGCCTATATACTTTTGTCGGTGAATACCGAATAAAAATCGATGCAGCTCATATCCGTTTAATTCAATATCGCATTTTTCGGTATCGGGTTTAAACTCAACCGAAACGGTATCTTTATTGTTTTCGATTTTAAGCGGCGATTTTAACATATCGCTTTTTATGCACAGCGATCCGCAAGGCAGATTTTTAATTTGCTCCGTTTTATTTTTTAAACAAATACGAATAACATTTTCAAAGTTATTGATTTTAAAAAGAGCCGGTGCGCTTACAGTATAGCTCTCGGATATATCGATTAAATGATCAAGCAGGGCTTTGTCGTATTCACACACTCTGACGCTTATATCCGTTTGAATAAGAGTCATAAATGATTTTAGAATTTTATCAGCGTCAAGATAATTTTTAAATCCGAACTCCTCAATACTTTCGTTTTGCGAGTCATATGAAATATAGCCGCATATTTTCCCCTGCTCATCAAAAATACAAATCGGAATACGTCCGCATGATGTCAAAGCCGGAACAAGCTCATCTTTGGCTCGTTCGATATAATCGAATTTGCTTTCGTATATCGCCATAAGCTCATCTGTGTATTGTTCGTATGAATTGCTGTGCATATCCGAAAATGTGTATTGCACAAAAGCGGTATCCTTCAGCATATGCCTCGTAAAAGAAATGTTGTATTGAGCTCCGCATTCTTCATAACCAAAGAGGCGGTATCTGGCTTTTTTGCCGTGCAGATATGAAATATCGCATTTATCCGATGTGTCATTCGCTATTTTTTCGAACATTGCACTCATCACGCCTTTTCCGCGCGCCGAACGTGATACAGCAATATTACCGTTTGCGCAAATGCGCAGAGTATCATTGCCTATATGATAGTTAAGAATATAGGCGGCGGAAATACCGATAAGCTTCCCGTTTTCAAATGCGCCGACGTGCTGAGAAATGGTTTTTTCGGCATTTGCGGAAAAAATCCTCGGAAAGGTATTTTGAAAATCCTCAAATCTTTCATTTGCGGCTGAAAAAGTGCTGTTAAGTAACGAGAGTGCAAAATCGCGGTCATCATATGTCAGCCAACGTATGTCTATACTCATTTTTAGCATTCCTTTCTAATAATTTGCTGTTATACTTGTTTTAGGGAATAAAATTCATAAAACAACAAAGTTTCGTCAATAATGTTAAATTATACCTTATAAAAAGTTGTAAAGCAAGAAAGGATTTGATTAGTTTAAGACGAAATTTTACATTTTTGTTTTTGGTAAGTTTTGTAAATTAAAAATTTTTCCAATTGTATATTTTTTATTGACAACATAAAAATTGTGTGTTATACTTTGCTAAAACCTATGTTTAAAGAGGTGTAAAAAATGCGGTCGGAGAAAAATGTTGAATCAAAAAGTGAAAATGCAGGTTTTGAGTCTGAGTTTACGGTCAGACGATTGCGTGATGTTGAATGTTTTGAACATATCCATTTTAATGCGGAGATTGCGTTTGTGATAGACGGTGCAATGATTGCAAAAACCGAAAAACAAGAGCATCTTTTGACGCGTGGCAACGGAATATTGATAATGCCGTATAAAATGCATAACTATAAGACAAAAGAGAATGTTGATACGATAATCATAGAATTTTCGCCGACTCTGATAGAAGAGTTTATAAATATATATGCCGTTTCTGACAGTGTTTTTGAGTTATCTCCTCAAATTATCGAGTATATATTGTCAATAGTAAAAAGCAAGACCAAGAACACTTTATTACAAAAAGCAATTTTATATCCCATAATTTACAGCGTCTTTGCGTCCAATCGCAATGACTTTGAGCAAAAGTCGAGCGGAAAGATTTTTCAGGATGCGTTAAATTACATTTCCGAGAATTACAGCTCGGAAATAACGTTGAATACTGCCGCAAAGGCAATTGGGTGCAGTTATTCATATCTCAGCCGAGTTTTTGCTCAGTCAACAAATATTTCATTCACCGAGTATTTAAATCGGTACAGAATTTTAAAATCCATTACGCCGCTGAAAGGCAGTGACGTCACCGTTACGGAAATAGCTTTTGAGTGCGGATTCAGCACGCTGAGAAGTTATAACCGCGAATTTAAAAAGTATCTTAAAGTTACGCCAAAGGAATATCGCCGAAACGGCTTTGACTATTTTGTTGTCGAATCGGAACTCTAAAAGGTAAAATTTCGTCTTAAACTAATCAAATTTTTTCTTGTTTTACAGTTGTATATATTGTATAATCAAAATTGTAACAGCGCTAAAAAAGTTGGAAATATGATTAATTACTCTCCTATAAAACAGCGAATTACTTTTTATGAAAATTAAAATGGCAAAAGTTTTTTGATTTTTGTAAAAGTGTGCATTTTGTCGCATGTGCTGTTTTGAGGAAATTATATTTCCGCAAAGGCTGTAACATTGTTTATTAAGCATATCTTTAATTAAAATTTAATATTAATACGGAGGACGATACGATGACAGCAATGACAGATATTTATGTTAATCCTATCGGCGGGTGCGATTGGTACAGAGGCGAGGTTCAAAATGATGATTGCGGACTCGGTGCGTTAAAAACACTTGAACACGCAATACGAAAAATTTCAGTTTTAAGACAAACGGGAGAGAACAGCCCTGTTACCGTTTGGCTTGCACCGGGTAAATATTTTATTGATGATACAATTACTATTCCAAAAAACTGTGATAATATAACGTTTCGTCCGCTCGGCGGTAAGGTTGAAATAATCGGTGCAAAACGATTGCAAAATGCCTGTATCGATGAGCTTTTCGGAGTTAAATGTATATCGGCGGAAGTTCCTTGCGGAGTCTTGGTCGATGACCTTTTTGTAAACGGTAAAAGAGCCGATATTACGCGTTATCCGGAGAGCGGATATTTATCGGCGGTTGAAACAGGTTCAAAAACAGGTGCGTTGTACGACGGAACGGATTGGATGATTGCGGACAGGGACTTGTCAGAGCTTGTCGGACTGTATGATGCAACAGTTGTTTTCAGACATTTTTGGATAGAAGAAAGACTGAAAATCGAATCCTTTGACGCATTGTCGAGAAAAGCCGTTTTTGACAGACATACCACATTCACGGCGTTGACTTTAAATAAAGATAAAAAGAGTGAAAGCTTGGGTATGAACGGCGAAAATGCCGAATGTGACAGCAACGATGCAAATTCGAGAATGGATTATATAATCGAAGGCTTGCCGCAGATGCTGAAAAAACCCAACGAATGGGTATATGTAAAGGATACCAACAAAATATATTACATTCCGAATGATTTTGATGCGGAAAACGAGCTGTATGTTCCGACCGTAACAAAATTGTTTGATATATACGGCGACAACATTTCATTTGAAAATATTGATTTTAAGTATACATCGAGTCATTATGAATGCAGCGTTGAGATGTATCCGAGCGAGGACGAAAACGCAAAGAAACCGGCAAATGACTATCAGGCGTTTTTTGGGGCAGATGCCGTTATAAACTTCATCGGTGCAAGAAATTGTCGTGTTGAGAACTGCGGATTTTCGGATTACGGACTGTACGGAATCGACATAGATAACGAATGTCGAAATATAGATATTACGAGGTGCCGTTTTGAAAATTCGGGCGGCGGCGGAATAAAAATCCGTCACATAGCAAATAAGACAGATTTTGACGTTGCTGATAATATTAACATCAGCGATTGCCTTATAAAAAATATAGGTCTTATACATACATCGGCGTGCGGAATTTTGATAACACTTGCTCAAAATTGCCGTATTTCGCATAACGAAATATGCTATACCGGATATTCGGGAATATCTGTCGGCTGGGAATGGGGATACAAGGACGGAAGGACAAAGAACATTATTATAGAGAAAAATCATATTCATCATATATCACAAGGACAGCTATCCGACCTCGGCGGTATATATCTTCTCGGAATTCAAAAAGGCTCGATAATCAGAGGAAATTTAATTCACGATGTTGTACATAAAACCTATGGCGCAAGCGGCATATATGCGGATGAGGGAACAAGTCTTGTAACATTCGAGAACAATATTTGCTATAACATCGAGTATGCGGGACTTCAGCTGCATTTCGGATACGGTAATATAATCAGAAACAATATTTTTGAGAGCGGAAGCCTCGGCTCTTTTTGGCTGTGGAGGCACGATGCGGCAACAGCGGCATATTTAAAACATAATATACTGATTGCAAAGGATAAGAATTATATATTCGGCGGACAAACGGTTGACGTTCTTTCATCAAATGTTGAACGAGATTATAATTTATATTTTGACTATACAAAAGCCGAACCGGTTATGTATAAGTACTTTAAAACCGAAAAAGATTTTGATGACCTGCAAAAAGAGCAAGGTTCGGATAAAAACAGTATCGTCAAAGATCCTATGTTTGCGGACTATGAAAATAAAAACTTTAGTTTAACAAAAGCCTCACCGGCAAAAGAAATAGGCTTTTTTGATATAGATATGAGCGACGTAGGAATAAGAAGATAAGAGAGGTGCAAGATGAATATAAAAAATTTTATGAAAATCGACAATGAAAAACCTTTGGATAATTTTGTTATAAACGGCGGATTATGCAGCATATTCAAAACTATCGGGTGCATAGGCGACAGCTTGTCATCGGGGGCACTTGTAACTTTTGAAAACAATAAACCCGGTTATATTCAGGATTTTAATTATTCGTGGGGTCAATTTATGGCGAGGGATACGGGTGCAAAGGTCTATAATTTTTCGGAGTGTGGATTGAACGCACACGAATATATCGGTTTTGCGCAAAAGAACGGATATTTTGCAAAAGAACTTGCGTGTCAGGCATATATAATCGCCCTCGGTGTAAATGATATAGGCGGAATCGTAAAAGGAAATGGCGAATTCGGTGATATAACCGATATTAATCTGTCAGACAGCGCAGATAACAAACCTACTTTTTCGGGGCATATCGGCGGAATAATTTCGAGGTATAAAGAAATCGAACACGATGCAAAGTTCTTTCTTGTTACAATGCCAAAGAGTAAGGTTGATGACGAAATAAGCGGCTATTATGATATGCATCAAAAGCTTATGCATCAAATTGCCGAGATTTTTAATAATTGTTATGTTGTTGATTTAAGAAAATATGCGCCTTTTTATGACGATGAGTTTAAAAGAAATTTTTATTTGGAGGATCATATGAATGCATCGGGATATAGAGTGACGGCGCTTATGATAGAGTCATATATCGACTATATCATAAGAAATAACCCCGAGGATTTTATAACAGCCGGACTTATCGGTTCGGGGTATCACAACACACATTATAAAAGATAAAATAAATTTTTGACACAAGGATGTGATTTAATGTTAAAAAGATTGTTTTGCACAATGCTCACACTCGCAATGGTTATCCCCGGAGGTGCGGCGGTAAGCGCGGAAAGCAATGACGGGACGGCGAAAAACGAGCAGGCACAGACGGAAGAATTTAAAGGATTCGACTTGACTTTTGACGATAATGCCGAGAACTATGGTTTTACGGATATTTCTGTTAAAAGCTCGGCAAAGTCGGACAAAGGCAAGGACGGAAACGGTCTTTCTCTGATGAGCGTGTCGCATTACCTGAATATGCCCGGCGGATTTGCGTCCGATGGTGTGTACAGATATTCGTTTGACTTTAAAAAATACAAAAACGAAGAATTAGGCGCAATTGTCAGATTTGTGGGCTATGACCACGGCAATTCGGCAACGGGATTTGATGCGAACAAGATTTTTGAAAGCATATATCTCGATACCGCTTTTAGGTATTACAACAACTTAAACGGAATCAAACAATCGGACTGGCGCACATGGAAGATGTCGGACAACATTGCCGAAATAGAACAGGGCGTATGGAATCACATAGATATTTATTTGGATATGTATGCGAGATACGTATATTATTATTACAATAATGAATTTCTGGGAAAAGATAAAATCTGCCCGGATTTAAAACAGCTTTGGGGTGTAGATTTTTCGGTCGAAAAAGGCAGATGTGTGATAGATAATTATAAGCTTGAACGACTTGATTTCGCTAAGCAAAAGGAGCTTTCGGAAAGCGGAGTTAATATCCCGCAGGAGCTTATAGCTCCGCTTGATGTTTCGTTTGCCGAAACAAATTTCGGATATAACTTTTACGGAACACAAGCCGAATTGTTAATGAACCTGAAAAACGACAGCGGAGCGGCCGGAGAATTTAATATGACATACGAGGTCGTTGATGATAAAGGTTTTGTCATAGAAACAAAAACCGAAAAACTATCATTTAAAGCCGATGAGAAAAAAGAACATAAAGTTAAGGTACATCCCAATAAATACGGATTGTTTACTCTGCGTGTTAAAGCCGAGTCGGACAAAGCGGAATATTCCACAAACAAAAAACAGAGATTCGCACTTATAAAAGCACCGCAAGAAGGTCTGATAAATAAAAAGATGGGCGTACATACGCTTTTCGGAAACGACCAAGGCCAAATACCTTATATGAGCGGCATTATGAGTATCTTTGAAAAAACGGGATTTTCAAACGTAAGAACATCAATTTCGCGTAACGGTATTTCCAACTGGCAAGGATGGACGGGCGGCAAGATAGATTATGGATATTATCAGCCCGAACTGGATTATAAAAAGACCTCAAAACTCGATAATATGATTTTGCTTGCCGGTTCAAGTGTATCTTTTAACCATGTCCCGGTAACGGACGCAGAACTTAACGATTGGTATAATTATTGTTATCAGGTCGCACTCGATACAAAGGATTATACATCGAGTTATGAAATATGGAACGAACCAAATGCAAGTGCATTTAACAAAAATGCAACACCCGAGCAATACGGAAACATCGTTAAGGTCGCAAGAGACGCGATAAAGAAAGCAAATCCGAATGCAAAAATAATCGGTATTTCTCTTTCGGGAACGGGAGTCGGATATACAGAGGCAGTTTTAAAAACCACAGCGGAGTATATGGATGGTGTGGGGGTACATCCGTATATGTGGATGCAAGGCCCCGAAGGCGGAAATATGGTCGGAAAGGCTCAGAAGATACGCGAGGTTATGAATAAATACGGTATGCAGGATAAACCGCTTTGGTTCACAGAGATAGGTTGGTATTCCGCTGTCGGAACGGATAACCAGACGGCGTATACGGTAGAGATGTTCTTGCTGAACGAAATCTATAAAATGGCAGACTTGATACACGTGTTCAGATACACCGATGATGATAGTCTGCCTCGTGAAGGATTCGGTTTGGTTAATTCTTTGATAGACAATGACCCGTTTTTGGCAAGACCTGTGCTTGCGGCACTTTCGGCATACAATGATTTAATGATAGATTGTGAATATACCGAAACGATAGATTATGATGAATCACAAAGGCTTTATAAATTCAAGCTGCGTGACGGAAGGACTGCCCTTGTTATGTGGAACAAGGACGAAAACAGAGAGATTTCGTTAAAAATCGATGCCGAAAACCTTGATGTCTATGATATATACGGAAACGTGTCAAGTATAAGCGGTACAGATAATAAGTATCAGTTTTCTTGTACAAATATGCCGATGTATGTGGTCGGAAATTTTGATAAAATCGAAAAGTGTGATGAGCTTTTTAATATCGACAAGGAGTTATTAAAGATAGTAAATCACGATAAGACCGATATAAAGCTGTCGAATATGACGGGCAAAGAGTTGACGGTTAAAATCGATACAACATCGCAAATGAGCGCCGAAAAAGAAATGAAACTCGGCAACGAACAAAAAACTGTTATGTTAAAAGCCGACGATATTTCCAAAAACAGACCAAAGGCGGTGGTTGAAACAAAAACAGGAGAGGTTCATGCAAGCGCAATCGAGGATATATATGATGATTTCGGCAACGGGGCGGAGATAGCCTTTTATGACGGCGATAACCTCTTGTATAAAAAGCGTCTTGAGGTCGAATGCGTTGACGCAATCGATGTCACGCATTATTCAGAGCATTTTGCGGGCGAGAGGTGGCAATATGTTGCCGAGGTGACAAACAACACTTATGACACACCGCTTGACGGTACGATAAAAATAAATGCGTCAAAATCGTTCTCAAGCCTTATCCCTATGTGGAGATTGGGTACGATAAAACCCGGTGAAACCAAAAAGACAACATTTCCGATTCCGGATTTGCTCGATTACAATGATTTAACCTTTGATGCAGAGCTTGTAATGAGCAACGGCTATTCCGTTGATTTATCGCGCGAGCTTTCGTTCAGGGCAATGCCAAAGGCGAGAACCGCGCCCAAAATTGACGGAGTGATTTCGGACGGCGAATGGAACACGGCATATGCGATAGAGATGAATGATAAGAACGGTAATTATATACCGCTCGGTGATGAAAGCTTTGGAGGCAATTCGGACGCGTCGGCAAAGATTTATATGGAATTTGATGATAATAATTTCTATTTTGGCGCAGAGGTAACGGATGATGTCCAAAGTGACGACCCCGACAGAGGTCTGTGGGCAGGCGACTCGTTCCAGATAGCAACCGCCCTGCAAAAAACGACCGCCGCACCGTATACCGAGCTTACCATAGGTTTGCAGAACGGAAAGGCGGAAATTTCAAGAAGTTCGGGACTTGTGGCACAGATGATAGCGGTTGATATTCCGCACGAGCTTGAAATAGTGAGAGATGAGAATCGTAAGGTAACAACATATGAGCTTTCGATACCTCTGACCGAGATGTACCCGGCAAACTTTAAGATAAAGAATTATCCGAGTCTTTTGCTGTCGGTGCTGCTCAATGATAAGGACAAAGAGGACTATCCCGACGGCGGCGAGGGACGTGACGGTATGTTTGAGTACGGAAGCGGTATAGGAAACAGTAAAGATCCGGCGCAATTCCTGGATTTTAACCTGGTAAGATAAATAATTAAAAATTTTTATATAAAACTTAAGGAGGTTTTAAAAGTGAAAACAAGTAAAGGTAATGTTAGATTTAGGTTCGGACGGTTGTTGTCGGGGATTTTGTCGGCGGCTATGCTGTTCACAGCGGCGGCTTTTCAAATTCCCGTATCGGCAACAGGGGAAGAAGCCGGCAGTTATGAGGTTTTGTATGATTTTGTAAAAGATTATACACCCGGTTCATCTGATACCAATATATCTAAAACAGATGATATGATAAAAGTTTTCAGTAAGGGACAAACAACGAGCCTAACAGCCGTATTATCGGATGAAATTTCTGATAAAACAGAGGGAAAGAAAGTAAGACTGCATTATGATTTTAAATGGGAAAGCGGATCGTCGTTAATACGTTTTGAAAACAAAGTTTTCGAGACCGAAAGCGAGAGCAATAAACTGCGTTTGGGGTTTATGCAAAAAAAGTTGAATGACACTACTCCTTATCTTGCATACGGAAGCGGACAAGACTGTGATTACAATTATTATGAAACAAATAAAATTACAAATCCGAATGGCTTTTCGGCAGATACTTGGTACAGCGTAGATACAATATATGAATTCGATAATGATAAAGTTGTTTATTATATTGACGGAAACAAGGTCGGAGAAACATCGTTGAACGGATTCTCTAAAATTAAAATGATGATGTTTTCGATTCACGAATGGGATCCAGAGGTAACATCGAACCAACAATATTATGGCCAAACAAATTATTGTTACAAAAATATGAAACTTGACACGGGAATGGTGGCTGAAATCACCGACACGAATGATAGCGGAGCGGTGCTTGAGTTCACACAGCCGATTGATAGTTTTGATGAAAGTGCCGTAACCGTTAAGTGCCTTGAAACGGGCGAAACGCCGACCGTTACCGTTACCAAAGTGAATGATATGAAATATAATCTCAGCTATTCAACGGGAACAAATATCGGCGGCGACTATATGCTGACTTTCTCTGACGCATTTGCAACAGTTAACGGTATATCCGAAAAAACAATAGTATATTCTCAAAAACCGTCAGTGTCTTATGAATATTACATCAATGATGATTTTGAGGGGTATGAAATAACCGATGAAGCAACCGAAGGAGATAAGTGGTTTGATGTTAAAAATCCCGAAAATCAAGTCTTTACAAACGAAAGCAGCTCTAATCCGTCAACGTACAGAGTGCCAAACAGAGGTTGGTACACCGTTAATGAAAATAATAATAAATTGATGAAGATAAATTTATCACAGGTGTATGATCAAAAAAGCTGTTCAATAGGATTTTCGCACGCAACGGCTGAGAATTTCAAACAAAAAACATATATTGAGGAATTTGATATAAAAAATACAGTTAATTTAAACGAGGGTATAACCGGTGATAATGAATTCCAATACGCTGCATACTGCGATCAATGGTCAATGTGGTATCCTATATTTTCGCTGAAAAACAATGTTTTAACGCCGTTTGATGCAACGCTTAATAAAGGAACCTCAATAACTCTTGATAACCCGTCTGCAACCAACGGAATGTATCATGTAAAAGTCGAATTCGGCTTTGCGAGTGATAAAAAATTTAGAATATATGCTGATGATAAATTGGTATATGAGGCGAATATTTTTTCGGATTTAATTAACTATCCGACATCAAAATTTGAATTCGTAATGATAGCGTCAAGCATTTCATCCGAGAACTTGCTTGGAACAGCGTATGCGTTGATTGATAATGTTTGTGCGCACAACGGAGAAGAAAAGAGTTCGGGTATCAAGTCGGTACAATATTCGTCGGACGGCATAAATTATTCACCGGCAATCGGCAAGGTTGATTCGGCAACAAAATATGTTAAAATTGACTTTACCGATGCAATGGATACATCAACGCTTTCCGACATAAATCTTTCGAACGGTTCAAATACCGTTGCAGCAACAGGAACGGCGAGCAATGATAATAAGACATATACATTGGAGTTAACAGATAATCTTGCAATAAACATGGATTATACTTTGAACATTCCGATGTCTGTCAAGACCGCGGGCAGTAATTCGTTTGCGAGAGAGTATAACGGAAGAATCACTACAACGGCAGGCGTGTTCAAGATTGACCTTTTGGATATTCAAAAGGGCGGAGCAACAGTTACAAAGAGCGAGATTGCCGCACAAGATGCCATAAACGCGGTTGTGAATATCACAAACACCGAGGGCAGAGAGGGCGAAGCATATCTTTGTATTTGTGTATATAACGATGATGTTATGACACAGGTTAATTTTGATAAAATTAATCTTAAAACAGATAGCACAAAGTCCGTTCCGATTACGGTTGCAAGTACGGCAAATATCAAAGTCAAAGCCTTTCTTTGGAACGACTTTGCAACAATGAAGCCGTTGATACAAAACAAGACGGTGGAATAAGATAAGGCTTTGGTTGACGATTTAAAAGTAAATTACACCTCTTTGGTAGGGGGCGGTTCGTAACCGCCCCGTGAGATGTTCATCAAATTTTGCGGCTGTTCCGATGAGGTGTAACAGATGTTGTAATATATAGGGGACGCCCTATCGGACGTCCCGAAAAATTGAAAGGAAACTGATATGGATATAAGACAAATAAAAAAACTTTCAAAAATTATCACAGTTCCGATTTCGCTGGCTGTCGCATTGAGCGGAATCTCAGCGTTTGCGGCAACGACTCAAACCGGGGATTTTGAAATAACGTCAAGCGGCAGTATATCGGCAAAAAATGGTGAGGAAATAACAATCGATGTGTATTATCCCGATAAGACATACACCGATTTGTTAAATGCGGACATTGGTGATTATACAAAGATTTTGCTCAGACGCGATCAGACAACGGTCGGCGAGAGAGGAAAATATGAGTTTAAGTTTAAAGTGGGCGATATACCGACCGGTGAATATACGGTTCGTATATCAAAAACAAATGCCGAAACAGCCGATGATGTGGTTGTTGAAAAACTTTTATACAGCAACCCGAATGATTATAAAACCGCTGTAGAGACATTGAACAAAGCGGCAAGTGTTATCGAGCTTAAAAATATAATCGATACTTATTCGACGGCTCTCGGAATAGACTTGTCAAACGAAACCGATTCTGATGCAGTTTTAACAATAATGTTAAACTCTGTAAAAGCCGAAAAATTAAAATCCGATGATGTAAAATCGGTTCAAAATTGTTTTAATTTATCAAAGCTTGTCGCTGAATTGAATTCAAGCAAGACAGAGAACATAAATAACAAAATTACGGTGCTTGACTTGTCAAAATGCGGATTGGACGGCTATTATACAAAATCGTATGTGAACGAGGATGTGCAAAAGAATCTGACAAGCCGCGTGTCGGGCAAGAACTTTGATTCAATACCAAAGCTTTATAAGTCGCTCTGTGAGCAGTTCGTTTTGGCTGTTGTGGAAAAAAGCGGCTCAAACAGCGCGATAAAAGAGGTAATAGACGGATTTTCAGAGGAAATCGGTGCAAGTGTCAGCGGATTTTCCGAACGCAATTTATCGGAGTTGTCGGGACAAAATTACAACGATTATTCCGCTCTTAAAAGTGCGATAGACAATATCAAATCATCAAACAGCGGCAGTCCTTCGTCATCCGGCGGTAACAGAGGCGGCGGAAGCGGCGGTTCAATCGGCGGAACAAAAACATATCCGACGGTTGTTCCCGATACGGACAACAAGGATATTGAACTTAACTATTATGTGTTCGATGATTTGGACAGTGTTGAATGGGCAAGAGAACCAATTTGCAAGCTTGCCGAAATGGGAGTTTTGAGAGGAAAAGAATACAGATTGTTCTATCCGAATGATAATATCATGCGTGAGGAATTTGTCAAGATGCTGACCGTTGCGTATAAGCTGAACATCGAAAACAAGACCGCTAAATTTACCGATGTGAACGCCGATGATTGGTTTATGCCATATGTTGCGGCGGCACTCGAGAACGGAATAGTAAACGGAGTGTCCGATGATATGTTCGGCACGGGTCAAAATATCACGCGACAGGATTTGGCGGTTATGGCATATAACGCCGCGCTTAAAAACGGTGTTGAGTTCAACACCGAGGGTGTACAAAAATTCTCGGATGATGATAAGATTTCGGATTATGCAAAGACGGCGGTGTATGCGTTGAAATCACAGGATATAGTCAACGGTATTGACGGCAAGAATTTTGCGCCCCAAGATACGGCAACCAGAGCAGAGGCGGCAAAGATTTTGTATGCCTTGATTTCTCTCTCGAACTGACAGGAGGCTGACTTATGAGATATAACAATATAAAACACAGATTTACGGCTATATTATCGGCGTTTGTTATGATACTTTCATTGATGTGCGTTCCGACTTTTGCGGCAAGTGACACAAACGGTCAGACGGTGGAAAAAGGTCTTTTGCGCGCGGTCGGGATATTGCCCGAAAAGGATTTGGCGGCGGAATATATGAGCCGTGCCGATTTTGCGGTTTATACCGTGAGATTGATTGGCATAAATGATTTTGAACAGAACGAAATAAGATATTTTTATGATGTTCCTATGAATCATTATGCACTCAACAGCATAAACAAACTCGTTGATTTAAAGGTTCTGTCGATGGACAGCGACAAAGAGTTTCGCCCCGATGATGTCATAACGTTTGACGAGGCGTGCAAGATTTTGGTTTCCGCTCTCGGATATGATGATATGGCAAAGGTCTATGGCGGCTATCCCGGCGGATATTTGAGCGTTGCCAACCGTCTTGATATATCAAAGGGAATAAGCGGCGGTGAGCTTACAACATCAAATGCAATATATATGCTGTACAATGCGTTAAAAGCGGATGTTCAAGATATTATATCCGTAAGCGCCGAGGGAACAAAAAAGAAAGCGAACGGCGAAACGGCACTTTCGGTATATCATGGTATTTCGTTTGCCGAGGGGACTCTGACTGCGGCAGACGGACAAACGATGTACAATGACTTAAATCCCGAATCGGGTCAAGCATATATCGATGATACAAGATATGACTGTAATATCGATTTAACAGACCTTTTCGGTTCATACGTTCAATATTATTACAAAAAGAATGCAAATAATACAAACGAAATTGTGTATGCGGAAGAGTTGAACGACAAGACGGTCAAGATAGATACCGATGATTTTTCGAGATACGACAACGGTACAATTTATTATAATAAAAACGACCGCGAAACGTCTGTATCACTATACAAAATGAAGGGCTTAATTATGCTTACCTGTTCAGTCTTCGGGAACTTCATATCTATGCGTATTTTAACACATTTCTCGGTGCTTTCCCGAAGTACGGTGATTTCCTTTAACATATTTTGAGCAACCTCCAATGCGGATTGTTTGCTTTTTTGTATGTCGTTTAACTCCTTTTGCACCGTTTGTAAAAGTGCGGTCTGCTCATTTGAATCTGCTTGCTCTTTTTTTAACGTTTCAATTTTTTGTGATATTTTTTCAAGCTCGGAATTTAGTTTGTTTTTTGTTTCAAGATACTCCTCTTTTGAGATGTCATCATCAGTATAAAGCTCAAGAATTTTATCTTTCTTTGCTCCGATTTTTGCCATATCTGAGGATAGCTTTTTTATATCACCGGCAAAGTCAACCCTTGTCGGAGTTGTTTGTGCATACATTGAGAGAAGCTCGTCTATGTCAGACTGATACTTTTCCTTATTTTCAAGAATATCCTCGCCGATTTTAGCGAGGATAGCATCTAAATCACGAGTGTATAAATGCGGCGATTTACATTCCTTTCTGCCTTTGGCGAGGTAAACCTTGCAGCACCAACCTTCCTGCGGTACTTTTCTGTCTTTCCACATCTTTCGATAATAAAATGTGCCGTGTTCCTCACATTTGATTTTACCGCTGTACGGGAACCGACTTTGTGTTCCGCTGCTTTTTTTCTTGTATTTAATTTCTCGTTCCTTCAAAATACTATTTGCACGTTCCCACAGTTCCTCACTGACGATTGCAGGAATATCCTCATCTTTGTAAAGCAAATGATCTGATTCCGGTAACTTTATACTTTTTTTATCTCGATAATTATTGCTTTCGGTAAGTCTGCCGTGATAATACCCTTTGTATTTCGGGTTTATCAATATCTGTTTTAATGTTCCCGGATTTAATTCTTTCCCTTGCTGATTTCTGTATCCCATTTCAGTTAATTTTCTTGTTATTGTGCGAAATCCGTATTTTCCCGAAGCGTATAATGAAAACAAATCTCTTATAAACGGTGCTGTTTCTTCGTCCACAATGAGTTTACAATCTTGCTTTTTATAACCATACAAATTATTGGTTCCCAAAACTTTTCCGTTCTCATAGGCTTGCCTCATTCCGAATTTTACTCTCTCTGATAATCTTCTCATTTCATCCTGTGCGAGAGAAGCCATAATTGTTAAACGAAGCTCCGAATCGGAATACAATGTGTTAATATTATCCGATTGAAAAAACACACCTACACCGTGGCTCAGCAAGTCTTGCGTATATTTTATACTGTCAAGCGTAGAGCGTGAAAATCGGCTGATTTCTTTTGTAATGATTAGGTCAAATTTTTCTTCCATACCATCATCAATCATTCTCAAAAATTCTTCACGCTTATTTACGCTTGTGCCGCTGATTCCTTCATCAATATACCCGCCTGAAAAAGTCCAATTCTTGTTTGTTTTAATAAGATTTTCATAATAGCCTGTCTGATTTTCAAGAGAATTTAACTGCTCATCTCTGTCGGTAGATACTCTTGCATAATAAACCACCCGAAGCTCAATATCAAAAATACTTTTACCCGTATCCAAAAGCCGTCTTGCTTTTAATAAATCCATAAATGACACCCACTTTCTATATACAAGTGTAGCAGGTCTTTTCAAGCTCGTCAATTTTTTTTGATAGCTGTTCATTAACCTGCTCGTACATATATGTAGGTATTTTTTTATTTTGATGAAGAATTATGTTCATATACTTTTGATTAAGCAAATGTGCAAGACGAGAGATGTTGTCCGTATTTGATTTTGTATTCAAAATAATCCCTCCTCTTTTTGGTTTATTTAATACTATGACTTGAAATCAATAATTATTCTTTATGTAATAATTTTCTTTAATACCACAAATTAAAGCACTCATAAAATGCGTTAATTTCTAATATTAAAGTTAAGCCGTACCCGTCCCGAAAGACGGGTACAACTTATTTTCTTTGTTTTG
>ERZ857775.2429-NODE-2429-length-18115-cov-5.101661_pt1 | contig 18115 bp, 10 predicted proteins | sample MGYA00519698_ERZ857775 | MGnify/ENA primary metagenome ERZ857775 (study PRJEB31778, sample SAMEA3449363) | human gut metagenome | biome: human gut; feature: human-associated habitat; material: faeces | place: United Kingdom | collected 2010/2012 ...
TAACTGAATCCCGTTTACATTTACACAAAATTAGGGACACTGCCCAGAAACAACAACAAGTAACCGAAATTTTACCGATAGCTGTAAGCTCTCCTGTATCCCCAAGCTATAGAATGCGCGTGAGAGCCGGGAAACGATGGAGACCAATGAAAAAATAGAGAGACTGCTGCCTTCCGTACACTCGGCCTTCAATTCCCTCATGAAATCGTTATTTATTCCCAAGTGGTTGTATATCATACTTTCTAAAATGCTGCTCAACTGTAATCTCCACCGATTGCTCCACCAATGACTTGCTGTGTTTTGCGCAAGGTTGCGTGAAAGTTTCCCTTTACAAAGCTAGTGAATTAGTTTGAACAATTATCATTATTGTCTTTCAATTTCCTGATTTCCTTATCAAAATCACTTTCCAATAAATCCATTTCACGTTTGCGATAGATAGCGAACTCTTTTTCTGCTTTTTCAATCGCTTGTTTATGCGAGATGTTTCCCTTGCCAATCAAAACCTTCCGTTTGTGTGCAATAATTTGGTTATCTAATACTTCTATCCAATCTTTCATTGTCATAGGATTCATTTCCAATGCTTGAAACTCTGCAAAATCCAAGAAACCGGAAACAAGTAAATTCAAACGTTGGAGTTCAATCTCAGACAAATAGTTTTTAGCTATCTTCACATCATCCTTAGTTACATAGTTGCCTTTGAAGTTAGTCATGCCTACAAACGGCTTTTCATTGTCCACACGATTGTATATCACTTCTGCCGCAGTATTCTCATGAACAGCATAATGCAGTTTGTTTTGTACGGTGGCGAAGAACATCTTTGTCATACTGTCGCGTGGGTCATAGTCTGTGGCTGTAGCATATATATCTGTTACTTGTTGATAAAAGTTGCGTTCACTGCTGCGAATATCCCTGATGCGTTGCAACAACTCACGAAAATAACGATTGCCGCCTTGCTTCAATCGCTCGTCATCCATAGCAAATCCCTTTTGGATATACTCGTGAAGCCGTTGAGTAGCCCAACGACGGAAGCGTGTAGCCACCTGAGACTGAATACGATAACCCAAGGCAATAATCATATCAAGATTGTAGTGATCAATGTTACGTTTTACCTGACGATTACCCTCCTGACGAACTAACAAGAATTTCTTGTTAGTTACCTCTATGGTCAGTTCTCCATCTTTATATATGTTGTCCACATGTTGGCTGATATTCTGTTGAGTTGTACAATATATTTCAGCCAATTGGTTTTGTGTCAGCCACAAATCTTCATCGGCAAAACGTACTGATACACGAGTTATTTCGTTGTCGTCTTGATAGAGTATAATTTTATTTTCGTCATTCATAATTAATGATTATCTTTTTTCTTTGAATTTGAACGATAAAGGCTATCGGTGATTACACCTCTAAATATATCTTCATTAAGAAATTCCAAGGCGCGATTCAACTCTACAACATTATTAGTAGGCAACACTAATTCATTGTTTTCATTTATTTGTGCATTTACTCCATATTTTCTTAAAAGACTAGTTTTTGTTCGAGATGCCTTTCTCATAAAAGTTGCAATGTTGTTTGTGCTGGATAATAATTTTATAAGTCGACGAGTCTTTATGTTACCAATATGTTTTATGCTTTCTGTACTTACATTAATTCCATTTGTCTCTCCAAAGGATTCAATTTCAGCATTTGTTGCTTCTGTAATAAAGTCTATCAATGGAAATATTTGATTTGCAATTGTATAACTTTGAAAATATAATTTCCCATCCTCATATATAGCATGAATTTTATCTTCAATAATAAAAGCGGAGTTTTTCATTTTAGCAAATACGTTTCCATGTTCAAACTGTAGGACCATTTTACGTTGTAGCATATTCTTTTTATTAAAAGCCTGAAAATAGAATTTTTCGTCATCGTAATAAAAGATGCTTTTAGGTATATCCTCATTTATATTATATTCGGACATATCGGCCTGATTGTCTGGAATACGAGCAAAATCTTCAGGTAAGTCATAATTGACATACGTTATATTCTCTCCATTTCGACTAACGATATTACCATCAAATATATCCTCTTCTATGCCTTCAGGTTTTAATATAGCTCCTCCATTAATAAAAAGGTTTTTAACCTCAGCTATAATCTCTTCTTTAAGGGAGATATACTTTACCGTATTATCATGCATCAATGCGTAAAATTGGCTCATGTTATTTTTTATTAATAATTAGACCCATATAATCTGTTACCTCAACAAACATTTTGATTTCATTCTTATTCCTGATGCATTTCCCAGAAATAAGAATATATGTATTTTCTTCCGTACATACTTCATAATAACGATATCCCCATATTGAACAAAGTAAATTATAGTTATTGTTATTATAGCTTGCAACAGCAATAAAACAGCATTGAAGTATTATACAAACAAATAATACCATAAAATCAAGTCTATCAGCAAATATTGTCAACCAAGGGATTATAGATGAAACTACTTGCTCAGCACTATTCTGAGACAAATTTGAATATGATTGTACCTTGATTGTTTTGCCCTCCCCAAGTTTAGTGGATTTTTTGTAAAGAAACACCTTAATGCCAATAAGACATATTAGCATGAATACTAAACTGATATTTATGCTCCACCATTCAAAGCTAGTTGGAATTATATGGTTTTCTAGCATCTCGCCCCATAGTTGAAAATAATTCTTGCTATCCTTTATGATACCAATTAATCCAAGTGACAAGAAAGTTGGTGCTGTCACTGTAGTGGTAAATAAAATCTTAGAAATAAAACTTGCCATTTGTATCATCGGCTATTTAAATGATGAAAATAATTTATTTATCTCTTCTTCTGTCTCAAATATAGGTGTTGCACCGTACTCGCCATTGAGGTAGCTATTTTGAAGCATTTTATCAAAACGCACATTATATAAATCATCCATCCTCCCAAATGAACTAATACCGTTATTGTCTTTTTTCATCAACCATATTTCATCTCTCCTGAATATTTTTTGATTCATCAAAGAACTTTCATGAGTAGTAAAAATTAGTTGACTAGAAACATTTTTTGAATACTTATAAAATAATAAAATTATTTGCTGAATAAGCGATGGATGCAAGCTGCGTTCCATTTCATCAACAATAAAGACTTTTCCCCCTTGAATCAAATCCAAGATAAGTGGGATATAATCGAATAAACGCTTTGTACCATCACTCTCATCGCCAAGAGAGAAGAGTTCCACGTCTGTATCGTCAATCTTTTTATGAACAGTCATTAATTTTTTAGACTTGATTTCACCATCAATCAAGTTAATTAAATACAGATTGTCTTCAAAACGTAATGTCCCAAAAGCTTCATCACTATTGGATTTTGATAAATCTGTTTTGATTGCGCGTTGCAAATCGTGTGGAATTCCAAGCTTCTCAAATTGAACTTCTATTAATTTCACACCATCAATACCCGTGTTGAAGTATCTTAACAGTGCCCCAAAACCACGTTTTAAATCGTTATCATCAGCCGCTTTAAGTAGTACACCTTGTTTGTATGGTGTGTCGGGAAATATAATTTTAAGAGAATTTACAAACCAGTTGATAACTGCGTCTAAATCTTTTATATTTGATACATTCTCATGAATGTTACGACTCATAACTTCGTGGAGAAACAATTGCTTTTGTGGCGTTGCTTTTGCTAAAAAAGATAAGAATTGTGATTCTTCTTCTTTGGGGTTGAGTTTAAGAAGATATGAAATTTCAAATTCAGACTTCTTTGTTTCTCTTTGAAAAATAACACAGCCACTATTTTTGTTTATTTGTTTAAGCCATTCTGAGCTTATCTGTTCAGCATTGTAACTAAAGCCATATTCATATTTTTTGTTACCACATAGTATGTGATAAATAATAGTGGTATCTCTTTTTTTATTTTCAGAACTCAAGCGAAATGGGTAAAAATCTATCAAATCATCTGTCCTCGTACCTCTTAGAACAAGTCTTTTTCCTAACTCAATCGCCTTAACAAAGTTACTCTTTCCACCGGCATTCGCCCCAAACATTGCAGCAGACTTTAACACCCATTGTCCTTTAATGGGTTCCGTCTTATGTTCTTTTTTTAAAGTACCCTTATTGGGTAGAAGAGAGAAAATTTCCCTGTTTCTAAAAGAGAGAAAGTTCTCAACTATAAATTGCTGTAACATATACTATCTCATTGATTATACAATAAACTGATGCAAAATTAGAGATTATTTCTCAATATAGCAAACTTTTATACTAATAAGCGGCACATATTTACATCCTAAATGTGATCATTTCACAATTCACTTGCACTTAAGAGAAAAAATTCATATCTTCGCAGTGCCAATTCGAAATTAAGACCCTGGCTAATGGACCAGAGAATTGACAATCTTTATTATGAGTGATTTTTACTACGTAAACAAAATTGCCCAACCTACGGGTGAACATGAAGTCCATGCATCAAGTTGTAGGTATTTGCCATCGGTAGAAAATCGAATTTATTTGGGTTTCTTCGCAAATAGTAGGGAGGCTGTAAGAGAGGCAAAGAAATACTATAACAATGTTGACGGATGCTTCTTTTGTTGTCCTGAGTCACATACGAGGTAAGTATTGGATGGAATGAACGGTGATGGTATACAACGCCTAAGTGTACCGTAGCGGAAACGGTAGGTCACCGCATAGTGTTAACCTCCAAATTTAAAAATATGGCAAAAACTGTAGAAAAAGGCAGAAGTGCTAAAACAGGACAATTTGTATCTATCGAATATGCACAAAAGCACCCAAACACAACTGTAGTGGAAAAGGTTAAAGTTGGCCCAACAAAACATAGAAAGTAATTTTTTAACTGTAATAGTCAAGACTTGTTCTGACTACAGATGCTGAATGACGGCTACCGACAGACAGCAATCTGATTTTCTTGAAGGAGCGCAGTTTGCCGTCAGTCGCTTTGTTTCTGTTGCCAGATGCCTTTCAAGCGTGTGGCAGACAGTGGCAAGGTTTTCGGGCTGAATACGCTCAAACCCGTTTGAGGAAAATTCTGTCCGAAACGGCTTGCAGCCTGACCTTACCTCTGTCTTCAAAGCCACACGCACTTTTGCATCCGACATTGGTAACGAGTGGCTGACGGAATGGCTTTCAACTATACCTATTATTTTTGAGGAAGAAAGGTAGAATGAAATCAGATACCCTCTTTAGAGTTGGCTGTAGGTCGATTAAATGCGGAAAAGGATTGCTTTTGTCACAAGTAAAGTGTATATTTGCATTGAAAGAATCGTTCTTTGACAGAGGCAAAAGAAAACAGAATTTTGTAATTCGCTCGTTTCTAAATCGTTACCTGTTATTAATTTAATAGAAGTAACTATTTGATTTTCAATTAAATAGCGAATATATAATGTTTCGCTGCATGTGTGGTCAGATTCTTTTTGATGCCGCAGAAGTCCGCAATCTCCTTCAGGTAGCTGTTTGCCTTCTGATTGCAGACAACAGGAAGGCATGTCCCTTGTTTAAGGCATATCGGGTGTGATTCGTATTTCTTCAGTATTGCCAATGGAACAGGAAGAAGCGGAACATTGGCTATGGAACTTGACTTTCTTCTTCTCTCCAGTTTTACACGTCCTTTTCTTATCCACCAGTCGCCGTTATTGTCTTGCTCCAGATGTTCCGGTCTTAATGTGGATACATCAGCGAACGCCAGACCGGTGAAACACGCAAACAAAAAGATGTCCTTGACAAGCTCCAGCCTCGGAATATCAAATTCCCTGTTCATTATAGCCTGAAGCTCGTTGTTTGTCAGGAATACCGGATCAGTCTCGTCCTGTTCCATCTTATATCCGTAAAACGGGTCTTTTCGCATCCATTCTTTGGCTATTGCCATATTGGTGATTTTCTTCAGGCATTTCATGTAGCGGACTATTGTGTTACGACACAGTCCGGCTTCTGTCTTCAGGAAAACATCAAAAGCCTTGATGAAATCAGGGGAAAGTTCATGGAACGTAATATCCTCTTTCTCATAAAAACGTGGCACAAACGTTTCAAGTTTTCTGAGCACATTCTTATAACGGTTGATGGTGACGGGAGAATAGTCTATATCAACAACCTTTTCCATAGAGGAAATTTCTTCTTTGACTGTTCCAAGCAACGTCCGGACAGTCTCATCCTTTCCGAACACACGCTTTAATATCGTCTTTGGAGTTATCAGTGCCGACTCAAAGGTCAGTTCCTTGTGCTTTTCGTATGCGCGTGTAGTGAGGGCGGAAATATAGTTGTTCAATTCGATGGAAGCCCTGTCTTTTCCTTTGCTGCATCCCTTGGCCGGATTCCAGTTCTTTAATGGAACGCTTCTCTGTATCCTTATTTCTTCATATTGCCCGTTGATGGTAATCCTCATTAGGATTGGAGCCTCGCCATTTTTCAGCAGTTTTGTTTTCAGAACGAAAAATAGAATGTTCATTGTTCCTTGTTTCATGATCATTTTCTTTTTGAGGTTGTACATTCGGTTATTTCGTCAATCCTGAATGGAGCGGATGGCTGGAGAGAAATGTTAAATTCGGTGGCTTTTATTATTGCCGGCTCTAAAAAAACACCGATTTTTGTTTCTCTTACTATTATCCGCCTGTAGGTACAATCATTATCGTCTGATATGAATGCCTGTAGCAGACGCTGTATTTCATCCGTCATTCAGTAAGGTATGCAAATGTAGAATTTCATCCCTGAAAATGATTCACGCAAATCGTTGAGAATAAGTGAAGTATGGTACATATCGGTGGTTTTTTCATTGGACTCAAAAAAAGCCACCGAATCAGCAATTTTTTATTGCACCAAATTGCATATTTTTGCGGGCAGTACATAAAGAAAAAACCGCTGAAATAACTGTATTTCAGCGGTTTTCATGATTTTTCGTTTTGTAAAAGTGGTGCCACCAGGAATCGAACCGGGGACACAAGGATTTTCAGTCCTTTGCTCTACCAACTGAGCTATGGCACCATCATGTCGTTTTGTATATCGTTGTTTCGATTACGGGTGCAAAGATACGGACTTTTTTGATATATGCAATAGGTGGCGGTGGATTTTTTGAAAATATTTGAGGGTAGAGGTGAAATTAGCTGCTATAAGCAGGGTAAATAGGGGGAGCGTGTAGATAAATATGGATTTTTACTTATTTTTGGAAGCGGGTAGAGAATGATTAATAAGCTATAGATATGAAGAAAGTAATTTGGAGTATTGTTTTAAGTTGGGTATGTTTGGCATTTGCTGCTGCTGGGATAGGAACTCGTGATGCGGTGTCTGCCTGTGATGGGAAAGTGTATAAAAAAGGGGATAAGATTATGTTTGGTGTCCCTAAGGTTTCCGGATATTTGTTTGTTAGGACGTTTACAAAGGATGGGAAGATTTCTACGATGCCGAAAGAGAATCTGGCTAGTCAAGAGGCGGTGATCGTTGATATTCCGGATTACGATAAGAAACTCTTTGAGGGTATGGGTGTTTATTCTGAGGAAGAAACGCATCCTCTTGTCGTGGTAGAGCTGGATGGACGGCGTCTTTGTATAAATATTAATGATGCGCTTAGTCAAGGGAATATTGTTTCGGAATATTTTAAAAGCGAAGTTGAGGGTGTGGTCGATTTAACGTCCGATCTCTTATTTGTTTATGCGCTTAAATTAAATAATGTGACAGTTGATGACGATGTGATAGTAAGGTATATGGCTCATTGTGACAAGAATCTGGTAGAGAAAAATCAAGCGGATCCATTTACTATGGCGGATCTTAAGAAAGAATATGCCGCTAAATTGGAAAAGGCGTTAGGGGACGTTGATTTTAGTAAGGTGTTTCGTATTGAGAGTCAGTCGGAGATGTTACAATATGATATGGATAAGCAGATCTTTCCATTAAAAGGGTTGTGGTGCCCACAAATTAAGACAGACCAGCCGGATGCGTTGGCTAAGATTGGCTTTTGTAAATGGGATGATTGTGCCTTTCGATTTGTGAATATACCAGAGTTCATGAATGTCCCTTGTGAGACGGCTCGTGCGAAAGGGTTTTATGATATGAGGAAAGTCGGAAAAGTGCCTACTTATAATAAGCCGCTGGCTACTTCTTATACTTATATCCGTTTCTTGGATAAGAAGGTACAGCTTCCCGAGAAAAAGAATAAGGTCTATCATAACGGTGATATAAAGAGTATGTCTTTGGCTGATTTGTATGGGAAAATGGCTATAGAGGCGCAAATTATAAAGATGGATGTTTATCACTTACCTTTCTTGAAGATAAGTGATTTTGAACTCTTCTATAATTATTTAGGATCCATTGAAGTGAAATAATAGGAAAACGGTCCGTCCCCCAATAAAAATGAGACGGACCGCTTTGCATTCGTGAATTCAGAGCGGATATTTCTTTTTAGTTTAGTGAGTTCCAACCTTGCGCCTTAAGCTCGACTTCACCTCCGTCACGACCGACAAGATAATTGCCTAACTCCGGCTTTGTTATATGACCGATCACCTTAATACCTTTCATTTCCGACACCTTATCATGATCTGCTAAAGGAACAGTGAATAAGAGTTCATAATCCTCACCTCCATTCAATGCCGCGGTTATCAGATTCATGTTAAACTGCTCTGCCATGGCTGCGGTTTGGTAATCGATAGGAATACGATCTTCGTAAACTCGGCAACCTACATTACTTTCTTTAGATATATGAAGCAACTCCGAAGAGAGGCCGTCGGAGATATCCATCATGGAGGTCGGAACGATTCCAGCTTGGTCAAGAACCTCGACAATGTCTTTGCGGGCTTCCGGTTTTAATTGGCGTTCCAACAAATATTCTTTACCAGAGAAATCGGGCGTGAAATCTTTCTCCCCATTAAATATGCTTTTCTCCCGTTCCAGTAATTGGAGACCCATGTAGGCGGCCCCTAAATCGCCGGACACGCAAATAAGATCGGTCTCCTTGGCTCCGTTTCGATAGACAACTTTACCTTTCTCTCCCTCGCCTAGGCAAGTGATGCTGATCGCTAACCCTGTGCGTGAGGCGGAAGTGTCGCCACCAACGAGATCTACGTCATAGATATCACAAGCGAGTTTAATGCCCTCGTAGAATTCTTCGAGATCTTCTACACAGAAACGTTTGGAAATACCCAATGATACCGTAATCTGTTTCGGGCGGCCGTTCATGGCGTAAATATCGGAGAAGTTTACGACTGCGGATTTATAGCCGAGATGTTTCAACGGCACATACATCAAATCGAAATGAATACCTTCCAGCAAAAGGTCTGTCGTAACCAATACTTGCTTGTCTGTGTAATCTAGTACGGCTGCGTCGTCACCAACACCTTTCAACGTACTCGGATTTTTAAGTTCTATTTTATCGGTGAGATGACGGATTAACCCGAACTCTCCCAAAGTCGATATTTCTGTTCTATTGCTCATAAGATTGTTAACGTAATATAGGATGATTCTTTATTCTTGTATCAATATGTTTAACTATTAATTCTTGAAATTGTTTTTCCCGGTCCATACAGAAACCCACCGTAATAGGCAAACAATATAAATGAGAAAACCATTCCATGGGAAGCGAAGGAAGGTCACGGAGTCGGGCGGCATCTTTCTCCGTGATGATTATCAATTTACTTGTAGAAGTCAACCGCTTGAAGGCCGTTTGTATTTTCTGGATGTCATGCCGATCGAAGGCGTGATGATCCGGAAAGATCAATGAGGTGACATGCTCCGTATATTTATGGATCTCTTTTTCGAGAGGTGCCGGGGATACGATACCGGATACCAATAAAACCTCTGTAGTAGAGGCCAGCCCTTTTAATGTGCGTTTGGGGGCTTTACCGGAAAAGACGGGTTCCAGCTCCCCGTAAAGAATACGGCTGAAATAGAGCTCTTGATAAGCTGAGAGATGTATATCCTCCTCTATGATCCGGAAGTCTATAGGTTGTATATATGACTCACATTTCGTGACAATGATCACGTCCGCACGTCGAGCGCCATCCATAGGTTCCCTTAAACGGCCTGCGGGTAAGAGCTTATCTTGCGTATAAAGACGGTGGCAATCGGTTAAAAGGATGTTCAGCGTGGGGGCGACGTATCGATGTTGAAAGGCATCGTCCAGCACGATCACTTCCGGGCGCTTATTCTCTGGCAGAGCCAATAGATTGCGGATACCCCTGCGGCGATCAGCGTCTACGGCAACGAGAATATCCGGAAACTTACGTTTCATTTGGTACGGCTCGTCACCGATATCCTTGCTGGTACTTCGCTGATCGGCCAACAAGAAACCGGAGGTTTTCCGTTTATAGCCACGGCTGAGTACAGCTACCCGGTATCGGTCTTTTATCAAACGGATGATGTATTCCGTATGAGGGGTTTTTCCGGTCCCCCCGACAGTCAGGTTCCCCACGCAAATAATAGGCAGATCATACCGCTCTGTCCGAAGGATTTTCCAGTCGAACAGCTGATTCCTGAATCTCACCCCGATCCCGTAAAGGAAAGAGAATGGAGTGAGGAGTTTATTGAACTTAATCGTATGATCTGTCAGCATGGTCCAGTTATTATAACGGTTTCATATCGTAAGGCATACGAGCTTGGATTCCGCAATTCGTCTTGATATTATTCAACGTCTTGAAGTACTCGAACTCATTACCCAATACATTTTTGACGATAGAGAGTTTCACCTCTCCGAGCTGGCTTTCCAAGAACTCGTCCAAGAAATTCTTGGAACCGCTGACGGTAGTTACGCTATACTGATCCAGACCGGCCAACCCCGCCGCTGTGCTTATAGCTAATTCAATACCGCCCAGCTCATCGACCAAACCTCTTTCTTTCGCCTGCTCACCCGTCCAGACCCGTCCTTGTCCGATAGCGTTGACCGCTTCGGTTGTCATACCTCTACCTTCGGCGCAGCGGGAAAGGAAGGTTTGGTAGCCTCTTTCCACGTATCCCTGTATCAGTGCCTTCTCGCTCTCGGTCATGGGACGGGAGAGGTCTCCTAAGTCCGAGAACGTGTTCGTCTTTACGATGTCCGTGGTCAACGCTAGTTTCCCGAATAATCCGGAGGCGTTCGGGAACATGCCGAAGATGCCGATGGAGCCGGTCAACGTATTCGGTTCGGCGATGATCTTATTAGCGGCGCATGAGATATAGTAGCCTCCCGAGGCAGCTACGTTGCCCATGGAAACGACCACAGGTTTCACCTTTTTCAACTCGATAACTTGACGCCATATCTGCTCGGATATATAAGCGCTACCTCCCGGGGAATTCACACGGAATACCACGGCTTTCACGTCATCATTGTTTTTTAGCTTGATAAGCTCATCGGCCATTTTCTCCGTGATACTTTGTTCGATATCGTAAAAGCTGCCGGGTGTTTGCGCCTTAATCTCGCCTTCGGCGTAAAGTACGGCTATCTCCGGGGCGTTTTTGGTGGGTGAGGCCTTGAGGGTTTTCATTTGAGCTAAGTTGGCCGATCTCAGTTTCTCTCCATTTTGTCCGGCTAGCTCTTTGACGTATGCTTCTACCTCCGGCTTATACTTCAATTCGTCTATAAAGCCACATTCTACCGTTTTCACCGGGTCCGCGAAGAAAAGCCCCTCATTGGCGTAATGGTTGATATCGTTCACGCTGATGCCGCGTGATTCGGCGATGCCTTCGGTTATATTATCCCAGATGGTGGAGATATACGATTGGATTTGCTCCCGGTTCGCCTCGCTCAGCTTATCCAGCATAAAGGGCTCCACGGCACCTTTGTAGGTACCTACCTTAAAAATCTGCATCTCGATACCTACCTTATCCATCAGTCCTTTGTAGAATAGGGTTTGCGAGGCGAGTCCCGTCAATTCAAGGATGCCTTGCGGATTCAAGAATACCTTATCGGCTACGGAGCAAAGGAAGTAATTCCCTTGCGTGAAATTATCGGCGTAAGCTACCACGAACTTGCCGCTTTCCTTGAAGTCTATCAGCGATCGGCGGATTGCCTCCAAGCTGGCGCTACCCGAGGAGAGAAGCCCCGATTCGATATAAATCCCCGCGATCTTGTCATTCTGTTTCGCTATCCGGATCGTCTCGAGCAGGTCCTTCAGTGACAGCATGTTTTCCTTGTCGCCCATCAAGGCGGAGAATGGATTCTCCGCCGGGTTATCCGCTAGCGTCCCGTCTAGCTTGATCTTGAATACCGTATTGCTCTTGGGGGTGTAATCAGGTGTGCTACCTACGGTGGCGATATATCCTATAGTCATGGATATCAATACCGTCAGGATTATTCCCATTGCCAACATAACGCCTAGCGTTGAGGCAAACATCATTTTAAAGAATTGTTTCATATCTATTGAAAACTAATTAGATGACAAATGTACGAAAATTTCCTCTACGTCCCGGTCGCTGAGGCATACTTGTTGGTAAACATCTCGCAGAAGCTCCGGGTTGATCTTTTTGAAATCCTTTTCTAAAGGGGTGATGAAAAGACCTCCGATATCGGCAGCTCCCGGGCTGGACAGGAGATGGTCGTCGCCCTCGGCCTCGTATTGCCACGGGCGGTGGCGTTTACGAGGGATAACCGTGATTACCCAATTATTATCGTAATAGGAGCCGAAGATATTCATCATCGGCTCGGGCTCACCGGGAAGTATCGGCAAAGCGGCGTAGATCTTTTTGAAGAGCCGGGTGGCGGCTTCTTCGGTGGCGGCTTGGATGACGAGGCCGGGGCGGAGGTTGCCGGTGAGTGGGTATATACGGTTGTCGTATACACTCGCATACGATTGTCGTATAAATTGGGTTACCTCTTCATCCAGCGGCATGATGCCCCGTGTCACCGCTTGGAAGTGGGCATGATCCGGTGCCGAGGCTCCGCTACGGGGTCCATTGTAGAAGACGGTGAAGGGAGCGAGTCTCCTTGTCAGTTCCAAGAAGTCATTCCATTGCGGCAATATCAGTTGCGGAGAATGTTTCCGGGTAGGGATCGTGAAATGCTGTGGGAAGATCGGGTAGGGGTTGCACAATACCAGATGGCGAAAGCCGAAAGGCAGTCGCTCCTGTTCCACCGGCAGATTCTCGGGGCATAGGAAGCACTTGCGTTCTTTTAGGGATCGGGCATCTACCTTGGCCCCGGTGGAAACAATACGGGCGGGATTGAATTGCGCACGTATCGAGAACCCTTCCATATCGAAGGATTTTACTTGCACGGCCTCCAGTGCCTTATAGTTCTTCTCGGCCAATGGCCATGTCACGAGTTGCTTGGACAGTAATTCGGTCGCTTGCGATGAGCTGACCCAGTTGTTTGGTTTCATTGTCTTTCCATGTTTAAGCGGGCCTCGAGTTCCCAAGTCCTGATTTTATCCTTATATATATTATGGTTGTTCATTTTCACGACATCCAATGAGGCGTCGGAGTTATCTTCCCAACGGCGGCAAAGGTATAAGACGTCGTAGATCCGCCCGATCGGGTATTCACGGCTGATACGTAGGCCGAGGGCGTAATCTTCTCCGTAACTGGTGTTCGGGAGGTTTAGTTTCCGTAGCAAGGGTGTATAAAAGGCTCGGGGCGCTCCAAGCCCGTTGATGCGGAGGGCGTTATTGCGGCCGTTCTCGGGAGTCCATTCTTTATGGTCGATAATTCCGGGCGGGATGGTTCGCATATCGAAATCGGTCATTCGGTAGGTTCCGACCACCATGGCGCATCGCTGCTCGTAGAAGGCTTCCACGATCTTACGCAGGGTATGCTCGTCACTGTATACATCATCGCTATCCAATTGGATGGCGAACTTGCCGCAAGCCGAATGGTGTATTCCTATATTCCAGCAACCCCCGATGCCGAGGTCGTCACGCTCCGGCTGGATATGGATAATACGAGGGTCCGTGGCGGCGATCGCTTGGATTCGCTCGGAGGTGCCATCCGTGGAATGATTATCGATAATGATTAGGTTGAAAGGGAAGGACGCCTCTTGTCGCAGTACGGAACGGATAGCGTCCTCGATCGTCCGTACACGGTTACGTACAGGGATAATAACGGAGGCTTCCGTTTGAAATGTCTGCTCGTCAAAACGGACTGGCTTGAAATGAGGGGGCAAGTAGCCGCCTATCATCTTTAGGTGATCTGTACAGGCGGCTTCCATCTCGATCTGTACAAAGCGGTTCTTGGGATCTACATAGTCGAACATCTTCTCTCCGGATTTCCGTAAATCATTCTCTACTTCTGTATATAGATATTCGTTGATATGCGTCAGCGGAGCGTTTTGGGAGACTTTTAAGCGCAAGTCGTAGAGTCCGGCGAATGTATATTCCGTATCCATGGAGGCTATGGCGTTTTGTAGCGTGGAAGAACGATAGAGTAGGAGGGAGCCAAAATTGAAATCATCCCTAAGACTTCCTTTCTGGTAATCGATCACCGGATGGGGGTTGAGTTTGCCCTCCTTCTGCTCGTAATAATCGGAGTAAACCATACCGGATCTCGTATCGTCGGCGATGGCGACAAAACGCTCTAGGGCATACATGCCTAATTGAAGCTCTTCAGTCTTCGTATAAATTAACGTATAATGGGCACTGGCATAGCCGGCTATTTCCCGGAGGGTCTTCGTGCTCCATATATTCTTCGTGCGGATTAAGTTGCAGGGATAAATAGCCTTGGCGTGGGGATCGTCCGTGATTAGATAGATCTGACTCACTAAGGACGACTCGGCCAATTGCGCTACCGTTTGTCGTGTAGCCTCTATTTTTCCATAAGGGATAAAGCAATTGATTCGTTTCATTGTATATACTGTATTTTATTTTGTTGTTGAATGGAGAAAAAGCGTAAGATGGACTCCATGAGTCGATTTCGTTCCGACGGTGTTTGAAGCGCCTCAAACGGGAAACTGAGCAAACAAGTCCGATATTTCCCTTCATAAACGATTCCCGCCCCGATATTGTTCTCCGGATATCTCAAGATGGTATGGGCGAGCTTATCCGCCGGAAGTACACCGTCTACCGACTCGATCGAGTAGCAAATAGGGTTCGGACGTGTCCGGAACGTGTATCTGCCGTTTATATATCCGTAAGGGGATGCGCAACTGTTTACGATTCCCTCCTTGCTGGCATTACGGCTAGCCAACTTCCCTTTTAGTACCTCCTCGACGAACGTACGGTCTTGTGCGTTGCCCCAGCTGTCGGAGAAAAGATTCGTCCCGCTTACAAGCAAGTTGCCGCCTTGGGCAAGGTAGCTGCGAAGCGTATCCTGTAAAACGGGAGTGATAACCGGTTGGCGCTGTTTTCCTAAAATCAAGTCAATAATCGGATACGTATCCGGCTTTACGACTCCCTCGGCCAAAGATTTATGGCTACATGAAACAAAGGAATAACCGGTTTCGGCCATGGCCTGCCCATGTATGAAAGGATAATCGAAGGTATTGCCCGCTATGACTTGGCCTGCGTAATTGTTGTAACTATCCCCATGCCCGTTATTATCATTGCTGTTCCATGTGGCGGTACGGCGGAATTCGAATTGATCCCCGATAAATGCGATATCATTCAGATAAGGCACTCCCCGGTCGACGGCATAAAGAAAGCCGGCTAAACTATCCGCCGCACTCTCGAAACTGGCTGGACCGCTGATCCTGTCGAATCCATTGACGATTAATACCGTCTTATCCTTTTCACCTTTAGGAGACCGGTAAACACTTACGATCTCGGAAGGGAAACTGATGCCTCCCTTATTTACGGCAGCTACCTTATAACTATGGATAATACCCGCCTCAATTGGAAGAATGATTTCTTCTCCTTTTACGAGCGTCCCGTTATCGAATCCACCGCTGTCTTTTCGACTATAAAGGATATAGGCGGTTGGTGAGGCACTCTCCTCAAGAGTATCCTGTACGGCTTTCCAGCCGATTCTCACTTTATTCGTTTCTACGAGCTCCGTATACAGACGATCGGGTGGGAGCGGTTGTACGATAGGCTCCTGTTTATTCTGGAAACAGATATAACGGAGCATCCCTTTATAGATCGCCCTACAGATAAGGAAACGGAAGCGTGGGTCTAACCCGTAACGCATATCGGCGAAGTTTTGATGGGATAGTAATTCTAATAGCATCGTTGGGACATCGGGAATACGTGCCTCTATATAAGATTGATTCCACATGCCCCGGCGGCTCCATTGAGGATTGTAAACCTTGCGGACATCGGACAGGATCTGTGTTTGGATCATGTCGGTTAGGTCTCTGGCGATCTCCCGGCTTTTCCGGTTGGTGTAGATTCCGTCGTTGCTTTTAGACATATAGATGCCGAGTGTCCCTATAATTGAGTCATCCGGGGTGGTTCCTGCGTCGGAATGGAATGCGAAGGCCATGTCGATAGGGATATGGGTCTGTTCTTTTAAATAATTAACCCATCGGGGACGTGCGTAAATGTCGTCTTGATAATCATTGCGGAAAGTGCTTTTCGAATAGATACTATCCGGTATTCCCGCCCATTGTAGCCAATATCGGGCCGCCTCGGTAAACCGTGGATACCCACTTGTCTCTGCTTCTATCGGATAGGGACTTTCTAGCGGGCTACGTGCGATGTTCCCCATGCCGCCACCGATCTTGATTGCGTCTGCCGTGATAATCTTTCCCGATTTATTGCTTTGATTCGTTAATACGATTCTCTCATGGGCTTGTTCATGTGCCGTGAATTTGAAGTTTCCAAGATAGATCCAAGTTCCACCCCCCATCGTTTGATTGACGGCGATTGTGGTTTCCCCTCCGGCATGATGGATGGTATACAGTGCCTGCTCTGTGCTGTTCGGAAAAGATTGATAGGAGGCATAGACTGCGTAATTCCCCGATTCCGGAATTTCGGGAATCCACTCGATGAGACTTTCTTTTCCTTTCCTCTGTGTGACCGTCTGCCGATAGGTACCTTGCGTAAAAGGGTTCTCCCCATTCGTATAAGTAGCTTGAATATGCCCAAATCCAGCTTTCTTCCCATCCGACCAAGCTTTCTCCCCATCCAATTCCTTATACTCGGATCCCGGAGTAGAGCGATCATTGTCGATAATGATTTCGTGTATTTGGGTATCCCTTTCCCGGGGGATAAGAATAGTCGCTCCTGCGTTTTCAAGCATCGGGGTCAGATAAGGAAGAACAAAACTCTGCGTAAATAAGTCCTCCACGGTGCCGAACATGCGAGCCCGTTGCCATTCCCAGCGATGGGCGGTCTGGGCGTAATATAAACCATGGCTTTGCCAAAGGGCGATATGACGGTTTTGTAATCCGTTTTTTATCTCATGAGGGCTGGATAGGCTACGGGTTAGCGGGTATTTGCTCTCTTTAATGGAGTATAGCCTCTTTTTGTTGGGACGTCCTTTTCTGTCGTATTCGGGAATCAGGCTCTCAATGTCTGTACCTCGGGTCAAGATGACGATCTTGGAGGCATTGGGGAATAGGGGAGCTATACTTGCGTAAAGCTCAGAAACGTTATATTCCCGAAAAGGGATGTCCTCCAAAGCTTCATTGGTGAAAAGCGTGACTTTCTTCTTCTGGATGAGGATGGAGTCAATCTTAATGGTGCGTGAAGACACATATTGCCTTGCGAAAGAGTTTAGCTTTTGATCCAATTGCTTTTTTAAGCTTTCACTATCCTGCCCTTCTGCCGGAAAGCTCCAGAGAAAAATGGATAGTAAGAATATGATGATCCTAACAGGATAGGAGAGTTTTTCTCGCATATTTTTATAAATATTATTGGCTGTCTTATTTCTACAAATTTACGGAAAATCTCCGTAATAACCTTATAAAAAGCCCAGATTGGCGCAATTAAAATTGAATATGAAGAAGGTAGGGGCAAATTGTGGATATTGGGAGAAGTCAAATCTATGTGAACGGCAGCAAGGAGAAGAACGGATTTGTCCCTATCATGGGACGGGTAGCGATTAACGGGACGATGGTGCGGTTCAGTTCAGTTGCGAGCGAACTATTCGTGTTCATGGTCAAGACGCCTATCTGGGGAATGATTATCCCTTCTTGAAGTGTTGGGTTTGCGATAGTATCTCAATGGGAAACGGTGGTAAAGTCAATGGGATAGAGGTGTTATCTCAATGACTTTACGGCCGTGTCCCATAGGCTTTTTTTGTATCCCGGATAAGTTGGTAGGGGATGGTTCAGGGCGCAAAGGGCGCA
>ERZ857775.2440-NODE-2440-length-18045-cov-13.043413_pt1 | contig 18045 bp, 18 predicted proteins | sample MGYA00519698_ERZ857775 | MGnify/ENA primary metagenome ERZ857775 (study PRJEB31778, sample SAMEA3449363) | human gut metagenome | biome: human gut; feature: human-associated habitat; material: faeces | place: United Kingdom | collected 2010/2012 ...
AACGCAACGGCGGCTATACCCGCATTGTGAAACTGGACGGCCGTCTCGGCGATAACGCTCCTGAAGTGATCATCGCTCTGGTTGACTGAAGTGAATAACTCAAAGCACCCCTTTAACGAGGTGCTTTTTTTTTGAAATGATTTAATCAGAAGGAAAATTTGTAAGTGTTAAGATAGAGAAGAAAAATTATTTTTACTATTACAGATCAGGAAATAAGAAAGAGTGTTATGACTTCAAATTTGATTTGCTGGGAGGTAGTAGTGGTTATTAGGCAATCCGTATCTTTATGCGGATGGGCTTTGTGGACAGAGGGTGAAAAAAGGCATCAGCTATGAAGAAACTCTGAAAATGAAACCGGGCAGCTATTTATTATGAAGAAGGCCGAAGAAGAAAATGAAAACAGACCCATCGTAGGGCGCGGTCATGTGTGGAGCGGATGAAGGGAGTCAAACCCTCCTGTCCAGCTTGGGAAGCTGGTGTTCTACCGATGAACTACACCTGCATTTATTTATGTATGTATTTATTTATTTATGTTTGTATGTATCATATTTTAGTGTCTTTTCCCATTGGACTTTTAAAAACGCTTCGCAGTTTAGAAGTTAGGAGGTAAAGGGGACAACCGGGCACAACTATATGGCCGCTATAGGGGACAAGCCCCTATGTGCAAAAATCATGATGCAGGTCTAGCTCCTAAGTATTTGGGTAAAGGAATTAATCGAAATAGCAGCATAGGACATACCGGTGTTAACTTTACTGGCGGGAGAATTTGCAAAAATATAACGCTTAGATTATGATAAATAGAAAACAAATCCTTTTGGGCTTGCATGCCAAGTTAACTGACGCCTTCGCTGCTAGGAAAGCTGTTGAAGAACAGTACTTTCGTTTGAACCAGAAAAAGTAGATTCTATTAAGCAGAAAACCAAAAGGGGAGAGTGAATGAGCTCCCAAAGAAGTTTGCTATCAATGACATAAGGCTTCCGGAAACACGCTCTGGTGAAAAAGGAACATTTTTGAAAAAATTATTTTGCATGATAGGAATTGAAAAAATCTGGAAAACATTCGAAAGCGTTATCTAGAAAAGCTGTAAAAGCTGCTGGAATACTAAGTCATGTCCTCACCGGATAGGGTGAGCAGAATCATTTGCAAGAAAGTAGCTACCAAGGTACAGCGCTAGGAAGCCAAAGAACATATGAGGTAAACTATGGACCAAGATTCTAAACATCCCTCTTCACAGGATGAGCAGAAGGGGAAGGACAACACTCAAAATTCCCAAAGCATTGCTATTATTGTAGAGGCAGCGGCGAAAGAGTATGCTCGTCAGACGGAAACGTACGATAAGGTCTACCAGCGGGCCAGTTTTGCTTTGGCTGCTTGCGGCATTTTTATGGCTGCGATGGCAAGGTTTGTAAACGCAAATACTGTGTTGAGTGCATTGAGATCAGTTTTTGTAATTGGTGTACTTGGTAGGACTTTCTTTTTAGCGACCAGCTTTCTTATGCTTCTTGTCTCTATGATGCTGTTTCTTTGGCTCTTACGTGGTAAGCGTATGGAAGCTTTAGGCGTTGAACTAGTGGAGAATTTGGATGTAGAAAAGTGGGGAACTATTGAATCCTACAGATGGCTTAAAGATGGGTATATTAAAGCTATCAAATCCATAAAGATTAACTCGTCTTTAAAGCAGAAGCAGTACAATAGGGCCTTGAGTGTTCTCCTTATATCTTTAGTTTTGTTTGCAATCAGTTTTCTTTTACAGGAGGTATAAAATGAATTTCTTTATGCGTTCAGATGAGGATAACGATAGAAATACTGCTTCTGGCACTCCAGGCTATCCCAGTCAAAGTACGGTTACCGAAACACGTAGTGGTGACAAAAGCAGAAACCGCACCAGAAACAGATAATGAGTTATTGTCATAGACGGCAAAAATTAGGAATCTAAGGATGCTCTAACTTGCAGAGCGGATTTCACCATGCGCCGTAACAGGGGCTTAAGCATCCTGGCAATTTTCATCATTGTCATTATTGCTCCGATAATTTTCCACCATTTTGAAGAATAGAAACAGAAAATGCAGCTTTTGTATGGCCAGTGGAAAAGGGAGAACTCGGAGGGCTTGAAAAGATAAATAGCACGCTGGAGAGCGCGTGGAAGGAGAGGGAAATACTAAAAATCAGACGTACGTCAAGTAAGATTCATGAAGAGTGTAGTGGATGTGCTTTCCTATCTTCTGCGTTATGCCCCAATTTATTATGCCGATTGGCTCACCAGAAATGGTGGGCTTTTTTTATGTCTATAAATAGTTGAGCATTTGGTAGACTAGTAAGTAGGAGGTAAATACTTATGAACGATGCACAGAAGAAAATGCTTAGTGGGTTAAGGGAACAGGGCCTGGGGTATATCAAGATTGCCAAGGCTATGGGCATATCAGTGAATACAGTAAAATCTTACTGTAAACGCCATGCAATCCAGGATAAGAATGGTTATTGCCTTTATTGTGGAAAGCCACTGCATCAGGTAAAACCAGGTCGGAAGAGAAAGTTTTGCAGTGATGAATGCCGGATGAACTGGTGGAATACACACAGGGAACTGGTGAATCACCGGAATGTCAGGAAAATGATTTGTCCTAATTGCCATAAGTTATTTACAGTAACTGGTTCGAAGCCGAGAAAATACTGCTGCCATGAATGCTATGTGGAAGCAAGGTTTGGTCATCATGAACCTTGCCAAAAAAATATTCCTGCCATAAATGCTATGGAAAAGCAAGATTTGGATGTCATGAGCCTTAAAGATGAGGGAACTTATCTTGCTACTATGAATCTAGCGAAGAAAATTTTAGTCCAAGGGCTTATTACTCGAAAAGAATATCGCCGGTTCAAGGAGCGGATGGAAGAAAAATACAAACCGAAGATAAGTACGATATTTATCGATAAATGACTTGCTATTATGTACCTTTAGAGTGATATATATACACAAGAAAAGGGGGGACGCCCCGAAGAAAGAGAGGTACACAAAATGAAAAAGATGGAAATGATTGCAAGGTTCTACGAAAAAAAACCTGGACCTGGAAAAGAAATTCAACGAAGCCGAAAAGGTAAGTGACGAAAAGGGTATGGAAGCCTGCCGAGAGGGTTACCAGGAACTGCTTCAGGAGGTTCGGGCCGATGGGGAAGACTTCAGTAGCATGATGCGGCTTTACAACGAAATGAAGCAGCGCGGCAACAAGCTCCTGGACGTAAGCGGCTCCTACACGGAACCAGAAAGAATCATCCAGATGTTCAAAGAGTTTGGGGTAAAAGAATTCACCTTCTCCTCCAACTGGACCAACGCCAAGGACACCGCCTGGGTCTTCACGAAAATGGGCTGCAACCTGAAAGGTATGGTTGAAATCTACAGCGATAACAAAAAGCTCATGAACAACGAATATGAAAAAAGACCAGCCTTCCTTTTCACACTTTAATAAAAAGAGAGCCTTTGGTAGGCTCTTTTTTGTACCTTAAAAAACTGAATATTTCGTGGACTAGTAAGTAAGAAATACTCAAAAGAAGACTGTCAAAATGACGAGTCTCTTTTTTAATGTCCTAAAAGTACTTAACGATAGGCTTTTTGTCCTGTTACTCCTGAAGACCAAAATTCAGGAGGTGCCAAGAATGAATGACGAACAGAAACAAAAGATTATTTCGCTGCGCCGGGATGGAGCAGGGTATGGCAGCATAGCTACCGAGCTTGGGATTTCTATCAACACAGTAAAATCTTTCTGCAGGAGGAATAGCCTTACAGCGCCAAAGACGGGAACTGTCTGTGAAGAGTGTGGCAAACCGATCACACAGAATCCTGGCCGGAAGAGGAAACGCTTCTGCTCGGACGCTTGCCGCAATAAGTGGTGGAATAACCATCTGGACCTGGTGCGGAGGAAAGCAAACTATACTTTTACCTGCCCTGCCTGTGGAAAAGAGTTCATGGTCTACGGGGATAGCCACAGAAAGTTCTGCTCCCATGACTGCTATATTGCTTACCGGTTTAGAGGTGTTCGCCATGGATAAGAAGACGTTTCAACAAGAAGCAGCATTCCAGGTGACCCTGCATTTGGCTCGGAAGATGCTGGCCAAGAAGCTCATCACAGAAAAGGAATATCATGACTTTGAGCGCGACATGCTCCGACGATACCAGCCGTTTTCTGGAGACTTATTTACTTGCTAATTGTATCAAACAGAGTGATATATGGTGTTGGAAGGAGTTGATACTATGCGGACAATTCGTAAAATCGAGCAAAGCGTTCCTAATCTCAGGCCACGTAAAAAAGTGGCTGCATATGCCCGAGCATCCATGGAATCGGAACGAATGCACCATTCCCTTTCAGCCCAGATTAGCTATTACAGCAGTCTGATACAGAAGAACCCGGAATGGGAATACGCCGGGGTCTACGCTGACTACGGGATTTCCGGGACGGGAATAAAAAAGCGACAGGAATTCCGGCGGATGCTGGAAGATGCTAAAGCAGGGAAGATTGATATTATTCTTACAAAATCCATCCAGCGCTTTGCCCGTAACACGGTAGACCTACTGCGTACTGTTCGACACCTGAAAAAACTGGGTATCGAGGTATGGTTTGAAAAGGAAAATATCCATACCATGAGTGGTGATGGCGAATTGATGCTGACAATCTTAGCATCCTTTGCTCAGGAGGAAAGCCGCTCCATCAGTACGAATGTGAAATGGGGAACCCGGAAGCGTTTTGCAAAAGGGATTCCCAACGGACGCTTTAGAATCTATGGATACCGTTGGAAAGGTGACCAGCTTGTTATTGAACCGAAAGAAGCGGCAGTGGTGAAGCTCATTTATGATAATTTCTTGAATGGGTTATCCGCTGAGGCTACAGAAAAGCAACTGGCTGAACGGGGAGTGAAATCCTCCAATGGAAAACATTTTAGTAATACGTCCATTCGGGCGATATTAAAGAATATTACTTACACCGGCAACCTGCTATTTCAGAAAGAATATGTTACGGACCCCATTATAGGAAAGACAAAAATCAACCGTGGGGAGTTACCTCAATATTTCGTGGGAAATACCCATGAAGCCATCATCCCTATGGAAGTCTATCAAAAGGTACAGGCGGAGCAGGAACGGCGCAGGAAACTAGGGGCTTTGGCAAACTGGTCCATTAACACCTGTTGCTTTACCAGCAAAATTAAGTGCGGTATCTGTGGAAAAAGTTATGTGCATTATATCCGTAAGAAGGGAAAGCAGAAACAAGACTACTGGTCTTGTGGTTCCCATAAAGTCAAAGGACGGACTTGCCAATCGAAAGGCAGCATTCCGCAAAAAGTCCTTATCCAGGAATGCAAGAAGGTCCTAGGGATTGAAGAATTCGATGAGAAAACCTTTCTGGACCATGTGGATAAAATTGTGGTGCCAGAACAGCATGTAATGGTGTTTCATATGAAAAATGGAGAGAAGATTACCCGGCAATGGGTATCAACTGCACGGGCTGACTGGTGGACTCCTGAACGGAGAAAAGCATGGGGAGAAAGACATAAACTGAAAAGCACGAACCCTAATAAAAAGGCATTTAATGAGTTTACCGGAATCATTAAATGCGGGAACTGCGGCGAGAATTACAGGAGCCAGCAAACTACGTATCTTGATGGTGGAAAGGAACGGTACTGGCGCTGCGCCGGCAAATGTGGCAATGGCTCCATCAAGGATAGCACTATGAAAAATTTGACAGCTTCTGTATTGGGAATGGCTTCCTTTGATGAAGGAAGAATGGATGAACTTCTGGAAAAGGCTGTCATCCAAAACGGCGAAGTAGTCTTTTATTTCAAGGATGGCCATACAGAGACCAGGCAATATAAAGAAAAAATACATAGGTGCCGCCACAGTGCAGCATACCGGAGATATATGCATGACCTTATGAAATTGGCAAGAAGCAAGGACCCAGAAGCAAAAGTGAAAATAATGGAGTTAAAAAAGGAATGGAGGAGAGATGATAACCGATGGAAAGAATAGTAAGAGCAATTCCGGCGACAATCAGCCGTTATACAGCGGCTCCGATTAACAGCCGGAAGAAACGGAAAGTGGCAGGTTATGCCCGTGTTTCTACGGACCATGATGATCAGCTTACCAGCTATGCGGCTCAGGTTGATTATTATACAAACTATATTAAAGGCCGGGATGACTGGGAATTTGTGGGTATTTATACCGATGAAGGAATTTCCGCTACCAACACTCGTCACCGTGATGGATTGAAGCGGATGGTCAAAGATGCCCTGGATGGGAAAATCGATCTGATTATCACAAAGTCGGTCAGTCGCTTTGCCAGAAATACGGTAGACAGCTTGACGACGGTACGCAAACTCAAAGACAAGGGCATTGAGATATATTTTGAGAAAGAAAATATCTGGACACTGGATGCCAAAGGCGAACTTCTCATTACTATTATGAGTTCTTTGGCTCAGGAAGAAAGCAGGAGCATTTCAGAAAACGTTACCTGGGGCCATCGAAAGCGGTTTGCCGATGGGAAGGTAAGTGTCCCATTTGGTCGTTTCCTTGGATATGATCGGGGTCCTAATGGAAATCTGGTAGTTAACCAGGAGCAAGCAAAGACAGTGAAGCTGATTTACCGATTGTTTCTGGATGGTTTGACCTTCCATTCCATTGCGCGGGAACTGACTGCCAGCGGAGTTCTCACCCCAGGTGGTAAGAAACGCTGGTCCCAGAAATCAGTAGAAAGCATCCTGACTAACGAGAAATACAAAGGAGATGCCTTACTCCAGAAAAGCTTTACCGTCAATTTTCTGACCAAGGAAAAGAAGCAGAATGAAGGAGAAGTACCTCAGTACTATGTGGAAAATGACCATGAAGCCATCATCAGTCCACAAGTATTTGACTGGGTGCAGGAAGAAATTAAGCGGAGGCATGAAGGGAAAAAACGCTACAGTGGGGTATCTATTTTCTCCAGTAAAATCAAGTGTGGCCAGTGCGGCAGCTGGTATGGGTCCAAGGTCTGGCATTCCACTGATAGATATCGCCGGACCATCTTCCGCTGTAATGATAAGTTCAAGAATCATTGTACGACACCACATATTACAGAAGAGAAAATCAAATCCATCTTTGTGAAGGCAGGCAATCAGGTTATTGAACGAAAAGAGGAAATTCTGGACAGCGTAAACTATCTGAAAGAAAAGTTGACAAATACAGAAGCTCTAGAAAAGGAGCGAGACAAGCTCGGAATGGACCTCAACCTGCTGACTGATAAGGTGCAACAGCTTATTGCCGAGAACGCCAGGGTCGCACAGAACCAGGATGAATATGCTCGGAATTATGATGAGCTGGTCGGCCGGTATGAAGCAATAAAAAAGCAATATGACAAGACCTGCGAGGCTATTAAGTACCGCAAGGCCCGGAGCAAACAGCTGGAGGGTTTCATCGATGACCTCCGCAACCAGGAACCCATCCAGGAATTCGACGTCCGGCTTTGGAGCAGCCTGGTAGACTTCATCACAGTTTACAGTAAGGATGATATCCGAGTGACCTTCAAGGATGGGACGGAGGTAAGAGCATAAAAAATCAGGGCAGTTAATCAACTGAATGGTGACTGCCCTGATTTTTTGTGCTTTTAATCGCACACCCATTCCGGCTTCTCCTTTTCAATGTTCCGCATTAGTTAAAAGATGCCAGATATGCGCTGATGGATTCGAATTGTTACTGCACACGGGGTGTTCAAAATCCCGGCTATCGTTGGATTGTATCAAATACCTGAACTTTTGAGAGCAAAGATGCTTGGGATTGATACAATTTAAAGAAAGGTACGCATAGCCTAAAAGTCCATATTTAGCGAGGTTTTAACGTATTCCGGCAAAAGGCCGTTTTTTTATGCCCGAAAATAGAGGGGGTTGTATATGAGTAATGAAAGCTGATGGAGGAGAGAAATGAATACGGCAGTAACGATAGCTTTTTATCGTTACTGCCGTTATTTTATGCTGGATCCATTTATTCTGGCATTTTGATTTTTATATCATACATGGTTTACTTCCCTCCAAAAACAAATTTATTCATTCGCTGTACAGTAGCTTGGATAATTGGGCCTGATATCAAAACTGTAATAATCGTACAAATACCGAAGCTACCTCCCAACAAAACCCCGATAACGACCATCGCCGCATCCAATATCATACGGACAATTTTGACAGGCCATCCATTTTTCCCTGCCAGAGAAAATGTCACTGCCTCATAAGAACCACGCCCAAGATTTGCTGATGCATAGATGCCAGTTCCTATTGCAAAGAGAATAATACCGATGCACATCAGCAGGAAATTTATCCAGACAATATCGCTGTATCTTTGTATCCTACTGAATATCTCTACAAACCCACTGTATTCCACCTGATACAGAACAGTTCCAATATGGATCTGTGAACGGTCATAAAACCATACAAATACGATCATGACCACTGCTATCACAAAAGAAGTCATTCCGATACTCATCCCAGTAACTTTGGAGACTCCCTGCCATAATACAGCCAAAGTTGCACTGCCAAATCCAGCATACATAGCAAGCGTAATTCCATAAGCAGAAATAATTGAACCAACAAGAATTACTATAATTTTAGTAAGCCAGTTTTTTTCTCTCATAACGCCCCTCCTGTAGATTCCTGTACAGACGAAATGATTTCTTCTTGAAGGGCGAGAAAGTGCTTAGAAGCCCTCTGAAGTAATTCATGACTAATCTCATCAGCATATGCACTTTTCTGCCATTCGTCAATGCGTAGCAATCGCCCCTTTTTAACAACAATCTCTCCGTTGACAATAACAGTATCCACCATACGGGCATCACCACTACGTACGATACAGTCAGCAGGATCATTTCGGCCTCCTGCATAGGAAAGTGAACTCCAGTCAAGCAGAATCAAATCTGCTGCTTTACCCGGCACTAAGGTACCTATATCATTCCTTCCCAACGCTTTTGCTCCACCAGCTGTAGCCATGTATAAAATATTCTCAGATGTACAGGCATTCTCTTCATGGGTTAATCGATTCAATAAATGAGCAACCCGCATTTCCTCCATCATATTAGATGAATTGCTGCTGGCAGCTCCATCAACCCCAAGACCAATGCGCTCAACACCCGCGTCCATCATGTTACGAACTTGGCAGGAGCCGGAACTGAGATACATATTTGAAATGGGACAGCTTACAACGCCGGTTCCAGTCTCTGCTAATACTTTTATATCCTGTTCATCCAAATGAATACAATGGGCATAATAAAACCGATCTCCAAGCAGATTATTCCTCCGGAACCATTCTACCGGCGAACACCCAAATTGTTCCATCGTAAAGTCATACTCACTCTTACTCTCCGCAAGATGCCCGTGTACCATTACATCATATTTTTCTGCAAATTCAATCGTTGAGCGTAACACTTCTTCTGCGTCATATTGTGCAATACTAGGCCCTATTCCAACCCTGCACGATAGTGTAAAATCATTTGTGTAAACTCAAAAGTGGGTATAGAAAAAGGAACCACTTTCCTTTATAGTGTTAAGTGCCGAAACAAAACACAAAGAAAGAAGATTCCTTTATGTCTCATCTTACCACAGGACTCCTCACATCGCTACTTCAAAGTGGGTGCTGCTGCCAATGAATTTCTTCGCAGCAAGATCGAAGAAGGTATCAATGCCGTCCTCAAGGAGGAGGAATAAGGGGCGCCTGACGGTGCGGCAGCTGGTGGCTAGTGGCTAGTGGCTAGTGGCTAGTGGCTGGGAGCGCCTACGGTGCGGGATCGAGGATCGAGGATCGGGATCGGAGGGCGGGGCTCCATGGCCCCGAGCCAGATTTCAGCCACCACCGCGCCGCATGGCACTGGGCGTGGAATAGGGGAGTGGAAAGTGTATACGAAAAAGGCAGTGAAGAAATAGAAAATCATTTCTTCATTGCCTTTTTGAGTTGTTCACAAGAAGTGGTCATTGGGTAAAAACAGGGAAGACAGAGGCTGGCCGTTTATCCCCAAAATGAGAAACTTACGACTTTAAGGGGGTGCATTTCGGGTCATATCTCAGCCGTTTCAGTGTCTCAATGAGTTCAGGTATTTCTAAGGCGTACCAGATCCTGCAGATATTTATATGGAAGGTATCGGAGATGTCCTTCCACTGGGCGGCCACATCGGTCACATAGCTGGAATATATGGAAGGATTAAATTCCTGCGCTGTTTCGATATCGACTTTTTGACCGTTGCCGGTTTCCCAATAGATAAATAATAAATCTCCCTGGCTGGCGATATTGATTTCCGCTTTCTCCAGGGTGTCCTTCAGCAGGCGGCGGAAATTCAGAATGGCCTTCAACCGGTCCATTTCATCATGGTTCTTTTTGACATTATCAATGAAATCTATAATCATTTTCCTGCATAAATTCCCCAATGCAAATCCTCTTCTGTCATTCCGTTCATATGTCTGTCCCCGGTATTCATATTTCGTCGTTACACGGGTGTACTGCTTTGAAACACTGGAGGGGGCAGGCTGCAGGCTTACGGCCGTGTCGGATGAATAACTGATTACTTCTATGATATCTTTCCAGATTTCATCGTTTTTATCTTTATTTGTAATTCCCAATATGTCATAGAGGGTGCTGATGAAATTCGCAAATTTCTCTTTGCAGTCCTGGAATTTTTCCTTTTGGCTGTCCTTGACCTTGAATAAATCATAGAATTCAGAGTCAATCTGATCCAATGTCAAAAGGTCATCAATCATGTCATCGTCGTCCCGTTTCTGTATAAGGTACTGATAAAAGGGATAGAAACCGGAGGTATTCTGCATGCATTGCAGTGCAAAAAGAAGAATCTGTTTCTTTTCATCCTTATAATAACTTTCTTCACCGAGTATGTTTTCCAGTAAGAGAAAAGCGTTGAAAAGCCGTTTGATGGCCCTTGGATTATTTCCGATGGAATGTTTCACCAGGCTGGTGTAGTTTTTGACATTCCCTATGCCATCTTTCGCGGCAGAAGGAGGAGTGATGCCTGTTTCATTCATGCAGGATTTTATGAAATTGTTGATATCATATCGTTCTACCGGTACCTGGAACGGCACCTGGATGATTTTATCAAAGAAAGCACGGCCCTTTTCTTCGTCAAAATCTTTTCCGTACTTTGCTTTTACGCCGCGTATGACTACGGAGTAGTCAATGGCCAATACGTAAACGCAGTGCGGGCAGTCCAGAAACAGCTTCAGCACTTCCAGAAGCTCAACCGCCGTAGACGGTTCCAAACGGTCTAAGTCATCAATAAAGAAAACCACTCTTTTCCTGTCATCCGCAGATTGTGCCCTTTCGGGAGAGTCTGCGCTTTCTTTGCCGCCATTGTGGTGGATATCCAGGATATCCTCAATCAGGTCCTTATATTTATCACCTAACTTGGCAAATTCTTTGATGGAGTTGCCTTCAAATAAACGTTTAACGATATTGATATCGCCCTGGACGAATGTGCCGCCAATCAAATCACCAATGGTTGCCATGACCCGCTTCAGGGCATCGATGGATTCATCACTCCTGAAGTTTGATAAATGGGTGTCCTTGTACTGCAGCATGCTGATTAATCTTTCAAGCATAATCAGCGGAAGGCCTTTGTCCATGTTGAATTGGGAGAACTGCCATGTGTTAAAGTTGATAATCTTGATATTGGATGCTTCCTGACTTATTTCATTGACACTGCCGCTCTCTGAAGGTGCCGCATTTTCTTCATCTATCTTTTTCTGTACCATTTTCATGATACTCGTCTTGCCCGTTCCCCAATCGCCCTGAATGGCAATGGTCATGGGCGTTTTGCAGTTTTCGATAAAATGAGCCAGGCCGTTGATATACCTGCCGATTTCAAATTTGTCTACCACCGCCGCCTGATCCGGAAGAGACTGCCCGGAAGGAGCCATCATACGGGACGCGTATCTTTCCGAAGTATCTTTAATATTTTTCAAAAACATAGGCATATGGATTGACCTTCTTCCTTCATACAATGCGGATTTCACCAGATGTTAGAATGTCAAAAATAATATGATTTACCTTTATGATAAGTAGCTGCAGAGGCATTGTCAATGTGGCAGGGGGCTTTTGAGGGACACTCCTGGCGAATCGGTCGGACGATTCATAGGAAACCTCTTTTATGTGCAGGCTAAGGACCAACTTCGCCTGACTTGGAGACCCTCTGCAGGATGTGCACAGTATCCCTATGGACGCGGTGCATTGTGCCACCTGACTCTAAGGAAGCACTGATTAATTCATAGAGTTTTCTTTTATAAGAATTTTTATGCACTGTTTCGTCATGGGCTTCCTTAAATAGCTCGCTATTCGCGTCAGCCCATTCCTCGCATTGCATAAAAATTCAAGAATAAAAGCAAACAATGATTTAATCAGCGCTTCCCTAAGAACCCGACCGCCAAAGGCCGGTCAAACTTGAGAACCTCTTCCACAACACTTTCCCACATAACCCTTTTACAGAACCTGCCGCGAAGCGGCCACAACCAGCGGCGTCAGCCGTGCCCCTTTTGCGCCCAAAGGGCGCCCCCTCTGAACCCTGTGAACCCGGGGCCGCTTCGCGGCCCCAAGGAGGTATCTATGAAACGGAAAGGCTTTCTTCTCTTCTGGGCCCTGTGCGGGCTTTCGGCGGCAGGCGTCCTGATCGCCGGCATGGCTTTTTCTCTTCATACGGCTCTGGAGTGGGAGGGAAAGCGGGAGATGGCGCTGGACGAGGCTCTCCTGGCCCAGGACAGGATGGAGCGGGCCAAGTATTATCTCCGCTTCGGGAAGGGGGCCATGCCGTCTTCCGAAAGGGTCACGCGGAACGGAAGGGTATACCAGGTAGACATCCGGCGGCAGGCGGAGGAAATCCAGGGGGTGCCCATGGTCCGCGTCCGGTGCCGGGCGGCAGGCAGGGGGAGCGAAGGGTTTGTACTGGAAACGCTGGTGGAGGACAGGGGATGAAGAGGAAGGGACTGATGCTGCTGGACGCCCTGATGGCCCTCCTTCTGCTGTCAGCCCTTGCTGCCCTGATGGCGCCGCTGGCAGGTAGCTGGCTGAACGCTCTGGAAATGGGGACAGTGCGGACGAAGCTTTCGGAAACAGGGCTTTTTGCCATGGATTTCATGGTGGAAAAAATCAGGAACAACCGGCGCCCCATGGCAAAGGCGGTGAATGGGGACAGCTATGATTATGCGGCCATTACGGATAAGGGCACCGATGGCACCTACCGTTTCTTCGTGGACAGGGAGAAGCTGAAAATCCAGCTCTACAACGACACCATCCAGCCTATAACAGGAGAGCACACCGGCCCTGAGGGCGATGTTTTCCTGCCGGGAGAAGGACATCTTTTCCGGCAGGAGGGCGGCGGGCCGGTGAGGATTTCCTTTACCATGCACCGGCAGATGAAGGGGAGGGACCTGGATTTTGAAACTTCCGTCATTCCCTACGCCGATTTCTATGAAAAGGGGAAGGTCTATGAATAGGAGAAAAGGAAGTCTGGCCCTCTCCCTCCTTCTCTTCCTTACGGCCCTGCTCACCCTGTCCCTGGGATTTCTTTTTTACCAGGGAAGGAGCCGGGAGGCCGTCATTCATTACAGGAAGGGACTTCAGTCCGTCTACGGAGCGGAAAGCGGGGCCAGCTGGGCCCTGGCGCTGCTCTCCCAAGGCGGGGAGAAGAGGGATCTGTCCCTTACCCTTTTGGGCAGGACGGTAACCGTATCCTTTCCGGAAGAAGGGAAAATCCAGTCCATGGCGGAGGATGGAAGGAAGGATTACCGGCGGTATGTGGTGATTTCCTATACTTTGGAAGAAAAGGAAGGAAAAGGTCTGCTGAAAGTGGAGGACATCAGAAGTGAACCGTAAAGAACAGTGGATTAAGAAATTACAGGCCCATCCCCTGTGGCAGCAGTGGCAGGCCTGGCGCCATCCCTTCATGACCTGTTTCCTTCTGGACGGCAGGCTCTGGGCGGCGGACCTGGAGGGCCGCCGTTTCCTTCGCCGCTCCTCTGCGCCGGTGGAAAAGGTGACGGCAGAAAATATAACCGCCGCCTTCCGGGAGCTTCAAGAAAAGGGGATGAAGCGGAAGGATGTGCTTCTCCTTGTCAATTTCCCGGATCTTCGGATGGAAAACAGGAAATATCCCGCCATGACGGAGGAGGAAATGGAAGAAACCATGTACTGGGAGGAAGACCGGCTCTTCCGGACGGAGGAGCCCATGGCCGTAGGCTATGAGGTGACCTCCCACACGCCGGCGGGCTGGGAGGTGCACGTGGAGGCAGTGAAAAAAGGGACCCTTTCCCTGTGGGAAAAGAGCGCCCTTTCCGCAGGCGTCCGCATAGGGAAGGTTCTTCCTGTGACGGCCATCCTCCTTTCCCCGCTGCCCCATTTCATCCTTTACGGCCGCCGGCGGTCGGCCATCCTTATTTTCCGCACAGGAAAACTCCTTCGCAGCCGCATCCTGAAGAAGGATGAGGAAGGGAAAATGGCCCTCTTCATGGGCCGCTGCCTTTCCAATTTCCACATGGAAAAGGCAGGCTGCTTCTTCATCCCCCTGGCGGACTGCAGGGAAGAGGAGCGGATTTTCTGGAAGGAAAGGGTAAAGAAGGAAATCGAAGGGACGGACAGCCTTCCTGCCGGCGCCGTGACCATGGAAGAAACTCCCTTTTCAGGCTCCGCCACCGCCTGGCAGGCCATGGAGCCTCTCTGGAAAGGGATGGACCATGGGCATCTCACCCTGCCCCTTACGGAAAAGGCGCCGCCCTTCATCAGCCCTGAAAACAGAACCCTTCGGGCAGCCCAGGCCCTCTGCCTTCTGGGGATGGGGTTCTTCCTTTATTCCGGCGGACAATTCATTGCCGCCAGCAGCCATCTCGAAGGTCTCCGGCAGGAAGGGGAAGCCCTGGCGCCGCAAAAGGAGCGCATGGTGCAGGCAAGGCAGGAAAGGGCGGAGGAAAGAGAGATTCTGGATCTTTTGCAGAAGCTGGAAAAAAGGGACGGGAAATGGGAAGAAAAACTGGTGTCTTTGGGCGAATCCCTGCCTCCGGGCATTGTGATTTCCTCCATCCGCCAGGAAGGGGACATCCTTCACATCAAAGGCACCGCCCAGTCGCCGGAGCAGGTGACCCTCCTTCGGAACTCCTTCTCCGCCTCCTGGGGAAAGCCCCTGCAGAACGGGAAAAGGCAGGTAAACCCTGTCACCCACCTGGTGGACTTTACCATTTCACTGAAAGGAGGGGCCCATGGACTGGAAAAACCTCAGAAATGACAGGAAATACAGGGGCGTTTTCCTCCTCCTTGCCCTCCTCCTCTTTCTGGGCGGCGGATACCTCAAACTCATGACGGCGGAAAAGGAAAGCCTCAGCGCCGCCAAAGACATGGAAAACAGGGAAATCAGGCACTTCGCCGCCCTGCCTGAAGCACCGTCCCGCCTGCCCTTTCTGGAAAGCCTCTTCCCTGCTGTTTCCTCCGCCTCCCTTTTGAACGCCCTGGAAGAAACGGGCCTCAAAGCGGACACCGTTACGGAAGAAGAAATGGAAGGGGAGAAAGGAATATTTCACATTTTTCATATTTCCGGCACCGGCACCTATGCACAAATTGTGCAAACCTTTGATATAATAAAAGGCAAAGAAAGATGGAGTGCCGTGAACCTCAAAGAACTGAAACGGTCCCCCAAAGGACTGGCCTATGAAATGGAGATCCAGACATTCCAAATCCGAGGTACCTATGAAAAAGAGAAATATAGTCCTCATCGGGCCCATGGGCACCGGCAAGAGCCGGGCGGCGAAGATCCTTTCTGACGGACTGGAATGGCAGCTGGCGGACACGGACCGGATGATGGAACGAGAAACCGGAAAGAAAATAGCAGATTTTTATAAAGAAGCAGGCCCCGAAGCCTTCGCGGAAAAAGAAATGCAGGTCATAGGCCACGTGCGCTACTACCACGAAGCGGTGATTGCCATGGGCGGCAACTACCCCATGACAGAAGAAAAATTCCACCTCCTCTCTGAATACGGCCTCATGATCCTCCTCTACGCCCGCCCCTTCCGCCTGGCGGAACGGGTGCGCCGCCGGATCGGCAAAAGACCGACCATGGACTACTCCGACGTAGACGGCTACGTCCGGCAGATGCTCCGGAAATGGGCGAAATGGAGGGACCGGGTGGACCTGGTCATCAACACCACCAACTGCCACCCCGAACAGACCGCCCTCCTCATCGCCAGATATATAGACCAGCACCACATCTCCTTCGCAGAACGGAGGAAATGAGGGGCGTCAATGGTGATGCTTACCGGTATTCCCGAAGGTGATGGAAGGGGCGCCGCTGGCGCGGCTGGTTGTATAGAAGGGTTGTATTCGCTTCGCTCAAGGGGCGGATAGTGGATTGGTGAGACAGTGCCGCGACAGCGGCGTATAAAATAGCGCCCGAAGGGCGCCCACCTCGCCAGCGCAGCGATACTATATAACTACCCTGGGCCGGAAGGCCCAGAGCCTGTCCGGGAGGCGAAGCCGGTCCCGGACAGAACCCTGGCAGCCCAGGGCCATCAGGCCCGGAGGCTGCCTCAACCCTCGCGGCGCAGCGGCTGTCAAACCTTAGAACCTTAAGAACCTTTAAGATACCACGGCCCTCTTCCCGCCGACCGGTATTTACCCGCCCATGAGTCACTATCGGGAAGTACCGAGATCCTTCGCTTCGCTCAGAATGACCATGTCCGGCGGGAAGGTAAGTGGCGCTATAACCCTGCCGCCGATAGGCGGCATTATAAAAAAACTCATCGCCCGTTAGGGCGATACCACAACCCTCTGAACCCGCCCGCTGGGAGCGGGCAGAACCCTTTGAACCTTCTGAACCCACTTGCTTATGTGAATACAGTTCAGAAGCGAATTATGACTCTACATATATAAAGGAGGGATACCATGGATAAACTGGCAGTACTCACAAGCGGCGGCGACGCGCCCGGCATGAACGCAGCGGTGCGGAGCGTCGTGCGAACCGCTTTATGTTACGGAAAAGAAATCTACGGCATTTACCGGGGCTACTCCGGCCTTCTGGAAGACGACATGATTTCCATGACCTCTTCCTCCGTCAGCGGCATCGTCCTTCATGGCGGCACCATGCTGAAAACAGCCCGGTGCAAAGCCTTTTTTGAAGAGGAAAACCGAAAAAAAGCGGTGGACATCCTTCGGAAACGGGGCATAGAAGGCCTCGTCGTCATCGGCGGCGACGGCTCCATCCAGGGGGCGGAAAAGCTGACCCGCCTGGGCATGCCTACAGTCACCCTGCCCGGCACCATTGACAACGACATGCACGGCACCGACGAAACCATAGGCCACGACACCGCCGTCAACGCCGTAGTATCCGCCGTGAGCCGCATCCGTGACACCGCCTCCGCCCACAACCGGGCGGCCATTATCGAAGTGATGGGACGATTTGCAGGAAATATCGCCCTAGATGCAGGCCTGGCCTGCGGCGCCGAATACATCCTGGTGCCGGAAGTGCCCTTCAGCCGGGAAAAACTGGCCAGAAGCCTGAAACTTCAGATGAAGGCAGGCAGGACAAACAGCATTATCATCTGCGCCGAAGGCGCCGACGACGGCAGAGCCCTTTCCGACTGGCTCACCGAAAGAACGGACATCGACATCTGCACCACCATCCTGGGCTTCATCCAGCGCGGCGGCCAGCCCACCGCCAGAGACGGCATCCTGGGCTCCGTCCTGGGGGCGGCAGCGGTGAAGGCCCTTCTGGAAGGAGAAACCGGCGCCCTGGCAGGCATGCACAGAGGACAGGTGCGGATTCTCCCCTACGAAGAAGCAAAAAAAGAAAAAGAACCGTTCAAGCAGAAACTGTACGAACTCTCCGTCATGCTGGGATCCGCCCAGAATGACGGAGACATCCGGGAAACGGGATTATAAAAAAGAGCACCGGCGGAAACCGGTGCTCTTTTAGTGAGCTGGTGAGGGCCTTATGGACAAGCCCTTTTGGGGCTTGAGGGTTCAAGCGCCTTTCGGCGCCCGGGTTCTATCGTTCGTGTGCTGCGCACCGAACGATGGGT
>ERZ857775.2461-NODE-2461-length-17872-cov-3.593478_pt1 | contig 17872 bp, 9 predicted proteins | sample MGYA00519698_ERZ857775 | MGnify/ENA primary metagenome ERZ857775 (study PRJEB31778, sample SAMEA3449363) | human gut metagenome | biome: human gut; feature: human-associated habitat; material: faeces | place: United Kingdom | collected 2010/2012 ...
TGGGAGCCCGTGCTTACAATGCTTATGACGACAAACGTACAGCCCTTTATCTGCTGAATAATATTTTGGGAGGTCCGGGTATGAATAGCCGCTTGAATGTTGCTTTGCGCGAGCGTCGCGGATTGGTGTATAATGTAGAGTCTAATCTTACCTCTTATACGGATACGGGTGCTTTCTGCATCTACTTCGGGACAGATCCGGAAGACGTGGATACCTGCCTGAGGCTGACCTATAAGGAATTGAAACGGATGCGTGACATGAAAATGACCTCTTCGCAATTGGCGGCAGCCAAGAAGCAGTTGATCGGTCAGATTTGTGTTGCTTCGGATAATTTTGAGAACAATGCACTGAGTATGGCTAAAACCTTTCTGCATTATAATAAGTTTGAGAATCTGGCAGTGGTCTGTAAGCGGATCGAAGCACTGACGGCAGACGATCTGTTGGAAGTGGCGAATGAGATGTTTGCGGAAGAATATCTGTCGACGTTGATTTATAGATAGGAGACAGTAGGAAAATGAAATACGGTTGAATACCGGAAAGCGAGAATATGCGGCCATATTCGGGAAGTATGTATGAATGATAAATTTCCTTTGATTAACTATATACAATAGATCATATCATGAAAGCAAAATCAGTCTTATTGGGTTTATCCCTGGTTGCTCTGCCGGTATTGGCACAGACACCCGTCTATCTGGACGATAGCAAACCTGTTGAAGAGAGAGTAGAGGATGCCTTGTCTCGAATGACACTGGAGGAAAAGATTGCGGTCACGCATGCACAGTCTAAATTCTGTTCTCCGGGCGTGGCTCGTTTGGGAATCCCTGAGTTTTGGATGACAGACGGCCCTCACGGCATACGCCCCGAAGTGTTATGGGATGAATGGGACCAGGCAGGATGGACCAATGACTCTTGTGTGGCTTTTCCGGCATTGACCTGTCTGGCCGCTACCTGGGATACCGATATGTCTATGCTCTATGGCAAAAGCATCGGTGAGGAAGCGCGTTATCGCAATAAAACCGTGCTGCTGGGGCCGGGAGTGAACATCTATCGTACCCCGTTGAACGGGCGCAATTTTGAATATATGGGCGAAGATCCTTATCTGGCCGGACGTATGGTCGTTCCTTATGTGCAGGGAGTACAGCAGAACGGAGTAGCCGCTTGCGTGAAACATTATGCATTGAATAATCAGGAGGTGAACCGCCATACCACAAATGTCATCGTAGACGACCGCGCCCTTTATGAAATCTATCTCCCGGCTTTCAAAGCGGCTGTGCAGGAGGGCAAAGCATGGAGTATCATGGGGGCGTACAACTTATACAAAGGCCAGCATGCCTGTCACAATCAATATCTGCTGAATGACATCCTGAAAGGTGAATGGGGATTTGATGGAGTGGTGGTATCCGACTGGGGCGGTGTGCATGATACAGACCAGGCGATAACCAACGGACTCGATATGGAATTCGGTAGCTGGACAGACGGTCTTTCCAACGGGGCAAGCAATGCTTATGATAATTATTATTTAGCGGATCCTTACCTTGAACGTATCCAATCGGGTAAAGCAGGCACAAAGGAGCTGGATGATAAAGTGCGCCGCATTCTTCGTCTGGCTTTCCGTACAACGATGGACCGTAACCGGCCTTATGGTGCCATGCGTTCTCCAGAGCATTATGATGCCGCCCGTAAGATAGGGGAAGCGGGTATCGTATTGCTGCAAAACAACGGTAACCTGTTGCCCATCGATTTAGCTAAAACAAAGAAGATTGCCGTGATAGGCGAGAATGCCGTGAAGATGATGACTGTGGGAGGTGGTTCCTCTTCTTTGAAGGTACAGCGGGAAATTTCTCCGTTGGATGGTATCCGCAATCGTGTCGGTAATCGTGCGAAAGTGGTTTATGCCCGTGGATATGTGGGGGATGCCAGTGGCGAATACAACGGCGTTGTTTCCGGGCAGAATTTGAAAGATGGCCGTAGCCCGGAAGAATTGATTGCCGAAGCTGTCCGGGTGGCCGGTGAAGCCGATTATGTTATTTTCATTGGCGGATTGAATAAGAGTGCGCATCAGGATTGCGAAGACTCTGACCGTACCGGTCTTGGTTTGCCGTACGGTCAGGACAGGGTTATCACGGAATTGGTCAAGGTAAATCAGAATTTAGTCGTGGTCAATGTTTCCGGCAATGCCGTAGCGATGCCTTGGATCAAGGAAGTTCCGGCGGTTTTGCAGGCTTGGTTCTTGGGGTCGGAGGCCGGAAATGCCATCGCTGCCGTATTGATGGGTGATGTAAACCCCTCTGGGAAATTGCCTTTCACTTTTCCTGCCCGTTTGGAGGATGTACCTGCCCATCAGTTGGGTGAGTATCCCGGTAGCGAAAAGGTGGGTGACATTGTGAATGAGAAATACAATGAGGGCATCTTTGTAGGTTATCGTTGGGCCGACAAACAGAAGAAAGCGAAGCCGCTTTTCCCGTTTGGTCACGGACTGAGCTATACTACTTTTGAATATGGTAAGCCTGTTGCCGATAAAAAGACGATGACGGCCGACGATACGATTACTTTTACGGTTACTGTAAAGAACACCGGCGACCGTGAAGGGCAAGAGGTCGTGCAGCTTTATATTAGTGACAAGAAATCTTCTTTGCCGCGACCGGTAAAAGAGTTGAAAGGTTTCCGGAAAGTGAAGCTCGCACCGGGCGAGGAGCAAAAGGTCTCTTTCACTGTTGCCAAAGATGCTCTGAGCTTTTTTGATGACGCTAAGCATGAGTGGATAGCGGAACCGGGTAAGTTCGAAGCTGTGATTGCCGCTTCTGCTGCCGATATCAGAGGAGTGGTTCCTTTCGAATTGAGATAAGAATAGCGGGGTAGTTTCAACCGGTTTGAAACTGTTTGTTTCTTCGGTATGCAACCATTCGTTTCAATACGTTGGCACTGTCCGTTTCTTCAGTATGCAACTCATCGTTTCAATAGGTTGAAACGATGAGTTGCTTTGGTGGAATAACACAGATAAGCCCATCATCGGCAATCAATTTGCCAATGATGGGCTTATCTTTCAATTAATCGTCTTTTACTGTATGATCTTTCTGACGGTCTTTACTCCATCAACGACTACAGAAAGCAGGTAAACGCCTTTTTTAAGTCCTTCCAGACCTTCCAGTTTGATTTCTCCGCTTCCTTGAAGTCGGTTTGTGACATGATATACGCACAATCCGTCTAAAGAGTAGACGCGGATGCTGGAGGAGGCATTGTCCATATCCGTATACCGGATAACAATGCCATCGGAAATCAGAGTGAAAGGAATCTCAACATTACTTTGTTCATCCGTCAGGACTGGCCGTGATATACCCGTAGGGTTGGATTGCTGGTATTTGACGTAGTCGCGCAGATAGTATCCTAAATGAGGCGGTTGGTTATAAGCCACGTTCTGCCAGCAGATAGACATTCTGTAAATATGGTCGTGCATCAGGCAGGGAACACGGTAAGGAGATGTAAACGGAGTTGAGAAAATCATCAGATTGCTTTTGGTCTTTTCGTCATAATAGATACACTCTTCGCGCCAGTCTCCCAAAATATCGGCTTGCAGAGAGGGGGTATCTTTTATCAGATTCACTCCACAGCCGTAAGTGGAAACAAAGTCGGTAACGGTAGTACAACTGGATGTTTTGTTTACCCATTGCGAGATGACTCCTTTTTCCTGCAATTCTTCGGATAGATTACCTGTCCAGTAAGTGCGGAAATTGACAGACGGGCGTTTGGTGGAGATGGAGTCGCCGTTGCAGTCGAAAGTGATGCTGTTATACTTGCCGTCACTGGTCATATTAAACTTTGCCAATGACCAATATTCGGCTCCACGGGAGAGGGAATCGATATCTGCACAAAGACCACGGCCAATATCTGAGCCCATCTTTCTCCCGGAAAGGATTTCACCGGTTTGGGCATCACGCATCTCGAAACCGTAGGCAGCAGATTTTTCTTCGTGTACCATGAACACTTCCAAACCCTCACGGTCGGGAATGAAATCACCTAAATGAAGGGCATCGCCATGGCCCAATCCGGTGCGGTAGAGTACGCTTCCGTCATGGTCGATGCAACAGGCTCCATAAACAATTTCATCGCATCCGTCACCGTCTACGTCACCTACTGTAAGGCTATGGGCACCTTCACCATAGGCTCCTTTTCCTTTCGTAGTAGATGCGTGCAACCATCTTTTTTTCAGTTCTTTCCCGTCAAAGTCCCAAGCGCACAGGTAAGCGGCTGTATAATAGCCTCTGCACATCACAAGGCTCGGCTTTTTCCCATCCAGATAGGCAACGCAGGCCAGATAGCGTTCACAGCGGTTGCCAAAGCTGTCTCCCCATGCCGAATCTGAAAGGATGTTACGGCTCGGCTCATAGGCTACTGTAGACAGTTCTTTACCGGTAGCACCTTCAAAAACCGTCAGATATTCCGGTCCGGTTTTGATAACTCCTTGTTTGCCGCCGTGCGTTCCGCGATAATCGGCCTTAGGGTCATCACTACCCATGATTACATTGTTTCCTTTCCCGTCAATGGTACCTGGGGCAGTCTTGCAGGCTACTTCGGCTTTTCCGTCGCCGTCCAGGTCATAAACCATGAATTGGGTATAGTGGGCGCCTGCACGTATGTTGACACCTAAGTCGATACGCCATAATTTTGTCCCGTTCAGTTTATAACAGTCCAGATAAACGTTTCCGGTATAGTTTTGGCTACCGTTCTGCCCGTTGTCGCATTGATGGGTAGGATCCCATTTCAGGATGATTTCATATTCGCCGTCTCCGTCCACATCGCCTACGCTGGCATCACCGGGGGTGTAAGTATAGCTGCTGCCTTGAACTGTACCTCCTGCCGGGCGGTCGAGAGGAATATTCAGATACCCTTTCTCCAGAACCAATGCCGTAGAAGTCTCAATGATCTTACCGCCACTCACTGCTTCGACCGTGTAATTAGAATTAACCGAACCTTCGGCATCCAGATAATTGGTGCGTGAGGACAGGAGTTGCGAGTTCAGCTTCGTTCCGTCGCGGTATACATTGAAAACGATGTCGTCCGGATCGGTGGCGAGCCAACGCCAACTGACTAACATGCCGTCATTGGTGTACGTGGCAATGGTACCTCGGTTCAGACGCTCCGGGTCGAGTACTTGCGGGCCGCATTCTCTGATGATTTCAATGTATTCGGAAACCTCTTCGGATGGAAGCATGCCTTCTTTTACGGCGATGGCTCTGACTGTTGTCGTGACGCCCAAAGAGAAGCTTTCCGTATAAACGGATGCAGATGCAGACAGGGCGGAAACATCTTTGCCGTAATAGATGGTAGCTCCTTTGGTAGGACAACTGATAGTCACCTTATTGTCACTGTCATAACTGATGACGGGAGCTTCTACTTGGGCCGGTGCGGTGTATTCGCTTTTAGTAGCCGCTACATAGGATGCCGCATTGGCAATCAGTGTTTTCGCATCCGGAGTCAATGTCTCGATGGCAGAATACGAAAGGGGAATCAGTATATAGGTGTTTTTACCATTACTTTGCTTATGTTCGTGAATGGCATTGTATCCGTTTGCACCATTGGTTGCCAGCACATCGTCTGCGGAGATGATTTCTTTGGGGGAATGGTAGCTCTGTACATTGTTGCTTGTCTTTGCGGTACCGTCAAAGAGGGTGATGGCGTTTGTGAAGTCGATATCTGCAAAGAGAGGATGGGTTTTAAATGCATCGGCTACAATAATCTGATTCCATCCGGTAGCTCCTGCCGTCGGATTGGCGGCCGTCGCCCAGTTCCATGAACTGCTTCCGTAGTAGAATGCCTTCAGGTTTAGCATCGGTACTTTGCCTGCAAGGCCGGCCAAGGCAATACCGAATTTATTCGTACTGGCAACGGACTCGGAAGCAACTACCAGGTCATAATCCTTTAAAGTCTCTGTGTAATAAGTACCCGGAACAGAATTGTAATTGTTTGCATCGACGGCTGTTACCTTATAGGATTTTGTCAGTGTCAGATAGACCGGGTCTTTGGATATTGAATAATTGGCATACTGGGAATCGTAAACATAGGCTGCTGCAGGCAGATCGGCAGAATTTACCATGAAAGCCACATAATACAAACGGCTGTCAGCGCCACTGGTACATTCTTCGTCTGCCCAGGATGTGATGGTAATCGTGTATTGCTCGGCGGGAATCAGTTCGGAAGTTTCCAGCATGCTGCCCTCTGTACCGTCATTACCTCCTTTTAAAGTAATGTTTGCGCCGGAAGTACCGGATATATCGGCACGGACGTAACGGGTTACCGAACTGCCGCTTTGAAATGCGAGCTTCAATCCGGAAATTCCTGTGACAGTGAAGACCGCTCCTTTATTGTTGCCGGCTCCTTTGACGTCCAGCCAGTCCGATTCCATTGTAATGGTACCATCGTCTAACGGGTCGGGAAATGTGCCGGAACGTGATGAATAATATCCGAATGTGCCCGAACCTTTTCCGTCCAGACACCAACCTTCATTGTATGCAGTGGTTAATCCTTCCGAGTCGGTATAAAGAACAAATGTTTCGGTAAAGGATTTGACGGCAGCTTGGACGGATAAAGCGTTGCCGATTAAAAATAAGGAAAGGATAATCCTCCAATAGTTTCTCATAATCGATTGATTTATAAAGTTTCACATGTTTTAATCATTGCAAAAATATTTGATATCGATGAAACGGAGGGGGATATACTTTTTTATAAAGTGGAAAAATTGGGATTTTCTTGGAGTGATGTGGACGAAATGATTTTTTTCTTTTTGAAAGGTGGAAGATGTGTTACATCTGTTTTGCGGGACATAAGAAAAGCCCGTCGGACTAATCGATTGGGACCGGACGGGCTTTGAGGATATGGGTTGTTCAAGAGAATTCCGGAAACTCCTTGATGAACCGGCTGGCTGTAGCCTTGTCTCCGGCATACATGGCAAAAGCAATGACTTGTGCATCATAGGCTACACTGTGGTTATTGGAGGCTTCATGTTCTTCTTTTCCCTGTCCGCTGGTCAGAATCCTTCTAAAAGAAGTGATAGACGGTTTTAAGGCAGGAGGAAAGAGTTTTTTCACAATTTACTTTAGGACATGGAAGCAGGAAAGGAAACTCCGGTTTCTTTCCTGCCTTTATTTTGAGGTGAAATATTTGTTTCTGACCTCTTTTTTGTTGGAAGTTATTTCTTATTTGCTTTTTGCTTCCGGTTGTAGTATCAACAGGCTTTCAGGGCCCATGTTGAACAGCAAGTCTATGATACTTAAATTTGGGCGGAAACCATTTCGATGCTCGAATACCTGATAATAGGCGCGGGGGATGAATTCCGGATCTGTCTGCCGGAAATCTCTCTTGGGATGAATGGCTTCCCGGAAATCGTATTCATCCGGAGTAAAGTCCGTTTTGTATTCTGTCGTTCGTGTGATGTCCGGTTGAATGTCTGCCAGTTGGCAGATAAGGTGACATAGCTCCTCGTTGAAATCGGCTAAAAATACATATTTCTTCTCGTAGAAAGGATAAAAGTCGTCCCTGTAATATTCAAAAAACGGTGTGCTGTTGTAAGCTGATTCTATGGCATTCCAATGCATATGCCGCCAATTACCGTGATCGGAGATACGAATGTCCTTCATCGGGCATTTCAGGTTTTCCGGCTTTATGATAGGAATAGAAAGCGCTATTTCCCCGTCCGGGCCGGCAATGGTGCAACGGTTGCGATAGGTCTGCTTCATGTAATGGTCATGTTGCTCGATGTAGATTTTATCATAAGTTACTAACTTAGTGTAGTATTCTACAGGAGCCAGATAGGCGGAAGATAAGTATGCAGTTTTCATCTTTCTATAAATTCATAATTCAAAAATCATAAATCCCTCATTCATCTTACCGGCTGGAAGAAACGGTTCCATCGGTATCCGTTGAATAGCCCGCTCCCGTCTTCTTTAGAAAACCAGACGAAAGCGGCTTTTCCTATGACATGGTCCTGCGGGACAAAACCGAAGAGACGTGAATCGGACAGGTTGATGGAATTGTCGGAGACCATCCAATAGTAATCTTTTGTGAAATAACAATGCTGTACGGCATGTCCTTCCACATATAATGTATCGTTCTTGATTTCGGCCTGTTTCCCTTCATGCAGTACCAATGTGTTGCGAAGGAGGGTTTTATTCCACGGGTATACCCGTATGGCCTTTCCTTTTCCCGGGATAATCAACGGGTTGGCTATCTGTTTCTCTTGACCGGGTTCCAGCAGATGTATCCAATTGTTGCCGTTCATGGCCTGTTCCAGTAAATAGTATTCATAGCGGCTGAAACTCCGTACGTTGTTGATGGAATCTTGTCCCATCAGGTCATTCGGAGTGATGGATAAGATGGATAGGAGAGAATCCAGCAGTTGTTCTTTTTCTCGTGGATAGACATACAGCCTTTTCCGGTCGGGGGCGGAGGCACTTCGGGACGATACGATGGAAAAAATAGAATCGACCAGCAAAGTATCGCCGGGCACACCTATACAACGGCTGATGAACACTTCCCGTTTATCAATGACCGGTTCCGTTACGGCGGCGGGATTATTGAAAACAACAATATCTTCTTTCCGGATTTTCCGTTCTCCCCATCGATGGTAGGAGAGAAGGGACATGACAGGCAGGCGGAGTCCGTAGCTCCACTTATTGACCAATATGCGTTCGCCGCGAAAAAGAGAATTTTCCATCCCTGCCGAAGGAATGAGACAGGAGGTAAAAGCAAAACCACGGAGCAATAGTACGATGATTATTGCTCCGGTTAAGGCGATTATCCATTTCAGGTTTCTCTTCATAGTACAGCCAATGCATACATTGGCGCATTGATCGATTGAATAATTACTATTTTACCCATTTAAAGATACGGTTCCAACGGATTTTGCCGTTGAACCATCCGCGGTCTTTATCCAAAGACAGCCATACGACGATGGGTTTACCGACTACATGATCTTCGGGCACGAATCCCCAATAGCGGGAATCTTGTGAGTTGTGGCGGTTGTCACCCATCATCCAGTAGTAGTCCATCCCGAAAGTATATTTATCCGTTTTTTGTCCGTTGATGTAAATGCCGTCTTCTTTTACTTCCAGCTTATTGCCTTCGTAGGCAACGATGCATCTTTCATAAAGCGGCAGGTTGTCCATGGTCAATGTGATGGTAGAACCTTTGGACGGTATCCATATAGGGCCGTAATTGTCTACTGTCCAGTTTGTGTATAGATTTTGTGGATAGAGGTCATGTAATGGCCTCGTAGGAATGGGGTCTATCGCAGTGACAAGATCCTTGCGGCCGAGCAGTGTATTGCGTGCTTTTTTGGTCAGAGGCAGGTAGAAAGTAGTGGCTCCCGGCTGATAGTCTTGCGTATCTTCATTGCTCAATCCCAATTCATCATGCAGGAAGGCGGCCGGTATGATGTTTCCGGTAGCTTCCACTTTGTAGAAGAATTGGATATCTTCCGGTTCTTCCTGTGCTTTACCGTCTATGTATATGATGCGGTCTTTGATCTGTAATGTATCTCCCGGTAATCCGACACAACGTTTCACATAATTCTCCCGACGGTCTACCGGACGGTAGATAAGCTTACCGAACTCTTCGGGATGGGAAAGTACATATTTTCTTCCGGCATTGCGATAGAGGTCGTATACGATACGCTGTTGTTGGCGGCTGAGGCTATCCATGTTGATTTGGTTGGGATACAGCCTTTTACCTTCCCGATAAACGATGTTGTCGTAAAAGTCCGTTTGCTGATAGTTGACGGCGACGGTATCGCCGGCCGGGAAATTGAATACCACGATATCATTCATTTTGACTTTTCCGAATCCGGGAACACGCTTGTATTCCCATTGAGGCCACTCGATGTATGATTTGGTGTTGATAATAGGTAGTGTGTGCTGTGCCAACGGCATGGAGAGGGGGGTATTCGGTACCCGGGGGCCGTAACTCATCTTGCTGACGTACAGGAAATCACCCACTAACAAAGATTTCTCCAAAGAGGAAGAAGGGATCTGATAATTCTGGAATATATATATATTCACAAAGTATACGGCTACCAAAGCAAAGACAATGGCATCTACCCAGCTCATAACACTGCGTACGGTCGGGTTTTTCGATTTTTTCCAAAAGGACCAGGGGACTTTCTTGGTAATGTAAATGTCGAAGATGAAAGGTACTACGATGAGTCCCCACCAACTTTTCACCCATACCAGGAAGATCAGGTAAAGGATGATAGCGATGGCACATTTAATCCATTGTGCGCGCGTTGCTTTTCTCATGATTATAGTTTTTTGTTTATTTAGAACTCGGCTTCGAAGGTTCGTCGGCTAAAAACGGAAAGAGATCGCTCATTCCTAAATATCCTTGTTTACCGGCTGTATATTCGGCTGCTAAAATGGCGCCTAAGGCAAACCCGCCGCGATTTTTGGCATCATGGGTAATCGAAATGCTGTCGGCGGCAGAATCGTAACGAACGGTGTGGATTCCGAATACTTCTCCTTCGCGGATGGAGTGGATCGGCAGTTCATCCGTTGTTGCGGCTTCTTCTTTTACCCAATGGCTTTTGCGATCCAGATTTTCAAGAATGCCTTCGGCCAGAGTGATAGCGGTTCCGCTTGGTGCATCGAGTTTGTGAATATGGTGCGTTTCACTCATAGTCACGTCGTATGCCGGAAACTGGTTCATAATCTTTGCCAGGTATTTGTTGACAGCGGAGAAAATGGCTACTCCCAAGCTGAAATTAGAAGACCAGAACAGGGTCTTTCCCTCTTTCTCGCAAAGTTCTTTTATCTCGTCACCATGCTCGGCCATCCATCCGGTACTGCCCGAAACCAGTTTTACACCGGCTTTGAAGGTTCTGATATAGTTACTGTAGGCTACCATCGGGTTGGTGAATTCGATCGCTACATCCGCAGAACGAAATGCTTCGGATTCGAAATCGTCTTGATTATTGATATCGATAATGCAGACAATTTCATGTCCGCGACTGAGGGCGACTTTTTCCAATTCTTTGCCCATTTTTCCGTAGCCGATTAATGCTATTTTCATTGTTTTACTGACTTATATTCAAAATAATAGTCGCAAAGATAAGATTTTTATTACATTTGTCGAATACATTAACGTCTTGTTAACATGGAACAACTTCTATACTATGTCTGGAAACACAAAATATTTCCCCTCAACTTATTGCAGACAACTTCCGGCTTGCCGGTAGAGGTCATTGATGCCGGTTTGCAAAACTCACATGCCGGTCCGGATTTTTTTAATGCAAAGTTAAAGATAGATGGTACTCTTTGGGTGGGAAACGTAGAAATACACACAGCTTCTTCCGATTGGTACAGGCATGGACATGATCAGGACAAGGCTTACGATTCGGTCATCCTGCATGTGGTGGAGCAGGCCGATTGTGAAGTGATACGGCCCAACGGCGAACAACTGCCTCAAATAGAGCTTACTTGCCCGGAGCACATAAGACTGCACTATGACGAACTTTGCCGGGCAGATACTTATCCTCCTTGTTATTCTGTTCTTGCCTCTTTGCCTGGACTGACCATTCATTCTTGGCTGACTGCTTTGCAAACAGAGCGTTTTCAGCAGAAAGCAGAGGTTATTGCCGGACGATTACAGCGTTGTAATAATAATTGGGAAGATGCTTTTTTTATCACTCTTTCCCGTAATTTTGGTTTCGGACTGAATGGGGATGCCTTTGAGACGTGGGCAAACTTGATACCTTTCCGTGCCGTCGACAAGCACCGTGATGATTTAATGCAGATAGAGGCTTTTTTCTTTGGGTTGGCAGGGCTGTTGGAGGGAGATGCTATCGATGATTATCAGATACGGATACAGAATGAATTTCGTTATTTACAATACAAATTCGAATTGTCTGCTGCAATGGATGTCACTTTGTGGCGTTTCCTGCGTATTCGTCCGGATAATTTTCCATATGTCCGTTTGGCACAGTTAGCATCGCTTTATCATAAAGAGCATTTTCTGTTTTCCCGCATTATGGAAGCGGAAACGTTGAAAGCAATCCGGCGAATTCTGGTTGCCCGTACTTCTCCTTATTGGGAGGAGCATTTTGTTTTTGGCAAGCCGTCTGCCAAAAAGGAAAAGCCGATCGGTATAAATGCACAGAATCTATTGATTATAAATACGGTGATTCCTTTTCTTTATGCTTATGGGTTGCATAAAGCGGATGAACGTCTTTGTGATCGTGCCGGCCGTTTTCTGGAAGAACTGAAAGCGGAAAACAATTATGTCACCCGCATGTGGAATGGTGCAGGCTTGTCTGTACATTCGGCTGCCGACAGCCAGGCTTTATTACAGCTTCAGAAAGAATATTGTGATAAAAAGAAGTGCCTGTACTGCCGTTTCGGATATGAATATTTACGGCGGAAATGATTGTTTAAGGATTTCCTACATAATATCCCTGTTCGGATTCTTTTCCATCCACCATCTCTTTCACGATTCCGTTTTTGACATTAAAGTCTTGGAACAGTTCTTCGTAATCGCGGGTGTAATCTGCATCCGGCACAACATTGACGTCGAATTTGATTTCTGCTTTTCCCGCAGGGAGAATATTTCCGTAGATTCGGATACAGTGAGTAACCAAACCGATGTTTTTTATGCTGTTATATGTTGCCCGGAACTGTTTGGTTCCGTGCTCCGGAATAATGACATGCGAACTTTTATCAATGATGATACATCCGCAAGAGGGCTGTATGTCGGTGATAAGCAGGGGAGTATTGCCCGTATTTGTTATTGTGAACATGATATCGAGCTGCTGCCCTTGTTTGATGGGGTAATAATGCCTGTCGGGGTCTTTTATCTCTATGCTGGTAGGACGCACTTCTTTTCGGCACGATGATAGTAAGAGTGCCGGTATCAGCCATAAAAAAATATAGAATACATATTTGCTCATTGTTACTGCTTTTTATTTTTGAGGTATAAATGATATCTCGTCTATTGCGATCTGGGCTTTTTTCTTATCGGCCCGTTTAATTCTCAGCGTCAGTTGTTGATTGCTTTTTAGTTCCACCGGGAGGCATGACTCTGTAATTTCTCCCTTTTCACCGGTATTGCCTGGAAGTCTTGGAAACTTTTTGTAAAATTCCCCGTCTTTTAGCAATTCGACAGATTGCGGCGTATAAATTCGATGCCTCGGCAGATTCAAAAAACGAATGCAGAGTTTTCCGGTTCTATCGGCCGCTTTTTTCGGTAAATTTAATATTAAATCGCCGGATGAAGAAATAAACCAGCCGAAATGATAGCTTCCCGGTAAACCGCACGTACCGTCGGTGAGTACGGAAAGGTCGGTGTAGTTTTCATCCAGTTTGGAACCTGCGGTTAGTTTTTCTCCTAACAGCAGGTTGGGAGAACTCATTGGTTGGGCTATATATTGTTTCCATTCTTCACAATAATTGTCGATTCCGTCGGAAGCTTCATTGTAATATCTCATTTCCGGGAATGCCTCATGTTCGTTCAGGCGGTTTAGCCAATCTCCGGTTTCCGGTATAGTCTCGATTTTTTCTCCTTTCCGGCATGCATATCCATACGGTGTGAAATTATGGATACGCCCCAGCTCCAACCGGGTGAACGAAAGGGCGGTTCTGAGCATATGGAGCTTTTTCCGTTCATCGCCTTTCGCTTCATCCGTAAGTGTGCTTAACTCATTGTAGAACTTTACAAATTCTGCTGCCGGCAAAAAAGCCTTCTCGGCTTCTTGTACTCCGGCATACATATGAAGCCTTTTACCCGGTTGAATCCGGTTTTCCAGGTTACAGTAGTAAGAGGTTAGCAGTTTTTTGGACCGAGGGTATGCTTGAGCCGTATATTTCCCGATCAACTCTTCGACTGACAGTTCCGGGTTGATGAGCAATGCTGAAAGTGCAAAGGTCTTTATATCATCGAAACTGGAGTAGTCGTATCCGCTTCCATTGAAAAAAACACCGCTTACACCGTTCTCCCGGAAGAAAGCCAGTCTGTCACGGGCTATTCTCAATATAGGAAAGGGGGTCAGGTAATCATCGAAATTATTGATGTAGTCCCATACATAGATTTGCTTTGTTACATTTTTCCACTGCTTTAATGATTGTATGAATTGCTTTTCTTGTGTGTGTGTTTTGTTGACAAGGCGGAGGGGTAATTCGATGGCACTTATGAGGACACCGACGTTGGATGGTAATTCCATTGCCGGGACTTGCCGGGTACTCAAATAAGAAGTGGTGAAAAAAAAATGGTGGGGAAAACGTTTGGCCAAACGGGTAATTAGTTGTGTTACAGCCGGCGTAGCGTTTCCGGAAGTGTTGCCTAATACTTTACAGGCCGGACACATACAGGCTGAAGGGTCATCGTTCGGAGCAATGACGAAACGCGTTGTTTTCTTTTCTCCATAGTTGTCTATGATGTAATTCTCTATACGTCTGTATATGGCATCGGAAGAAAAGCAAAGCTGCTCTTCGTATTTTTTCTTGTCTATTGTGGCATAGAATTCATCGAGGTCTTTTCCCAGTACTTTTCCGAGGTTGTGTCCCCAGATTCCCCAACTTTCATCGAAGTTATCCAGTCCCGTTATTCCTGGATAGTCGGGATGTAGTCCGGTCGGTGAATAAATGCTTTGGTATTTGAAGGCAAAAGAACCGCAAGTGTCATTCAGGTTGACCAAAGCTGGGGGGAGATCAGAAGACTCTATGCGTTTATCCATATCGCCGATTTTTTTCATGATCTGGTATTGGAGCCATAGCATTTTCTTGGGTCCGGAGGTTATGAGCTTTATACCGTTGGCATGGGTTTCTACCTTGAAATCATTTTTGAGTGCCGGATCGATTCGTACGATAATGCGGAACATGTCTTTTTCCGAAACGCCGAATGCGATCATATCCTCGTCTTCTGCACGTTTTTTAAGATGATCATACAGGTATTTGGCCCAACGCGTATCCTCTTCCGTTGCGTAGTCGGATGTCGAGACGAGATAGCCTTCCTTGGACAATAGTGTAGGCTCGGTATGGCCCTGTGTGCCGCAGCCTATCAGAAAATAGCATAAAATTACGATCTCTATAATAAAAGATACTTTGTTAGAATGAAATATAAACCTGTGCATAAATATTGTATAAATTCTTGTATCGTGTCGATACTTTGTCTATATAATTGTTCTGCCCTCCCGTTCTTGTATTGGTTTGATTATAATAAGTATTCCATGTGCCCATTACACCGATTGTAATATTCGGGGTTATCAGATATTGCCCTCCAAGTCCTACCATTGTATTTGTGTGTGAGAAAGAACCGGGAAGTGCATAATCCAATACGGCTGTTTCGGGAGCCGATCCCATACTTGCCGTTGCCATGATGTTTGTTTTACCGTCATCCGCCGGGAAATATTTAGCCCCTATCTGAGCATTGTAGTAGATGTCCGAATTCAAGAGATACAGATCCAGTTTGGTATTTAGCCAGACCTTATCGATGGTTTTGGCTACTCCCGCGCCGGCAGAGAACAGATTGGTTCGTGACTTCTCCCACGAATCGAATTCCCATATTCCATTGTGCCCTGTTTCTTCATTTAGAGCGTTTTCATTGAATCTGAAAGACTTCTTGAAAGCTGTAGTGCGCCTGTATCCGGCATGAATGTCCAGTTCCCAGTCATTTTTGAAATATTTGGTTACCGCAATATTGGCAGCTATCTGCGGGAAATATTGTGTGGCGTAGGCAACATTTGCCATGCCGGAGACTGTCGATGAGAATCGGTGCGTCCACTCACCCTGTATCTGTATGCCGACTCCTCCCGGAGTCTGTTCTTCTGCAGTCATGTCTTTATTGGCCGATCCGCTTCGTCCGGCATAATTGATCCTTCCGGTATAGGTGTTTTTACGGGCTTTCCGGGTATATTCCAAGCTGGCAACCGAGGTTATGATGTCTTCTTCTCCATAGCGTGCGCGCAGATATATCAAAGCAATCTCATTCTTGAGCATTTGGCTTTTCAAACCGTTCAGATGACGTTGGAAAGACTTGTACTCCATGAGGGACGGTTCATAATACTTCTGGTAGTAATAAGCCGAATCTGCCTGTTTATTGTTTTCGTATACCAATCCTTTGGTATATTTAAGTGATTTGTTTTGGCTGTCGAATTGGATCGCTGTATCGAGTACGGCGATGGCTTCTACGGCCTTTCTTGATTTTGATAACTGTAAAGCGCGGTATTCGCTGCTTTGTGAAAAGGCCCCTATTACCTCTTTGTTGTCCGGATACTTCTGTACGATCGGGTGCAGGAGTCCGATGGATAGATCGTACTGTTTGTCCCGGTCATAGATAGTAGCCAGTTTTGTTTGGTAAAACGGCTCATTCGGGTAATATTGAAGTCCTTGTTCCGTGTATTGCTGGAACTTATCATACTGCTTTAATAATGCCGACGTGTTGATGGCATACCGTAAACCGAGGTCGCTCGACGGGTTGAGTTGCACGAGTTTGCATGCCGTGTCATGTGCCCGTTGTGTATTTCCTGCCTCCATGCACTTTTTGATATAAGGAATTGCAAGCTCTTCGTAGCCGATAACGTAGAACATGCGCATGTTTTCGTCACTGTGCTCGATGGCTGAAAGATAGATGTCCAACGCTTCTGCGGTCTTATCCATCTTGTCGAGTATGAAGGCTCTCTTCCAGATGCCGTTTTCATATTCGGGATAGCGGGTGGTGAGCGTGTCCAGCGCTGCCAATGCCTCATTATATTTTTTCATGCTGATATAACATCCTAAGGCTCTTTCCCAGGCTATTCCGGTGATTTCACTGTCTACCTGTTTCTGAATAATAAACTGGGTGTGAGGGAGTGCTTCCGCGTGCAATCCCAATTCTATAAGCCTTTCGGCTTTTTCCATATGTTGTTCGCATATGGCCAGCAGAATGTCATAATCGTCCGGATATAACTCGTATAATTTGTTTAAAGTAGAAAAGGCACGGTCTTTTTCGTTCATCTTACGGTAAAGTAGGTACTCTTTGTAGAGAATGCCTTTGTCCGTATCGCCGTATTTCTTTTTTGCTTCCCGTAAATAGTAGAAAGCATCATCGCTATATCCCCTGGTGACAGAAGTGTTTAGCAGGTAATCCAATGCTTCTTTGTTGTTTTTTCCATTGTCGTACACAATGCCGTACAGGACGTACGGATCACGCTGCCTTTCTGCCTGTGCCGCTTCTAAAAGGATATGGTTGTATAATTGCCGTAAAGCCGCACTGTTGTTTTTTCTCATCTGATCGCGCATGAAAACCAACGCTTCCGGATAACGGGCCAGTTCGCCCAGAATTCCCACTTTTTTGCTTATTAAAGAATAACTGCCGGGTATTTCGGACAAACCGTTGGAAGCCCATCCTAAAGCTGCTTCCTGATTTCCCTCTTGCAATTGCAGATTGATAATATCCAGATAGTATTGTTCGTTTCCCGGTGCCGCCTTGATCAGTTCGGTCAAGGTGTTGATAGCCTCTTTCCGGTTACCGCTTTTTTTCATGTGCTGATATCCCAGTTCCATGCTGTAGATATAGTCTTTTCTTAAAATGGTGTCGTTGGGATAAATCTGATTGATGCGCTTTAAAAGGCGGTCGGCTTCTACATCGTTGCCCTGTTTGCGGTAAAGATCAATTTTTCGGCGCCATAAACCCCGCCAATACGGGTTTACTTCCAATAGTTCGTTTACATAGCAGATGGCGCTGGAATAATTTTGAGTGTTCTCTTCTACGTCTACCAGCAATTGTTTGGCGTTTACATTATTGTAATTATCTTCTATTGCTTTTATCAAATGATAGCGTGCCTGGTCATAGTCTTTTTTATGATGCCAGTATTTTCCCATCAACCATTGCAGATCGGAAACCTTCGGATATCTTCCGA
>ERZ857775.2474-NODE-2474-length-17746-cov-5.515742_pt1 | contig 17746 bp, 18 predicted proteins | sample MGYA00519698_ERZ857775 | MGnify/ENA primary metagenome ERZ857775 (study PRJEB31778, sample SAMEA3449363) | human gut metagenome | biome: human gut; feature: human-associated habitat; material: faeces | place: United Kingdom | collected 2010/2012 ...
ATCTATTTACTATCATTATGAGTTTAAAAACGTAGACAGTAAAGCTACCCAAGATCTAAGCGCTTACTTCTATTTTGCATATCATATTAGATTTTTGAATTTTAAAGCGAAATACTACATCTATTCTTAAATTAGTATTCTAATATTATCCAATTTAATTCTCATATCCCTGTGGATTATTAGACTGCCATCTCCAGGAATCTTCACACATCTCACGGATACCGTTTTCTGCTTTCCAGCCAAGCTCTTTTTCTGCCTTAGATGCATCACAATAACAAGTTGCAATATCTCCGGCTCGGCGAGGTTTGATCACATATGGAATTTTCACACCAGTTGCCGCTTCAAAATTCTTTACAATATCAAGAACACTATAGCCCTTTCCGGTTCCCAGATTGTAAATCGCAAGCCCAGGATTTTCCCCGATTTTCTTAAGCGCTTTTACATGCCCCTTTGCCAGATCCACAACATGAATATAGTCTCTTACACCAGTTCCATCCGGAGTATCATAATCATTTCCAAATACACCAAGTTCCTTCAGCTTACCAACTGCTACCTGTGTAATATATGGCATAAGGTTATTGGGAATGCCATTTGGGTTCTCTCCAATTGTTCCACTCTTATGTGCGCCAATTGGATTAAAGTAACGAAGAAGCATAACATTCCATTCTGGATCTGCTTTCTGGATATCGGTAAGCACTTGTTCCAGCATGGATTTTGTCCAGCCATACGGATTCGTACACTGTCCCTTTGGGCATTCTTCTGTAATCGGAATCTGTGCCGGATCTCCATATACAGTTGCTGAGGAAGAGAAAATAATATTTTTCACATTATGTTTTCTCATTACATCAACCAGAGTTAAAGTGCCTGCTATGTTATTTTCATAATACTCCCAGGGCTTAACCACAGATTCTCCAACTGCCTTCAAACCTGCAAAATGGATACAGGACTCAATAGTTTCCTTATCAAAAATATCATTTAAAGCATCTCTGTCCAGAATATCTGCCTTATAAAACTTCACTGGTTTTCCTGTGATTTTTGATACTCTGTCCAGTGCTTTTTCACTTGCATTGCTTAAATTGTCCAGTACCACAACATCATATCCTGCATTCTGAAGCTCCACTACCGTGTGGCTTCCAATATAACCAGCACCACCTGTAACTAAAATTGCCATAATGATTCCTCCTGAACGGTTTTTTCTTTTATTATAGTCTGATTTTTGTAAAAACATATGGACAAAGTTTTAGAAAGTATGGAGAAAATAATTTGTTTTTAAATCCCAATTGACAAATGACTAATATAGACGAATTAAAAATACAGCTAAATATTAAATCTGGCATAATGCTCTTTTACAAGAGAAATACAGTACTGTAATTCTTGTTTCAATTCCTTAAGCGCTAGCCTTTTTGTAATTTTTTCACCTGCAATTTCTTCAACATTTATCTGTCCAAGAATTTCATTAATGTATTTAATATCAGACTGCATGTATTTATCTATGTCTGCAATCCCATAAACCTCTTTAATTCCTTCAATAAGATTATATATTTCTTTGACCGGTACCTCTTTTAATTTATTTATAAATTTCTCTAATTCAAAATAGCAGAAAAATTTTCCATTTTTCAAAAAATCTTTACTATTTTTTTTACAGTTTTCAGGAAATACATCATTCCAATCTTCATGCATAAAAGAAAAATCTTTAACTTCTTCGTTTTCCTTCTTTTCGAAAATTTTTAATAAAGGCTCAATTAGTGCATTATATCTTTCAATTAAGGCAGTATCATTACTATTTATTTCCAAATAGCTCTTTTTAAATTTACCATCGTCTTTTTTTAATTTCTCTTCCATTGCCGAAATAATACGACTATAAGTTTCTTCGGGATTCCTCATAATTTCGTAATCTTGTAATTCAAAGAAAGTTAAAATTATTTGTTGGAAAAAACCCGGTTCATATTTTTGATCTTTAAGTTCTTCTTCAATGGCATTAATAGTCTTACGAATTTCATCATCCTCGAGTTCCTTCCAATTGGATAGTTTTTTATACTCAAAGCTTTCCCAACTGCAATTGAATCATCAACCTGTTTTCTTTCCGCTGCTTTTTTCTGCACTATTTCTTTTATTGCTTTTTCATCAAAACTGCAGTTTAATAAATAATCATCTACAAACCTATAGCCATATATTTGATCCGAATAGCTTTTTGCCCCATCAAATAAAACTAATCCATATCCCTCTCCTGACTCCCATTGAAATAAACTTTTTCCGGATTTTATTCGAATAGATAAAATAATAATATATTTAAATATATCATCAATTTGTTTGGCTATATACTCTTTATAAATTCCCTCCTCGAGAGGTTCTAATATTTTATAAATTTTTTCAAACGCAGCGAAAATAAAAATCAGAGTACGAATATTCCCATATTTTGCTTCTTCAAAATAATTTACAAGCTTTTGCTTATTTGCCATCAAATACTTTCTTACTTTTTCTTTTCCTTCATCTCCACTTTTAGGATAATATTTCTCTACAACAGAAACATACACGTTCTCAAATTTGGGATGATAATAAATTGTTAATCCAATTAATTTTTCTTTTGTTCTCATATATAATGCGTCTTCACTAAAAAGAGTCTGAATTCTTTTGGATAAAATTTCTTTTGAAACTTTTTTATCATCGAGCTTTATTTTTTCATCCTCAAATTCTATTCTCTCATCCAAAGCTACCATGTATTTATGAGGCAAATTACTAGAATCACTTACTTTTCCAATTTCTTTCTGATTTGCTATTATAATAATTTTTACACCATTATTCTCTATTAAATCATTAAGTATTCCTAATGTTTGAATAATTGATAATCCGCAACGTTCTAGGTCATCAAAAATAAATATAGCTTTCTTTATATTGCTATAATCTAATAATTCAAGCAAATCATCTGGATTTATTTGGCTTTTTTTCAAAGCCATAGAAACTATATTTTCACCAATAGACACTCCTTTTTTCAGCAATCTTCTTTTCTCTTTTCCTATTTTTCTATCTATGATTTCTTCTACATAAGAAAAATAGATTTTTTTAATAATTTCTTCTGAGGTAGAAACACCATATAATGATACATAATGTACTTTTTTATCTGTTATATTTTTGCTGATTTGAGGCATTAAAACCTCTTTAACAAAAAAAGTTTTTCCAGATCCCCATTCCCCATCAATCAATATAGCTTGGCGATATTTTTCTTCATTCAAATAAGATATAATTTGTTCTACAATTCTAGTTTCCATAACAAACCCCTTTTCTATTATTTAAACAAACCATATTACTATTTTAATTATACTTCGACATCTTTCATTTGTATATTCTCTTTTCTCTGATTAATTCAAATAAAAAATTCCTTACTTGAAATAAAAATTTTTTTACTTGCTTTTTCCAGTTCTATGCTATATACTGCCCCTTGTAAAGTAATGCAGAGTAAATTCATGAGCGTAAAGTGCCTTCCGGATGGAGAGTTGCCGGAGGACGAAAAGAGAAATCTTGCGGTTCGTGGATTGCTTCTCGCTGCAACAGAAGATAAATATGAATCCATAAATTATCTCCTATTGTGAGCGAAAAAAGAAAAGGAGGTAATTTTTTTATGGAGAAAACAAAGAACATGTTTCTCACCTCAGCCAAAGAGCTGAAAACCACTTCTACACTGGCAGTCTGTGCAATGCTTGCTGCCCTGGCACTGATTTTAAATTCAGTTGCTTCTATCAATATCGGTCCCTATGTAAAAATTGGATTTTCCGGTATCCCAAACCAGATTGCTGATTATCTGTTTGGACCCATTACCGGATGTCTGTTTGCCGGTGTGCTGGATATTGTGAAATTCTTTATCCGCCCTGATGGTCCATTTTTCTTTGGGTTCACCTTTAACGCAATGCTCGCGGCATTTATTTATGGATGTTTTTACTACAAACATAAGCTCACCTTCCGTCGCGTGCTGATTGCAAAACTGGTTGTCGTTCTGATTGTAAATGTTCTGTTAAATACCTTATGGCTGGACATGCTCTACGGAAAAGGATTCCTTGCAATCCTCCCAATGCGTACTGTAAAGAACTTGATCATGTGGCCAATTGATTCCTTTATCTTCTTTACCATCACAAGATTGATTGAGCAGACAGGAATTTTTAATCTTTTTAGGAAACCGGCTGCCAACTGATTACATATATTTGAAAATATAAGATCTTAGTGATATCAAAAAAAACGCGAATATTCCAGTACTAAATAAGCCACTGATATTCGCGTTTCTTATTATCCTAACCACTTGAAAGAAGGATAGTATCTTACAATAGCTTTCCCCACAATCTGGTCAAATCGCACGAATTTGTTTTTCCACGAACGTGAATCCTTCGAATCATTCCGGTTATCACCAAGCATGAAATAACAGTTTTCCGGAACTGTATATGGACCATAACTTCCGATCATTTTCTCCGGAATGAAAGAGTCATCCAATGGAGTGGGGGAACCATCAATGTAAACTTTCCCATCCTTAATTTCCACTACCTCTCCCGGCAGTCCGATCACTCTTTTGATAAAAAGACGGCTTTCATCATCCGGGTATTTGAATATTACAATATCAAATCGCTCCGGATCCTTGAACTTTTCAGAAATTTCATAACCAAACAGATCAAGATTAATTCCATACGCAAGCCGAAAGCCAAAAAGGCGGTCTTTCACCATAAGTGTTTTTTCCATGGAGGGTGAAGGGATTTTTGCGTTAATCAAAACAACATTATTGATAACCAGGGTAAGCGCCACTACTATTACAAGCAATTTCACATAGCCTAACAGTTCACGCCAGATTTTCATGCTCTCCACCTCACCGTTCTTCATCATTCATATATCTGAACAATCTTTTGTCATATTTTGCTTCGCGATACCATCCAATTCCGATCATGACCACGCCTAATACAATGGTAATCGTTCTGGCCATTGTATCAGCTGAAAACAGGCAGGTAATTACAATTCCAGTTCCTGCACCTGTAAAAAAGTCAATAACAGACTTTTCCCGTTTCAATGATCCAAGAACTCTTTCTTTATCCATGGTTTTTACCATTTTGGCATCTTCCTTTATTAAGACATCGAGAGAAATATCAAAACGGTTGCTGATCTCTATGAGAATCTGCAGATCCGGATAGCTCTTTTCATTCTCCCAATTAGACACAGTCTGTCTGGTAACATGAAATATTTTTCCAAATTCCTCCTGGGTCAGCGCCTTTTCTTTTCGTATTTTTAATATCTGCGTTCCAATGTTCATATTGCTCTGCTCCTGTTCTTCCAATCGGTTTTGCTTCTCACCTGGATTATATAAAAAATTCTGCCGAATGAAAAGCAATTTACCTTTTACAGCGAAAAAATAGGTATGCAAAGCTTCTTTGACATGGGATTTTGGGAAACAGATTCACGTTTCTCTACTTAATCTGAATCCTTATTTTTTCACCGACAGGTGTCCAGTCAGATTCTGCAGTGATTTCACCTGTAGTTCCATCATATGCGCTTTCTTCGGTTCCATAATCTTCATCCGTTTTATCTGCTGCGTCGGTATTTTCTTTCTGGTCTGTATCGTCTTGAAGCCTTACTTCTGTGGGAGCTACTGCCCCTCCGATAATTTGAGTTTCAACCTGCTCCTCTGCATCTGACGGATTTTCTCCCTCCAAAGTATCCTCTGGAACTTCTTCCACTTCTTCTGTAGTCTCACCAATTTCTACAAAATCGTCATCAACCCAGATAGTGTCTGCAGCAGCCATATAAGGCTCTCTGGTATAAAGCTGTAATTCCAGATAATCGCTGTCAATATCCGGGAGTAAAAGAACCGGACCGTCAGAATCCAGCTGATACATGCCCCAGAAACTGGTTTTAAAACTCCATTGAGATTTACCATCTGCTGAATTACTGCGCAGTTCATACTGTACCTGATTTCCTTTACTGTCTGTCCCCATAAGCATCATCTCATTACCTTTATACAGCTTTTCCTCAAGTTCTTCCGGAATTTCTGCCGCAATTATACTTTGCAGTTTATTCATGGAAAAGTCTGTTAATTTCACGGTTCCTTCTTCTGTTTTAATAGAAATATCTTCTAGCTTTTTATGAACTGTCTGTTTCATAAGCTCCGCATGAGGAATAGAAAAATCAAACTCAAATTCTGCAAAATAATCTTCGCCAAGATTTTCATTTTGATAAGCACCAAGTACCAAATGTACTTCCGGATTTTCTCCCAAATCCTCATCAAGGGAAAAGCGGGATTCCAGAACAGCATCATAGACATTTTCATCCAGTCCGGTATTTAGTAAATCCTCATCCGAATACGGCAGATAGTGTCCGCTTTCGTATTCTTCAATTTTCTGTCCATTTATTGTAGTTTTCTGATAATCAATGTCAAGCTGTGTATTGGCAAAGGTCCAGGCATCCTGGACATCATCCGTGCCCTTTTGCCCGGAAGATGTTTTTTCTGCATGCACCTTTGTTAATAGAACCCCATTATCCAGAACAACTTCTTTTAATGTTACAGTAATTCCTTTGTCTTCCTTAGAGGTATTCAACACTTCCGTATAAGATTCAATGCTTTTGGGGAAACCAAGGGTTTCTCCTATGGACAATGTAATATTTTTTATTGAAGCCTGGATATGCGGATTAGAAAAGATAACAGAACCCAAGGTGACAATCACACAGGCTGCTGCTGCTTTGCTCCACCCTTTTGGTCTCCAGTTTTCCTTTTTTTCACTCCATTCCCGCTCTGCTTCCTCTATATATTTCGGATCAATATTACCAAATTCTTTTGAAAAATCAAACTTTTTCATATGCGTCCTCCTTCTTTTTCCAACAGTTTCAACAGCTTTTTCCGGTTTCTGTATAAATTCATTTTCACACTTCCCGCTGACATATGATGACTTTTGGATATTGTAGAAACAGGATCTAAAAACCAGTATCTTCGTACAAAAATATTTCTGTCCTTTGGAGACATTTCTTCCAAAAAACGATTTATGGTTTCCATCAGTTCTTTTTCTGCCAGCTGTTCTTCCACTGTATAAGTTACATTTAGCTGCTCCATTTCATCCATAACATCTGCCATATGAACATCCGGGCGTTTGCCTGCAAACCTTTTCCTTAAACGGTCAATACTAAGATTTCTTGTAATCCGACCGCAAAAGTGTGCCAATACAGGAGGATGCGTAGGAGGAATCTGTGACCATACTGAAAACCAGGTATCATTCAGACATTCCTCGGCATCTTCTCTATTCGCTAATAAATTCCAGGCAATCTTGTAGCAATAGGGATGATACTTAGTACTCAATTCTATAATTCCATTCTCATCTCTTTTCAAAAACAGATTTATAATTTCATCATCATTCATTTACAGGTTGTCCTCCGGGTTTCTTTAAGATAAAAGTCACTGTCCATAATCTGACCAGCAACAGATAAGGCGCCTTTTTGAATAAAAATATTTCCATTCATATTATATATCGTAAAAAATAGTGGATGGTAACAGAAAAATTTAATTTTTTTCAATTGAGAACCAAATTACAATTTTGGTTTTCAGTAGATTAACTTTTGGGGGTAAAAATAAATAATGAAAAGCAGTCGATATTCTCATTTTATATATCATGAGATACCGGCTGCAACTGCTGTTATAAAATATTTTCTTGTTCTGTAGTTTTGTACTTCATACTACAGCATTCATTATAATCACGGTCAAAGCACGTCTTATAAACTGTCCACAAAACGCATAAAATCTTCTCTTCCTTTTGGTGTGCATTTATAAACTCCGGCATCTTCCAGCACATGTACAAACACCAGTCCTACTTCTTTTTGAAGAATTGCATGAATATTCTCTGCATTAATATCCGGATATTTTTCCAGCAATTCTTTCACCCAGTCCTCATGCTTTGTTATTTTTTCATTTGAAGAAATATCTTTTCCAGATAAAATGTATTCCTCTAAAAGCTCCAGCTCTTCTTTTAATCTGGCCGGAAGAACTGCAAGCCCCATTACCTCGATCAGTCCGATATTTTCCTTTTTAATATGATGGTACTGTGCATGTGGATGATATACACCAAGTGGATGTTCTTTCGTCGTAATATTATTGCGAAGTGTCAGATCCAGCTCGTATACATCTTCCACTTTACGGGCAATTGGGGTTATGGTATTATGTGGTTCTCCGTCCGTATTGGCAAATACAAAGACTGCTTCATCTGTATAGCCTCTCCATGCCTGCAGCACATGTGTTGCAAGGTCAATCAACCGTTCTGGATTTTTATGACGGATACGGAGCACTGATAACGGCCACTTTACAATTCCCGCTTCCACATCCTCAAATCCAGGAATGGTCACATGCTTTTCAATCGGTGCCTTAGCCATTGCGAAGGTATAATGTCCTCCCTGGAAATGGTCATGGCTTAAAATAGAACCGCTTACAAGCTGCTTTTGGATTCTCCCCATATTTTTTCCAGAACGTTGTCTGTACTTCTGCAGGTCGTGGCATGAGGCAATTCATCAGTCTGGTATCAAACAGGTCTTTATAGACAACACTGTCTTCAATCAATCCCCGATCAATTGCCTCTTTTAACAGTTCATCCAGAACCTTCTCAAGTTCAATGTTCTGAAATTCCTGTTCCGGTGCAGTGTAATCATCCTCGTAAAATACATCCAGCAGAAGATTTGTTGTGTAATTTCTCTCACATTCTGGTATCAGTTCCGTCTCGACTCCATACTGTACCAGTTTTGCAATACTCTCACTCAGCATATTTTTATCCTCTCTTTTCTATATGATTTCATTTTGCAGAACAAACTTTTCTCTGTACAGATTCCGGTATTCTCTTGGTGTCATTTTGTAGCGTTCCCTGAAAACCCGGTTAAAAGTCCGCTGACTTTCAAATCCTGCATCCATGGAAATGTCCGTAATGCTTTTGTCTGTACACTCTAAATGAACACAGACATAGTTTAATCTCTGTTCATTTAAATATTGGTTAAAATTTCTATGAAAAGTTCCGGAAAAGACACGCGAAAGTGTAAATTTACTTACTCCCATATCTCTTGCCATCTTTTCCAGGGACATTTCTTCTTTAAAATGTTTTGCAATATAGGAGACCGTCTGATAAATGATATCATTGCTCTCCACGCTGCTCTTTTCCTGTAAGTTAAATGCCGGGATACTTCTGGCCAAAAGGATCTGCACATAAGCCTGTTCCACAACAAGGTTAGGATTTTGCTCCTTTTTATCGAGCTTCAGGCACCGAATTGCATTTACAATATCCCGGTGGACCTGCGGCTTTTTAATTACAGGATTTTTCGGACAGTATTTCTGCATAACAGAAGCAAATTGTCCGCAAAGTATGGGCTGCGCCCACAGATAACATGCCTTATTATTCTCTCCTGAAAAGACCTGGCAGTGATGGATCACTTCCGGAAAAAGGACTGCAAAATCACCTTCCTCCATGTGAAAGAGTTCCTGGCCCATTCCAAGCTCCAAGCATCCTTCTGTAAGATAGATGAATTCAACTGAATTGTGCAGATGAGGGGATTCATGTCTGGCAATGCGGGAATGTAAATGCAGGTTTTCTTTTTTCTCTTCATAAACCGGAAACATAATTTCTCTCCTCTGCAAATTTTGTCTGTTTTTTCTTTTCATTTGGCACGTAATCCGCTTTCAGGTGATCTATAATGCACTTGTAAGTTAAGAAAAGAGGTGAACGAAATGAAAAATTTAAAAGCTTATATCTTATATGTGATGAATTTCTACGCAAACTATTATAAAGTTTGCCGCTAATGCCAGAAGAAAATTCCGGTATTCGGCCGGATTTTCTTCTGCATAAACTATCACATCCGCTTTTTATTAGTATAACCAACTGATGAACCCCTGTACATGAACAGGATTCTTTAAAATATAGACAAAATGATACAAAAAAAGATATGCTGCAAAAAATGACTGTATTTCCTGCCTCATATCTTTCCTTAATCCAATGACAGACAGCCCGAAAATATCGGGCTGTCTGCTTTTTAGATGGTATCAATCAGATCACTTCCACTAATGATCTGGCTCCAGCGGTTTTCACGTTTGTCCGCATTTTTCTCAAAGTATGGAAGTCGCGTTTCTTCCAATTCCTCCAGGTATGGGATGCTTCCATCCAGATACTTTTTGATTCTCCGTATGGTACTGTTAAGTCTGGTAATCACAGCTCCAAGTTTAATCTGTTTCTCAGCTTCTTCTACAGGTACAAATTTATTTTTCTTAAATTCTTCCAGACACCTAATTAGTGCATTATTATGAATATAAAAAAGAATATATTGAAGTTTTATTATTGCAGCCTTGTAACCAACTCTCCCTTCGAACATGTAGCAAAAAATCTATCGTACCAGATAAGGAATGTTAAAACTGTCCAGATTTTACGACTGTTATCTGCCTTTTTATCTTTATGGTCTTTCAGAAGCTGAAGCAGTTCCTCTGTACGAAAAAATTCTTCTGCCGCTTTTGAGGTAAATAAATCCGTTACCATCTGATACCAGTCATCCTGCCGCAGCCACACACGGATTGGAATAGGAAAACCAAGTTTCTTCCGTTCATCGGTTTCCTGTGGAAGAAATCCTGAAACAGCTTTGCGGAAAATATATTTGGTTGTACCCGCTGCAATCTTGGCTTCTTTCGGAAGCTTTGCTGCAAAGTCAAAAACTTCTTTATCCAGAAATGGTACCCTGACTTCCAGGGAATGTGCCATACTCATTTTATCAGCTTTCTGCAAAATATCGCCAGGAAGCCAGTAGTTCAAATCTACAGACTGCATTTTTTCCATGTCTTGAAGTCCGCCTCTGTTTTCTGCCTCAAGCTCTTCATAAAATGGTCTTAAATATTCCTGCGTGGAAGGTCCTGTTACTTTATTTTTCAAAATCTGCGCTTTCTCTTTTTCACGGTAGATATACGCATTTCCAATGAAACGTTCTTCCACTTTCATTCCTGCGCGGATAAGGAAATCCCGTCCTTTCACATCTGGCAGCTTTGCGGCCAGCTTTCTGACAGCACGTCTGAGCACGAATGGAATCCAGGCAACTTTCTTCAATGCTTCCGGTTCTCTGTAAATATTGTATCTACCGAAAAGTTCATCTGCGCCTTCCCCGGAAAGGACTACCTTAACATGCCCGGCAGCCTCTTTGGAAAGAAAATAAAGTGCAACTGCAGAAGCATCTCCAAGGGGTTCATCCATATGATACATCACATCTGGAAGGGCATCCCAGAATTCCTGCTTGGATATGATTTTCACATGGTGTTTCAAACCTGCTTTTTCTGCCACTTTGGCAGCTTTGTTTACTTCACTATATCGATCTCCCTCATCAAATCCCACTGTAAATGCCTGATCTGCACCGGAGGAAGAAGCCAGATAACCGGAATCCACTCCACCTGATAAAAATGCGCCGACTTCCACATCACTTAACATATGATGCTTCACTGAATCCTTTAAAATCTCGGAAAGCTGGCTCCGCAGCTGCGCCATATTCGTCTTATGGTTCCACTGACCTGGTGTAAGCTTTGGTTTGAAATAAGTCTTTATTTCATAGCTTCCGTTTTTATATAAAAGCATATGTCCAGGCATCAGTTTATAAATTCCCTTAAAGAAGGTCTCTTCCAGAGGAGAATATTGAAATGACAAATACTGCTCCAGTGCCTTCTGATTTACTTTCCTTTCATAGCCTGGAAATGCAAGGATACTCTTAATTTCAGAAGCAAATACAAAGTGCCCATCTATTTCGGCATAGTACACAGGCTTAATTCCAAAGAAATCCCTTGCAAGCATCAAAGTCTGCTCTTTTTCATTCCATACTGCAAACCCAAACATTCCCCTGAGTTTATCCAGTGCCTTCTCCCCATACTGCTGAAGGGTATTTACCAGAACTTCCGTATCGGAATGGGTGCAAAAAGAAATGCCGAAAGTCTCAAGTTCTGCCCGCAGTTCTTTATAATCATAGATTTCTCCATTAAAAACAATATGCAGATTTCCATCCGCACTTTCCATAGGCTGCTGCCCATCTTCTAAATCAATAATACTAAGTCTTCGAAAGCCCAGCGTAATCTTCTCCCTGCAAAAGGAGCCCTCACTGTCCGGGCCTCTATGCTCAATGGCTTTCATCATCCTTTCAATTACTGTCTTCTGATCCTGTCTGTAACCTGTAAATCCACAGATCCCGCACATTTCTTCCTCCGTATCCATTTGATGTAGTTTAGACACTGCAACGACTTTTGTTACAGTCCAAAATTTTTTTCCGATATTTTATCATAAAAATATCTGTTTGTTGTAAAATAAAAATGTCTTTCTTATCAAATAATTATATTTCCAAATAGCTTTTATATCTCATATAACATTTTACAAGAAAAGAAACGTTTTCCAGTCTCTTATTTGCTTCCGGAAAACGTTTCTTTTCATTTACTCTTCATAAAGATTTCCGTTCTCATCGGTCCAGGTTCCGTCACCATTATCTGTGTATCCTACACCTTCTGAATCACAGTAATAATAATCTCCGTTTGTAGTCTCTTTTACATTAACGGTGCCGCTGCTGCCCTTGAGTTCATGCTTTTCCAGCTGTGTTCCGAAATTATAGTCTTCGTCATTCCAGGTACGATATGAATTTCCATTGGCATCTGCCCAGTTTCCATCTCCCTGATAACTGTATCGGCTCCCATAAGCATCAGAATAGGTCCCATCTCCGTTATCGTAAAGAACTCTGGATTCTTCATCTCCTCCACCCGGTGCTACAATTGATGCTACACCGGAAGCAGTAGTGAATCCACTGGTATATGGTACGCCTGCTGGCAGATTCTCATAAGATGAAACAGACTCGTTGTTGTCAGAGGTAATTCCATCATCGGTCGTTTCACTTACCTGTCCGCTGTTTTCCATGGCAGGTTCATCGTTTGTTTCCGCATCTGCTTTTTCCTCTTCGTCTACAGAATCCTCTGTATCTGCATTCTCTGTCACTCCTCCTTCGTCCTGTGTTTCAGCAGCTTTCTGCATAGTTACCATTTCAGAAAACGGTGCATAATCCGGTACATTATTTTTCTCTGGATCTGCATTTTTTTCAATACCAGACTTCTCCGTCTCTACTGAAACTGTATCTGTCCCGGCAGAGACATTAAATACCAGATTACCGCCTGCAAGCAGCAGCGTCACAAGAATTCCCGGAAGAATCCCTCTGCGGAGTTTCCGAATGTTCACCATATACAGAATCCGATCTTTAAACACCATTTCGCTGTCATTAAGACTTGCTGTCACATATGGAATCTGATTTTCCATGGCCACTGTCCTGAGAAGCAGCTGTCGATATAATTTATGTTCCTTTTTATTAACTCTGCGAACAACTGCTGTATCACACAGATTCTCAATATCCTTATCCGCTTCTTTCAGCATGATAAGAAGAAAGGGATTGAACCAGTATATCGATGCACAGATTCGAAGGAGCATCTTATACCAGAGATCCCGATGGCAATAATGTGTGAGTTCATGGTAAAAAATAAGTTTTCTTTCTTCTGCTGAATACCCGGTTGCTGGTAGATACAATTTTGTATGTAAAAGTCCTGCAAGAAGCGGTGTGGTAAGACCTGCGTTTTGCCTGAGCTCCGGTATTCTGCGTACGTGCTTCTTTTGACACGCTGCACGGTACATCTGAATACTCACCGTATCACTTACCTGCAGACTCATCCGTTCCAGATTCCTTATAGAAAAATAATATGCCAGCAATTCTCCTGTCAGTTTAAGTACCGCTACGCTCGGCCAGACAACAACAAAAATCACAGCCACAATTCCCAGCCATTTATCTGATTCGTACCTGACAGTTCTCTTTTGTTCCGGAATTTCTGTCAGATTTTTCATGTCATTGCTCGCAGATGATACGGTTTCTGTTATCTTCTGACTTTCCTCTGGTCTGACTGCGTAATCCGTTATCTTCGGGTTTTGCGTATTCTGTTGACTGCTTCTAAGTACTTTGAAATCCACCAGTGCCAGATTCTCCGGAAGGCGCACCGGAACACAAAGGCTTATCGTAATCAACAGCCAGATAAAGTACTTCCATCTCGCTGATACACGTCCTTTAAACAGAGTCGCAAGCACTTTTACCAGTAAAATTACTATTGCTGCAATAATGTTCAGTTTCAGAATGTGCAGAATGAAAACCTCCATAATTAGCTATTCCTCCCTGTCCTCCAGGTTCTTAAGAAATTCACTGAGATCCTGGACTTCTTCTGAGCTGATCTTCTTTCCATGATAAAGTGAAGTTACAAACTTTTTTAGTGAATTCCCATAAAGTTTCTCAAGAACACTCTGGCTTTCATGTGCCTGATAATCTGACTGCGAAACCATGGGTGTATACAGATTCATTTTTCCCTGTTTCGTCACTTCCACGAAATTTTTGTTCTCCAATCTGGTCAGCAATGACAAAATTGTTGTTGATGCAAGCTTTTTCTTCATATTGATCACTTTCTCAATCTCCGGTCTGGTCATCGGCGGAGTATTATTCCAAAGAACGAGCATAATATCCAGCTCTGAGTCCGGAAGTCTCTGGTAAGTTTTTTTCACTTTTTCATACCTCCCCTGTTACATATTTTCTACAAATGTAGGAATGATTCTATTTTACCACGGTTCACGGAAATGGCAAGGGCTTTTGCACAATTTGCAAATGCCCTTGCCATTCCTGCAGCTACTGACCACTATCAGTCTATTTCTGTATAGCTGCTGCCATTTTCATCACTCCATGTCCCGTCTCCGTTGTCCGTAAATCCTGTACCATTTTCGTCCTGGAAATAATAATCACCATTTGTAGTTTCCGTAACCGTCACAGTATTACCGTTTGCATCCTGAAGGTCATGCTGTTCCAACGTATGTCCCAGATGATGAGTGTCATCATTCAGAGCTGAGTAGGTATTTCCATTTTCATCGGTATAAGTTTCATTCCCATTATCAGTATATTTCATTCCATCATCTCCACGGTATTCGCAAGAATAATCTTTGTGAAGAATGTAATTGATCTCAATTGTATTTCCATCACTGTCAACTAATGTCAGTGGTGAGGTGGAAATAATATCTGAACCATCACTGTTATCTGCGGAAGCATTCACTTCTGTATCGGAAGAATCTGAATCTCCCTTGCCTCCCGGATTGGAAGTATCGGTATCCACCTGATCAGAATTCTCTGTTGAATCTTCATCTGCCTGTCTGGTAAGGGAGGGATTTCCTGGATAGGAAATATATTCTACGAATTTTCTGACATCACCGATATCATCTGCATCTTTTGCATATCCCACCGTCATATATAAACTGTTCCCCTCTGAATAAACTGTCTGATAGCAGGCTTCATACGTATCATTGCATTTTGCAATTGCTATATTGACATCATCAAGTGAATATTTGTAAATGTTTACATAATCACTTCCATTCGTGTAGCTGGCATAAGTACCTTCCGTATCTGCCTTTTCCCAGTCGGAATCTGCTGGCGGCTGTGTATAAAAGTCATTATTTTCTGCTGCCAGAACCGTTCCTGCTGAAAAAGTTCCCAATACCGCCGTAGTGATAAGTGTCATTAACTTTATTGTTCCTGTCTTCATAGTGCATTCTCCCTGTTTATTATTTTCTACTTTTGTAGAAACTGTTTATATTCTACATCTGTAGAATATAAATGTCAACCATATTTTGAAGCAACTGGTTCTTGACACATAATATTTCTTGCATTATAATACGTTTAACAATTAGGTTAAATGTTAAATGAAGGGATGTGATGAATTATTGGGTATACAGGATACATTAAAAGCACTGGCTGATCCAATACGACGTGAGATTTTGAACTTATTGAAAAATGGGCGGCTTTCAGCCGGAGAAATATGCGAACATTTTTCAGTGACGGGAGCATCCATATCAAGACATCTGGCCATATTGAAGGAAGCTGATTTGATCCGAAACCAAAGAGAAGGAAAGTTTATTTATTATGAATTAAACACTTCCGTATTGGAAGATGTCATGTTGTGGATCACAGATTTGAAAGGAGCATCGAACGATGAAGGAAATGATAAAAAAATATAGAGGTTCATTAATTAGCTCTATACTGGTAATTCTTGCAGGAGTCCTGGTGGGTTTTACGAGTACACACGGTAAATGGATAAATGTATTTTTTGTAGTAACGCACTGTATATTTGTAGCAATCATATTTTATGATAACAGAAGCCGACAACAGAGTCCAAAAGTTATAGGAATGACTATATGGATGATACCTGTTATTACATTGCTCTATAATGGCATTGCCAGATTGGTAAATACCGGAGCAGGCATGGAGAACCTGTTCATGGCATTCATGTATTATGGAACAGGCTTACTATTCATGGTTATAGGAAATTATCTGCCAAAGGTAAAGCAGAATAATACGATAGGAATCCGGGTTATATGGACATTGCAGGATGAGGAAAACTGGAATGCAACTCATAGATTCAGTGGGAAACTATGGATGGCATCAGGTATTCTGTGTATGCTCTGTGGTCTTTTTGAGGAAAGTATGGCTGCTCTTGTTTTGTATATCGTAAGCATTATGGCAGCTGCAATCATCAGCATTCTCTATTCTTATCTCTTTTATAAGAAAAAGATAGCGACCGGAGAAAAATTAAAAATTCAGTATAACAAAAAAACAATTGGAGTATCCGGAATCATAACCATTTTAACCATTATATTCGGTATATGGACGTTGTTTTTGGGAAGTATTGAGATTCGTTTCGAGGATAAAGATTTTACCATTGAGGCACAAGGCTGGAGCGATTATACAGTGGACTATGCGCAGATTGACAGTATCTCATATGAAGAAAATTCATCTCAGAACCGGAATGATTATAGAACCAACGGTTTAGGAAATCTTAGATATGCTATGGGAAATTTTAGAAATGATGTTTATGGAGATTATATCAGGTATACCCATTCATCCTGTCATTCATATGTAGTCATGAGTATAGATGGAAAAATATTGGTCGTAAATGGTGAAAATGATTCAGCGACAAAGGAAATCTATCATATTATTAGCGAAAAGATGTCAAATGAATTAGAATAGCATCAGAAATACTTGGAAAACACGTTCTCGTTGAGGAACAATGCCATCTTTGATATTTTTGTTGTCAAAGATGGCATGTTAGCTTTCAATGTTAGCTTGAATATCCCCTAATAACTGACTTCTCATCTCTTTCCCCATCAAAGAACTTATCCAGCACCGCACCAAATAATTTCTGCTCCGGATCTGCCAGTTCAAACAAAGTCATGCAGGATTTTAGCTTCATATCATCCGGGTAAGCAAAGACCTTCGTGGCATCATTTGTATCAAGAGCCAGCAACTCCTCACAAAGCTCTCTCATATGAATTTCTTCTCTGCCTCAAATACTTCACAGAAGGTATCATAATTCTTAGTTTCATGACCACCACAGAAAACTGCATACTCAATGGTCTCAAAATAAGAAGCATATTTCTCCTGTACTGCTTTGAAAGCTCTAGCGACAACAGCTGGTGGATTACAAAAAGCGCCACATCCAAAAGCACCTAAGATAAGAACCTCTGCACCGTTTACTGCTGCCACTCGAAATACTCTTTCTAATCTCTGCAAATGTAGCTCATATAAGCCATCGTCCTCAATATCTGCAGGAGCATTGCCCGCAAAAGGATTCATTAAATTACTCGGCATATCTCTTAGATTTGGTGCTGCACAGGTAATCACGTCTACCTGA
>ERZ857775.2485-NODE-2485-length-17670-cov-3.884303_pt1 | contig 17670 bp, 9 predicted proteins | sample MGYA00519698_ERZ857775 | MGnify/ENA primary metagenome ERZ857775 (study PRJEB31778, sample SAMEA3449363) | human gut metagenome | biome: human gut; feature: human-associated habitat; material: faeces | place: United Kingdom | collected 2010/2012 ...
GCGCCACCTTGCCAAGGTGGAGGTAGCGAGTTCGAGCCTCGTAATCCGCTCCAAAAAAGTCCTTACGATAAGTAAGGACTTCATATTTTTTGCGGGTTTATTTCAATTACCAGAATACTTTTCTTCCTGAAAGGAGATGGAGGTGCGATCCCTCTGACCCGCTCCAACAACGCCTTGCTTTTTAGCAGGGCGATTTTTTATGCCTGCGTGTTGGCGGAGGTGCTGCAAAGTGCGTAGGTAGGTGACTTGACTGACAGTCCAGCCCGATTTTATTGACATTTTCAAAGCCGTGGGCTATAATGTTGACCATAGAGAGTGCACTCCGAACAAATTGAAAGGTGATATGCTATGGAAGATAAAATTACTCTTGGAAAATTCATTCAATCAAAAAGAAAAGAACTGGGCCTTTCTCAAAAAGACCTTGCTAAGGAGCTTTATGTTACTGAGTCGGCAGTGAGCAAGTGGGAGAGAGGGGTATCATATCCTGATATAACGATGATATCGGGACTTTGCAGGGTGCTGGGCATTTCTGAGCACGAGCTTTGCACGGCGAGCGAGGACAATCAGCAGAGAGAGGCTGAGTTTATGGCGCGAAGTTATAAAAGCTTTGTTCGGGGGTACACTATCATAACTGGGATAGGCTATCTTGCGGCGATAATACCGAGCTTTATTTATAATGTGGCTCATGGTGGTATAGGTTGGTTCATGGTGCTTATCACGTCGCTGATGCTGACGTTTTCTTTCATCAATGTGCCTGTGCTTGTGAGGGAGAATAGGGCACTGTGGACGCTTGGGACTTCAACAGTTTCGCTTATGCTTCTTTACGTCGCAGGGTGCATTTATTCTCACGGGGATTGGTTTGTTATGGCGGTGCTTGGAACGCTCCTTGGGGAGGCTATCGTATTTTTGCCTTTTGTGCTGAGAAGTGAACGGCTTGAAAAGTATGTGAGAAACAGCAAGGGTCTTGTGTGCATGGCGGCGGATTCGGTACTGACTTTTGCATGCGTTGTTTTTGGTACGCTGAAATACGGTGACGTGGTAGACCTTCGTGACGGCATGCTTGCAACGGTGACTTGTGTGGCATTGGTGTGGGCTGTGTTCCTTATTATAAGGTATCTAAAGGTGAACGGCTTTTTCAAGGGTGCACTTTGCTTTGCGGCATCTGCGGTATGGGTAGTGGCAATGACTGTGCTGAGTAATGCGTGGAACGGAATGAAACTGTCTGACATAATTTCACTGAAGGGTGCTGATAACGATCGCTATGATGTTATAGTCTGCCTTTGTCTGGCAGGAGTTGCGGCGGTGCTTGCTATTGCAGGGGTTGTGTATAAGTTTGTGAGGAAAAAACCGCAGGATAGGTAAGGCTGAGAGGACAAAAGAAAGATACCAAACGGATAGGGACAATTTGGACTTTGTGGGACGTCGAGGACACCGTCTCCTACATAAATGTGATCGGAAATAGGAAATACTGCACTTGGGTGAAAGCTTGGGTGCGGTATTTTTATTTTGCTGTGAATATTTTACCCGTATATGTCAAAAATAATGCCAGAGGACTTATGCCGCCGATAGCATAAGACTGCCGTGGGCGCAACAGTGGCTGCGGAAATCATATCGGAGAAAGGTTTTGTGTGTATGAAAAAATTCAGTATCAGAAATTCACACGCAGGCAAGGCTCTGGGAGCGAAGGGTGTTTACATTACACTTGCGGCGTGTCTGCTGGCTCTTGGCGGTGCGGGTATAGCTGCATATAACAAGGCTATGGAGGATATCACCGACAATCTGACTATTTCGAGCGTTGACAGCACTGCACCAAAGCAGGCTGATAACAAGAAAACGGACGTTAAAAAGGACGAAAGCTCCAAGCCGGATGTGGACATTCAGACGCAGCCAAATGTTATGCCTGTGAACGGTGAGATATTAGAGCCGTTTTCTAATGGCGAGCTTGTGAAGTCGGAAACTCTCGGCTACTGGAAAACCCATGACGGCGTTGATATCAAAGCTGACCTTGGTGAGCCTGTCAAGGCGATGAACAAGGGCACTGTTACAAAGATATGGGACGACCCTCTGTGGGGCAACTGCATGACTATCGACCATGGAAACGGCATTGTAGGGCATTACTACAATCTGTCAAAGGAAATGTCCGTCAAGGAGGGCGACGAGGTGAATGCAGGGGAGGTCATAGGTGCTGTGGGCGACACTGCTCAGGCGGAAGTGGCAGAGCTTTCTCATCTGCACTTTGGCTTGAAAAAGAACGGTCAGTGGATAGACCCTATCGAGTTTATTGACCCTGCGGATAAATAAGCTTTCTTCATTTTGGCGCTTTGTAATACAAAGTGCTGATGTTATAATCCCCCATATAACGCCGCATCTGAAAATTTTCGGGTGCGGTGATACATATGTATTGCAGAATAGAGAGAATTGTGCTATAATTATACTTTAAGGCAATATTGCTGATGTTTTTACACAGAACATGGAGTGGTGGGACGCCGAGGGCGTCGTCCCCTACGGTCTGTTTTATATTGTGTGGATAATGTATAAATTATTGTGAGGTATAATAATGAAAAGCAAAAGAATCTATCCTGCGTTCACTATATCGAAAAAAGGGGAAATGTCCCTGAAAAACGGTCACCCATGGGTGTATTGTGACGAATTGAGAAACGAGCCTGAGGGCTTGAAAAACGGTGAGCTTTGCGATGTTTTCTCTGAAAAAGGCTCTTATCTTGGAACTGGTTTTCTCAGCCTTAACAGCAAGATAAGGATAAGGATCTTATCTGACAACGCAAATGAAAATTTCTCGGAAAACTTTTTCCGCAGACGTATCCGCTATGCTATAGATTACAGAAAAACTGTTATGGGGGACGACTTTTCGGCTTGCAGGCTTATTTTTGGTGAGGCTGACGGCATGCCGGGGCTTACTATCGACAAGTATGGAGATATACTTGTTTCGCAGGTGCTTTCCTACGGCATGGATATGATAAAGGATATGATATTCAGGCTTCTTGTTGAAGAGCTTGAAAAGGACGGAGTTAAAGTTTCGGGCATAATGGAGCGTAACGATGTCGCTATCAGAAAGCTGGAGGGATTGGAGCAGTACAAGGGCTGGTATAGGGCTGAATTTCTCCCTGAGCCACCGCCAAATATCACTGAGATAACGGAGAATGGCATACGCTATGAGGTCGATGTTGAGAACGGTCAGAAAACTGGATTTTTCCTCGACCAGAAATATAACCGCCTTGCGGTGTCGAAGATAGCAAAGGGCAAGAAGGTCCTTGACTGCTTTACCCACACAGGTTCGTTCGCACTCAATGCGGCAATGGGCGGTGCAAGGCACGTTACGGCGGTGGACGTTTCACAGTTCGCTGTTGACACGGCTAGGGAGAACGCTGAGAGAAACGGTCTGACTGACAGAATGGATTTTCTTTGTGCAGACGTTTTTGACCTGCTACCTAAACTTCTTGAGGAAAAGGCGGATTACGACATGATAATCCTTGACCCGCCTGCGTTCACGAAAAGCAGAAAGACCGTGGGCAGTGCAGAGAGAGGCTACAAGGAGATAAATTATAGAGCCATGAGGCTGCTGCCTAGGGGCGGATATCTTGCGACCTGCTCATGCTCACATTTTATGGAGAACAGGCTGTTCGTGAAAATGGTCATGAGTGCGGCAAAGGACGCAGGCGTTCAGCTCAAGCTTATTGAAGCAAGACAGCAAGCCCCTGACCACCCGATACTTCTCAATGTGCCTGAAACGGATTATCTGAAATTTTATCTTTTTCAGGTGGTATAGGGTTGACAAATGCTTGCGGATATGCTATAATATAACTGTCGAAAGACCCAATATATTTCAGCGAGTCTGCTGAGTTCGGACATAAGTAGCTTATTTTTCCGCAGTTATGCGGCTGCTTTCAGCCGACAGAATAGACATTTCGGCCCTGCTGTTTTTCAGCGGGGCTTTTTATTTTGCATTTTTGCTATTGACAAATGCTTGCGGATATGGTATGATATAGGTGTCTTAGAAATAAGCGTGGCGCACCCCGTTCAGCGCATTATAAATGTACGGCATATCGTATATTGCCGTTTGTCTGCGGTATCGGACATAAGTAGGTATTTTCTGCAGAGGCAGCTGCTTCCACCGACAAAATAGACGTTTTAGCCCTGTTGTTTTTCAGCAGGGCTTTTTTATGTGTTGATATTTAAAAACTGTCATATTGCACATAAAAAGTGAGCAAATATTGTATAAGATTTTATGTATAAAAGTGAGAAAAACCTATGGTAATTTGGCTTTAAATCTGTTATAATATATATGTAACCGTGGGCGACGGGATAATTGTGTCCGCACGCTTCGGAATTCAAAAAATTTTTGGAGGTAAAAAACCAATGGCAAAGAAGTATTGTTATCTTTTCTCTGAGGGTAATGCCAACATGAGAGAGCTTCTCGGCGGTAAGGGTGCTAACCTTGCTGAGATGACAAATATCGGTCTCCCTGTTCCTCAGGGCTTTACGATCACAACGGAAGCTTGTACTCAGTATTATGAGGACAACCGTGAGATCAATCCTGAGATCATGGCAGAGATCAACGAGTACATTGTAAAGATGGAAGAGATCACAGGCAAGAAGTTCGGTGACAAGGAGAACCCACTCCTCGTTTCTGTACGTTCAGGTGCTAGAGCATCCATGCCTGGTATGATGGATACAATCCTTAACCTCGGTCTTAACGAAGAAGTTGTTGAGACTATCGCTGCTCAGTCTAATAACCCAAGATGGGCTTGGGACTGCTACAGAAGATTCATTCAGATGTATTCTGACGTAGTTATGGAAGTTGGTAAGAAGTATTTTGAAGAGCTTATCGATGAGATGAAGGCTAAGAAGGGCGTTAAGCAGGACGTTGAGCTGAACGCTGAGGATCTTAAGGAGCTGGCTAACCAGTTCAAGGCTGAGTACAAGTCTAAGATCGGTTCTGACTTCCCAACTGATCCTAAGGAGCAGCTCATGGGCGCTATCAAGGCTGTATTCCGTTCATGGGATAACCCAAGAGCTAACGTGTACAGAAGAGATAACGATATCCCTTATTCATGGGGTACAGCAGTAAACGTTCAGTCCATGGCATTCGGTAACATGGGTGACGACTGCGGTACAGGTGTTGCATTCACAAGAGACCCAGCTACAGGTGCTAAGGGTCTGTTCGGTGAGTTCCTTACAAACGCACAGGGCGAGGACGTTGTTGCTGGTGTTCGTACACCAATGCACATCTCTGAAATGGAGCAGAAGTTCCCAGAGGCATTCGCTGAGTTTAACAAGGTTTGTAAGACACTTGAAGATCACTACAGAGATATGCAGGATATGGAGTTCACTGTTGAGCACGGTAAGCTTTATATGCTTCAGACAAGAAATGGTAAGAGAACTGCACAGGCTGCTCTTAAGATCGCTTGTGACCTCGTTGATGAGGGAATGAGAACTGAGGAAGAGGCTGTTGCAATGATCGACCCAAGAAACCTCGATACACTTCTTCACCCACAGTTCGACGCAAAGGCACTCAAGGCTGCTACTCCTATGGGCAAGGGTCTTGGCGCTTCTCCAGGAGCTGCTTGTGGTAAGATCGTATTCACAGCTGATGACGCTGAGGCTTGGAACGAGAGAGGCGAGAAGGTCGTTCTCGTAAGACTTGAGACATCACCTGAGGACATCACAGGTATGAAGGCTTCACAGGGTATCCTTACAGTTAGAGGCGGTATGACATCACACGCTGCCGTTGTTGCTCGTGGTATGGGTACATGCTGCGTATCTGGCTGCTCAGATATCGTTATGGACGAGGCTAACAAGAAGTTCACACTCGCAGGCAAGGAGTTCCACGAGGGTGACTACATTTCAATCGACGGTTCTACAGGTAACATCTACGATGGTATTATCCCAACTGTTGACGCTACAATTGCTGGCGAGTTCGGCAGGATCATGGGCTGGGCTGACAAGTTCAGAACAATGAAGGTTAGAACAAACGCAGATACTCCTGCTGACGCTAAGAAGGCAAGAGAGCTGGGTGCTGAGGGTATCGGTCTTTGCCGTACAGAGCACATGTTCTTTGATCCTGAGAGAATCGCTGCATTCAGAGAGATGATTTGCTCAGACACAGTTGAAGAGAGAGAAGCTGCTCTTGCTAAGATCGAGCCAATGCAGCAGGCTGACTTCGAGGCTCTTTATGAGGCACTTGAGGGTAACCCTGTTACTATCAGATTCCTTGACCCACCACTTCACGAGTTCGTACCAACAGAAGAGGCTGATATCGAGGCTCTTGCTAAGGCACAGAACAAGCCTGTTGAGACTATCAAGGCTATCATCGCTTCACTCCACGAGTTCAACCCAATGATGGGTCACCGTGGCTGCCGTCTTGCAGTAACATATCCTGAGATCGCTAAGATGCAGACAAAGGCTGTTATCAAGGCTGCAATCAACGTTAAGAAGAATCACCCAGACTGGACAGTTAAGCCTGAGATCATGATCCCACTGGTAAATGATATCAAGGAGCTTAAGTATGTTAAGAAGTTCGTTGTTGAGACTGCTGACGCTGAGATCAAGGCTGCTGGTTCTGACCTTGAGTACGAGGTTGGTACAATGATCGAGATCCCAAGAGCTGCTCTTACAGCTGACGAGATCGCTAAGGAAGCTGACTTCTTCTGCTTCGGTACAAACGACCTTACACAGATGACATTCGGTTTCTCAAGAGATGATGCTGGTAAGTTCCTCAATGCTTACTATGATGCAAAGATCTACGAGAACGATCCATTTGCTAAGCTCGACCAGAACGGCGTAGGCAAGCTTATGGAAATGGCTCTTGAACTTGGTAAGCCAGTTAATCCAAAGCTCCACTGCGGTATCTGCGGTGAGCACGGCGGCGACCCAACATCTGTTGAGTTCTGCAACAAGATCGGTCTTGACTATGTATCTTGCTCACCATTCAGAGTTCCAATCGCTAGACTTGCTGCTGCTCAGGCTGCTATTGCACAGAAGAAGTAATTCTTGCAAAGTTTAGGATATCTGAATAGATAACAAAAATTTCACCCCGTATCTTATGATACGGGGTGTTTTTGTGTGCGAACAAAAATAATAGAGGTCTGACGTTTGAGCCAGACCTCTATTTTGCTATGGATAATCACTTTTTCTTTATTTTTTTGTAGTCACGCTCTTTGAAACCGACCATGCACCGTAATATTTTGTGCCGTTCACTGCCGTGTAGGAACGGACACGAACGTAATATTTCTTGTTGCCTCTAAGTTTGGAAATTGTGGTCTTGTCGGTCTTGTTGTTTTTTATGGTGACTTTCTTTGCGTTTGTAAACTTGGAGTTAGTCGCATACTGTATCTCATAGCCCGTTGCAGAGCCTTTTTGCGCCCAATCCACGAAAAATGCTTTGGATTTAGACGTAAGCTTTTGTATCTCCTGTTTGGCAGGGTTTATGGTAAAAGTCTTTGTGATAATGCCACCATATTTGCCTTTGCCTGTTATCTTGACAATTGCCTTGCCGATTTTTTTGTTGTTTGAGTAGGAAGTTGTGTAATCAGTTCCGTTTTTCAGGGCAGTGCCGTTGTATTTCACAGTAATGTTCTGTGTTATAGCCTTGCCTGTGTATGCCTTGGTGGAAATGCCAGAAACGGAAGCTTTTGTGATATCATATTTTGCGGTCTTTATGTTTTTTATGTCAGACCATGGACCATAATAGGTCTTGCTTCCAACGTTTGTGTAGGAACGCACACGAACGTAGTAGGTCTTATCGGCTGTCAGACCACTTATTGTCAGGTTATCTGGCTTGTTGGCAGTGAGGTGTTTGGAAGCCGCACCGCTCATGTTTGCACTGGTGGAATACTGAATGTCATAGCCTGTGGCAGAGCCTTTCTGCGCCCAATCCACAAAGAAGCCTTTGTATCTTGTTTCAAGCTTTTGTATGGTCTGCTTTGCAGGGATAATGTCAAAGCCTGCGGTATAACTGCCGTAGTAGTTGCCCATGCCTGAGATAGTGATGTTAGCGTGACCGATTTTAACATTGTTCGTGACTATCACACGATAGTCGATGTTCTGACGGAGAACTTTGCTTCCGTCCTTAACAGTGACTGTTGGAATAATTGCACTGCCTGTGTACTGTGCAGTGCTTGCATAGGAATAGCCTGATGTTGGAAGCTTTTTTGTGGTGACCTTTACAGTGCAGACGGCAGACCTTCCGTTAGGCAGGGAGGCTGTTATCTTTGCTGTGCCTTTGCCCGTGGCGGTCACAACACCGTCTTTTACTGTGGCAACGGCTGTGTTGGAGCTTTTCCATGTTACTGTCTGAGGAGTGTCTGAGGTCACGCTGGCTTTTAGGGTAATGCTGTCGCCGTATGTGACTTCTTTTGACGTGGAGTCAAGAGTTATCTGCGTATTGTCACTGCTGATAGGATAGCTTTTCAGGTCGGGCAGACTTGAAAGTGTCACGGCATAGTCGCTGTTATAGACCTTTTGCCACATACTTTTCTCGGTATATTTCTCAGAGCTTGATATACAAAACTCACCGCTCCATGTGCCGAAATATGACCATGCGGTGTTTGCAGCAAAGGCTTTGTCAAGGTCGAAAAGACAGCCGTTTTCTGTAAGAGCAACTATTTTTCCGCTTGGTGAATAGTCTGTGGCTTCAAGATATTTTGAGCTTTGTGCTGAATAATCTCTTGTGCCTGGGTAGATATCCTCTCCAATTATGTCAACATATTCGTCACCGGGATACCAATTTGCCGCCTGACCATTCCATACCCATATGATATTGTCAAGCTTGTATTCATTCGTGAGCTTGTCATATATTGCCTGCCAAAGCTTTTTGTAGGCTTCCGAGCCGTCTGCACCCCACCAGAACCAACCGCCGCTTGCCTCGTGAAGCGGTCTGAACAGTACCGGAACGTCTGCGTCAGAAAGACGTTTGAGTTGTTTGGCGATCTCGTCAACGTCGTTCATAAGAGTGTTGTAGCCCTCAGGGTCTGAGCCGTTCATTATTTTGGTAAGCGAGAACTTTGAGCGGTCAACGTTTTTGGTGTAAAAACCACCCCACCAACGTGGATTTCCACCGTCTGTACCTGAGAGAAGATATTTGTCAGGGACGTTCCAATGCCAGCAGAATGTTACTATTCCTCCTGCCCGTGAAAACTCGATAGCCTTTTCGACAGCGTCGGAGGTGTCACCGTTCTGGACACGGCATGGAGTATAGCGCATAAAGTCAAGACCCAACATAGCAGGGGTCTGACCAGTGGCGGACTTTATAGCTTTGAACTCAGTGCCGTTAAGGCCACCGTCGCAATACTGTCCTGTTATGACCTTTTTGCCGTAAACGTCTTTCATATAGCTGTAAAGGCGTTGTGTGCTTTGTGAAGCGTATGGGTCAACGAGATTTTCAGCGGCAGTGTAGGCATTTGAAACGCTCATTTTTTCAATGGTTATGTAGTCGAGAGAAAAATATCCCCACGACATTGTTATTTTGACAGTGTTCTGACCCTTTTTGAGATATATACCATTCACTGTGGATGCTTTATAGGCAGAGCCGTTTGCGCTGCTGAAAGTACCTGCATTTGAGCCGTTTACAGAAAGGTTGTTTATCTTATTCGAGCCTTCTCCGCGGCTGTAAAGCTTTATTTTGTAGTATCCGCTTTCGCTGACTGTAACAGTCTGCGACCATGTGCAGCTTGAGTCTGAAAAACGAACTGACCTAGAGCCTGATGCGGAATTGTCTGTTTGGATATAGGCAGAGCCGCCCAAAGTGCCGTTTTCGGCTTCATATTTCAGCGTCTGCTGTGCAAAAACAGAAAGCTGAGCCGAGCCTGTGGTGAGCATTGCCGCACTTAAAAATGCGGCTGCGACCTTTTTGATATTGAACTTCATAGATGTTTTTTCCTTGTTAGATTATTTGCCGGTAAAAGCATAAGTTAATTTTAACATATTTTTTGCGTATTGTAAACAATATATCAAGGCTAATTATAAGATGATTTGTAAACTTTAATTTTGCTTATTTCATCAGCCAAATTTCGCAGACGTATTCGGTCTTGTATGAAATATCACCATTAGGCTTTTGCTGACTCTCACATATATCATATATTGTGCAGCCGAGATATTTGTAATCCAGCCTTTGGGAATAAACTGTAAGTGTGCCTTCTTCATCAGTGAAAAGCACGTTTGAAAAATTTTCTTTTTTGGCATACTCAAATATTTCATCATAGCTTTTGCAGCAGTTCATTACATAGCTTACCCTTATAAATTCACTGTCTGAGGGAAGTCCAACGTCGCTGAGGTTGCTTTTTAGCTTATCCAATGTTATTTCATCCCAAGTGTCGATCTCGCCCTCACTTTCCACATAGAGGACAAGTTCTCATTTTTTTACGCTCCCTTGATTTGGTTATTTTAATTCTATCACATTTTTTGTAAATTGTAAATATGTTTGAGACGTTTTGCATGATTTTTAAGAATGCTCACTGTCTATGCAGGCTTTTATTTGACATTTCGTCATTCATGTGATATAATCATAGTGTGAGCGAGCTATGCGATAGCGTAAACGTTCTAGGTTTATGAGGAAAGTCCGAGCATCATAGAGCAGGATAGCTGATAACGTCAGCCGAGGGTGACCTTAGAGCCAGTGCAACAGAAATATACCGCCAACTTTTGTTGGTAAGGGTGGAAAGGTGGGGTAAAAGCCCACCAGAATGGCGGAGACGTCATTGCTATGTAAACCTTATCCGATGCAACACCAATGGTAGCTTGCAAGTCAATGGCTGCTCGTCAGACTTGGGGCTATAGGTGGCTAGAGCTGTGCGGCGACGTACAGTCCAGATAGATTATCGCACTCGACAAAACTCGGCTTATCGGTTCGGTCACATTTGCTCCGTCAGTTAAACTTTTTTTAAGCTTAACTACGGGGCTTGTTTTTTAATAATATATAAATTTGGTCATTTGTTTTGTGCATTATAAATAAATTTCTATAATTCCCCTTGTGATTTTACAGAAAATATGTTATAATGATACTGGACGTATTTATATAAGCAGAGGAGGGCTGTTTGTATGGAAATACCAGCTAAGACCTATAACGAAAAGTTCGAGAGCTTTTTGAAAATACTTGAAAGCGATGACAGATTTGATAATGTGTGCAAGAATTTTCTTGAAAGTATTTGCTCTGCACTTTATGTCAATGCGGCTACGGTAACAGTTTCAGGTTATGAAAACTCAGAACCTTTGAGTTATGAATTGATCGCTGATACACATAAATATACTGTATTTGCTTTTGATAAAGAATTTAATAGAAATAGATACAATGCAATGAAAAAAGCACTTATGCAAACTGGTATCCACGTTGCGGATAAGGCTCATCCGAATGGAGATGCGGAGGAAATATCCCTGCGTGGGGTGGTGTATCCTTGTTCACTCACTTGTGCTGTCAAGGACACCAATAAGTATGTTGCATATTTCAATCTTTTGTCCTCTGATCCTGGGAGAGTATGGTCCCCTGAGGAGATACAGCTAGCCTCACGTCTGACATATATACTTTCCGGCATGCTCCATACTAGGAGAGCGGCTGAACATGCAGAAAGCACTACTCGCACGCTTACTGATGTTATGGATAATATGAATTCCTATGTGCTTGCAGTGGCACAGGACAGTGGTGAGATAGTTTTTGCCAGCAAGAGCTTTGAACAGTATTTGGGGAAACTGGTCGGCAAAAAGGAAAGTGACGTTTTCAGCAAAACTTGGTGTGAGCTTCCTGCTCATAAGGAAGGAATGCTTTTTGGAGGAGATTATTATTCCGAGATCATGAACAAATGGTTCAATGTGTCGGAAAAACTCATAAAATGGCATGACGGCAGAACTATCAGACTTTGCACACTTAATGATATCTCAGAAAAGATAAATTATGAGAGGGTCATCGAAAAGCAGGTCTTTTACGATAACCTCACAGGTCTTCCTAACAGATTAAGTCTTGATAAGAGTATACAGGGCATTATTGAAAGCGATGAGAACAGCACTGTTATGCTCATTGACCTTGATAATTTCAAAAACATAAATGACAGCTATGGCCACAATAATGGTGACCGACTTCTTAAAGAGATAGGTAAATTTTTTCAGGATTTTGCCCGGAAGAATAAAAAGCTGAGCATTTTTAGATTTGGCAGCGATGAGTTCGTTGTGCTTCTGAGAGATCAGGATCAGACCGAGATCGACGAGATATGCAAGATCATACATGATAAGTTCAACACAGAGTGGCAGATAGCTAACAGTACTTGCTATTGCACTTGTTCAATGGGCGTTGCGAAGTTCCCAAAGCTTGACGATACTGTAAACACAGTTCTTAAAAGGATCGACCTTGCCATTTCATATGCGAAAAAGCAGGGCAAGAATTGCACTATAAATTATAACGAAACTATCGGCAGGATACTTTCAAGGCAGATCGAACTTGAAAGGCTCATGCACAAGGATATCACAAACGGCTTTGCACATTTCACGGCGTACTATCAGCCTATATTCAGCAGCTCTGAAAAGAAGCTTGTGGGCTGTGAAGCGCTTATGAGGTGGAACCCACCTGAGTTTGGTCAGGTTTCCCCTGCCGAATTTATCCCTATGGCGGAAAGACTTGGCTATATCAATCTCTTGGGCGAGAACATAATAAGGATCGCAGGCAGACAGTGCAAAAAGTGGGCTGACGCAGGGCTTGATTTGAGAATGAACATCAATCTGTCTGTAGGTCAGATAATTGAGCCTGATTTCCTTGACAAGATAGACACACTTTTTGATGAAACAGGCGCACCCCCTGAGATGATATGTTTTGAGGTCACAGAAAGTCTTGCTATCCATGATATGGAAAAGATGAAGGAGCTTTTGAAGCATATAACAGACAAGGGCGTTAAGATAGCACTGGACGATTTCGGAACGGGATATTCTTCGCTTAACTGCATAAAGGAAATGCCGCTGAATACCATTAAAATAGACAAGTCGTTTATTGATGATATTGCAAAAAATCCTGACACTGCGGTGTTTGTTAAAATGATAGTTAATCTTTCTCACGACCTGCATATAGCAGTTTGCGCAGAGGGCGTTGAGGAACAGGTGCAGTTCGATATCCTGAGAGATCTGGAAACTGACGTTATACAAGGCTATTATTTCGGCAGACCTATGCCGTCAGACAAGTTTGAGGAGAAGTTCCTTAGCGAGAAACTCCAGTCAGTAAAATAAGTCGCCAAAAAAAGAAAGTTCGACCGTCGGGCGTAATACTCGGCAGTCTTATAAATATGTAAAAATCAAAAATAAAGGGGAAAGCTTATGAGTGATGAGAAAAAAGACGTAAACAGCCAGCAGGAGAATGTGGGCAAAAAGGGCATAAACAAAAAGCTTATCATCGCTTTTGCAGGCATGGGTGCTGTTATAGTGGGGCTTGTTATTGCACTGATACTGGTGGCAACATCAGGTAAAAAAGACGTGGACAGCTCGGCTTCAAAGGCGGAGAGCGGTTCCGCAGTGGCTTCAGAAACCGATGACACCAGTGAGGAGGACTCTGTGGCTGATGAAAGCGAGGACGAGCCTGATGCTGATGAGGAGGAAAGCTCTCAGGAAAGCAAGGACGATAAAAAGGAAAAGGGCTTTATCATCTCCTATTCAGGGGACAACAGTTGGCAGGACGGCGACAAGGTTATGACGGGCATGGAGATAGGTATTGAGAACAACTCCGATGAAGCCCTCAAGGAGTGGACGCTGGAGCTTGAAATAGACCAGCTCAAAAGCTGTGACGGCTGGAACGGCAACTTTAAGGTCAAGGGCAACAAACTCACGGTCACGAATGTTGATTACAATGGCGAGATAGCAAAGGGCGGTTCGACCTCTATCGGCTGTAATATCGGAACTGGAACAAAGCTCAATGTTAAGTCTGCAAAGCTAAACGGTGTGGAGTGTACTGTTAAAAAGGGCAAGGTATCACAGAATAATAACAATAACAACAATAATCAGAATAATGACAAAAAGACTACGGAAAAGGACGTTAAAAAGCTTCTAAAGCGTACCTCAAAGGCTAAACAGGGTGATGATTGGCTTCACACAGACGGAAGCAAGATACTTGATAAGGACGGCAAAGAGGTTTGGCTCACGGGCGTGAACTGGTTTGGCTACAACACAGGCACTAACACCTTTGACGGACTTTGGAACAGCGAGCTTGTGTCATCGGTGGAGGCTATTGCAGACCACGGTTTCAATCTTATAAGAGTGCCTATGTCAGCGGAGCTTATCAACCAGTGGTCGGAGGGCGAATATCCAAAGGCGAACTACAATAACGCATACAATGAAGAGCTGAACTCTATGAACAGCCTTGAGATATTTGATTATTTTCTCAAGCTTGCGGAGGAAAACGGTCTTAAAGTAATGCCTGATATCCATTCAGCGGAAACCAATGCCAGCGGTCATACTGTAAATCTGTGGTATACTGACAAGGTCACTGTAAAGGACTATTACCATGCTTTGGAGTGGCTTGCCGACAGATATAAGGACAATGACACTATCGTTGCATTTGACCTGAAAAACGAGCCTCATGGCAAGCCTAACGAGGGTGACGCTGCGGCAATATGGAATGATTCAAAGGACGCAAACAACTGGAAGTATGTGGCTGAAACGGCAGCGAGCAAGGTGCTTGCGAAAAATCCTAATGTGCTTATAATGGTCGAGGGTATCGAGATATACCCTAAGAACATCAAGAAAAACGGGGATTATTCCTCCACCAACAGTGATGATTACTATTTCAACTGGTGGGGCGGAAATCTCAGGGGCGTAAAGGACTATCCTATCGACCTTGGCAAATATCAGGATAAGCTTGTTTACTCGCCGCACGACTATGGTCCGACAGTTTATCAGCAGCCTTGGTTCGAGGGGGATTACACATACAAGAGCCTTATGAAAGATTGCTGGAAAGACAACTGGTTCTACATTCAGGAGCAGGATATCGCACCGCTTCTTATAGGCGAGTGGGGCGGCTTTATGACAGAGCCTAACCTAACTTGGATGACCTACATGAGAAAGCTCATAAAGGACAATCATGTAAATCACACTTTCTGGTGCTTCAATGCAAACTCAGGTGACACAGGCGGACTTGTAAAGGACGATTTTGTTACATGGGACGAGGAAAAGTATGATTTTGTCAAGGAAGTTCTTTGGCAGGAGGGAGGCAAGTTCGTTGGACTTGACCACGCTATCCCGCTTGGAGATAATGGTATAACTTTGAAAAAGGCAAAGGGTCTTTGATATCACATATAAAAAAAAGCGGACGAAGTTTTCGGGCTTCGTCCGCTTTTGTATTGTATTTTTTATCGCTGGTCGCCCATAAAGAACAGAGCGAGAGTTCCAGGCCCTGAGTGTGAGCCTATAACAGCACCTGTGTAGCAGATATGCACAGTGGTCTTCTTGCCAAGCTTTTTTCGCATAAGGTCGGCTGCATATTCAGCGTCTGAAAGGCAGTCGCCATGGCAGACGGCTACTGTGGAATTATCCCAATTTCCCATGCGTTCGCACATCATATCCACAAGCTTTTCAATGGATTGCTTTCTGCCTCGTATCTTTCCAACTGGGATAAGATGTCCCTCGTTGTCAACGTGGAGAAGCGGTTTAATGCCAAGAATAGAGCCTGCTATGGCGGCGGTCTTTGATACTCTGCCACCTCGGTGGAGATATTTCAGGTCATCAACTGTGAAAACATGGCATAGGTGAAGCCTGTTGTCAGTGATCCACTGGGCAAGCTCGTCAATGGAAAGACCCTGTTTTTTCTTTTCGTCAGCCTTTATGAGCAAAAGACCTTCGCCTGTTGAAGCACAGAGGGAGTCTATGCAGATTATCTTGCCTTCTGGGTATTTTTCCATTACGCTATCTCTTGCAACGCAGGAAGTGTTGAAGCTTCCGCTAAGACCTGACGAAAATCCAAGATAAAGCACGTCATAGCCTGCGGCAAGTTCCTTTTCAAAAGCCTGTTCATAGTCGGAGATCCCTATTTGCGATGTTTTCGTTACTGCTCCGTTTCGCATTTGGGAATAAAATTCAGGTAGCGTCATGTCATTCTTGCTCTTTACAACACCGTTTACCTCAAAAGATAATTCCAGAAGCGTCACGTCCATATTTTTTAATATATCCTCCGACAGATCGCAGGTGGAGTCGGAATATAGCTTGTATTTTCTGTCAGACATTTTTATCCTCCTTTTGCCGCTTGGGCAACAATATAAAAATATTATAACATATGGGCGGGCTTTTGTAAAATATCCCTCAACTATACTTTGTAAAATTTCTATGAACACAGTTGTCTGCGGTGCTGTGCGACAGTTAAGGTGTTTTCAGATACGCAAACAGAAAAGTCACGGCAGGCGGAGGAGATAAGCATATCGCTTATGCGATTTTCTATGAGGGCGGTAATTATGTGGCGTATCTCTCGTGCAGAGCCACTTTTTGAAAGTGCCTGCTTTGCGATAAAAGGGTAGACCTCTGGCTGACAGGCGAGTGTACAGCCAAGTTCGGAGAGCCTTTTTTCAAGAGCGGATATTTCAAGGCGTGTAATGTTTTCCATATCGGAAAGGGTAAGGTCGTTAAAAACTATCACCTCATCTATCCTGCCTAAAAGCTCGGGAGACATAAAGCTTTTAAGCTCTGAGAGCATGGCTTTTTTCTTGGCTTCGCCATTTGACTTGCTGTTTGAAAAGCCCACGGTCTTGGTTTCGGCAAGCTTTTTCACGCCGATATTCGAGGTCATTATTATAAGGACATTGGAGAAAGAAACTGTCCTGCCAGCGGAGTCGGTAAGACAGCCGTCCTCTAGTATCTGCAAAAGCAGATTGTAGATGTCAGGATGAGCCTTTTCTATTTCGTCAAGAAGAAGCACACAGTAAGGCTTGCGGCGAATTTGTTCGGTAAGCCTGCCACCCTCGTCAAAGCCTACATATCCAGGGGGCGAGCCTATGAGCTTTGAAACGCTGTGGCGCTCCATATATTCCGACATATCGAGCTTTATAATGGCGTTATCTCTGCCAAAAAGCGTTTTGGCAAGATCTTTTGCAAGCTGGCTCTTGCCCACCCCCGTTGACCCTAAGAAAATAAAGCTTCCCATTGGGCGGTCGCTGCCCTTTAGTCCTGCACGACAGCGGCGGACGGCAGAGCAGAGCGACTTTATAGCTGTCTGCTGTCCCACAATGCTTTCGCTTAGCTTATCTTCAAGCCCTGTGAGCCTTGCGGCTTCGTCCTGCCCGATATCGGCGCAGTTTATACCTGTAAGCGATGAAATAACGCTGTCAATGTGCCTTTTTTCAAGTGGTATGCGCTTTGGACGGCACTCTGTTATGGCGGTGAGATATTCGTCACGGGTGAGCTTGCCTTTCACATAATCATTGAAAGCGTCTGATATTTTCTCACCAGAATTATTTTCACTTTGCTCTATGACCGCACAGGCACAGGCTTCGTCAAGGATATCAATTGCTTTGTCAGGAAAAAATCTGTCGGTGACATACCTTGCGGCAAGCTTAACTGCATATGGTATAAGGTCAGGGGAGATGTCAACGCTGTGGTGCTGTTCATATTTGTCTATAAGACCGCTGCATATTTCAAGCTTTACGCCTAAGCTGTCAGTTCCGTTGAATGCCTGAAAAGGCTTTATGCAGCCGAACATAAAGGAAA
>ERZ857775.2491-NODE-2491-length-17592-cov-4.049837_pt1 | contig 17592 bp, 14 predicted proteins | sample MGYA00519698_ERZ857775 | MGnify/ENA primary metagenome ERZ857775 (study PRJEB31778, sample SAMEA3449363) | human gut metagenome | biome: human gut; feature: human-associated habitat; material: faeces | place: United Kingdom | collected 2010/2012 ...
CCCTCTACCGCTGCGCTCAAAACGCATTTTCAACAAATGTTTCCGAATTGTTAAGGCGCAAAAATAAGTAGAGGTTGTGCTGCTCATGTATGTGGGTCACCGTTTGCTCCGAACGAAGTTCCTACCCCTGTTTGTGCAGCGGCGTTGACGAAAAGTCGGTATCACGTCCGGTCGGCTCATGAAATTTTCAAGGTGCGTTACCCATAAAAGAAAAATACCGCCCATGCAGCACAGAGATGGACACTTCAGCGATAAAAAAGTGGTGGAATATTTAAATAGAAACGACAGAAAAATCCAACTGGACAGGAACGAGGGGCTTTACTGAGATGTAAGGACGACACAGAATGAACAAAACAAAAAATCCGATCAAAATTCCAACTTTCTAAACACAAAAAGGCTTACAGAGAGTGAAGAGCCCCACAGCAAGTGAAAAGGAGCGAACAACATGCTGATTTACCCGAAAACCAAGAAGGGTGTCCAGAAGGACAGTCCCGTCTGGAAGGAGGACAACTTCCTCCGTCTGCGCGGCCTTGCGGACGCATTGGTCCACAAGACCGACTTCAAGACCGAGGACGGCAAGAACGTGTTAGCCGGAGCTTACTACGAGCGCGTCCGCCGAGAACTTGAGACGCTGGAAGCAGCCAAGCTTGCACAGCTCAGCAAGTCTCTGGGACCCAAGGCCGCTGCACTCAAGGCGATGCCTGAGCCAACCGGCGGCAGCAGCAACAGTACTCCCCACTCCACCGGAGCACGGCGTGCTGCACGCGAAGCCGGTGAGCGCCGTGCCCGTGCCGCCAGTGAACGCAAGGAGCTGGCCGCGTCCATCCGGACAGAACTGCTGGATGCCGAGGCCGAGATCAATGAAGTCTACTGCCGCGCAAACGCAAGCCTTGTGAAGTACAGCAAGGCAGGCAAGTTCCGTGTGATCAGCGATGAGGAGATCCCGCGCTTTCATCCGGACTTTTCCGCCCGGAAGGTTGCGCAGGCCATGGAGATTGAGGAGGTACTGGCATGAAGAACCCGTTCAAGAAGGCTGACAGCGCCAAGCTGCCCGAGCAGGGCCGTGAGCGCACCGAGATCGACTACGCACACCGCACGATCTTCCATCACATGTTATACGGTTACCCGGGAGATTTCAGCAGCTGTGCAAGCTATCCGGAGTACGATGACCCGGAGATGTTCGCGGGCGTGTTGGAGCAGGCTGCCGACGCGGTCAAGAAGCTGGACCTTGACGAGCACACCCCGGTGTTCGACGAGCTGGTCCGCCTGAAAGCCCAGCAACTGGCCATCTCCAGCCTTGTGGAGACCCGGTATCAGCACCATGCATCGGCACTGAACCTGCAGGCGGATCTCCGACTACAGGTGGAAAACCTCCGCGCCAGCAAGAAGCTCATTGAAGAGCAGCTTGCTGACGTGAATGCCCGCATCCAGAAACTGGAAGCCTGACGTCAGCAGCAAAACACAACACGAGATAAGACCAGGAGGTACAACATATGTACATGGGTGAACACACCAACGCGACCGAAAAGCTCCACGAGATCCAGAACAAGGGCCGCACCAAGGGCAGCCTGCTGGACCACATCGCGATCCCCGTGACCGCCTTCTTTGTGGCCACGGACCTCATGACCGTCCACCTCTACACCGAAAGCCTGTTCGACGAGCGGCCCGAAATGGCCATGCTGGTGGCTGCCTCCATCGCCCTGCTGCTCGATGCCTGCCCCACGGTGGCGGGCAAACTCAAGGGCCAGCTGGATGACATGCTGCCCCGTGATCAGCGGGCGACGAAGCGCCGCATCAGCGCACTTCTGGGCACGGCCGTCGGAGCCTTTGCAATCTTCGCGGGTTTCTGCATCGTGTCCACGCTCATAAGTGTGGAGGCCCTGGGAGCAACGGAGAACCCCACCCTCTACATGGTGGGCCAGTACATCCGTATGCTGCTGCCCATCGCCACCAGTGTGGGCTCTTACGCCATCGGCTTTTTCAGCGACCACCGCAGCCAATTGGACAGCCTGAAGGCCCAGCGCCTGGATCTGCAGGACCTGGCTGCCGACACCGACAGCGCCATCAGCCATGCGGAGTTTGCAGCTGCAAACTTTAACCCGGACCTCCAGGACTACCGCTTTGCACAGGCAAAGCTCAAGAGCCTGAGCATTGCGGCCCAGCAGGCCCGTTTGTCCGCACGCATGAAGCTGGCCGAAGAACTGGGCAGCGTAGAGGCCGCAGAGGCCCTGCTGCACAGCGCGGGTCTGGACGACCTGCTGGACGAGCAGCACTGGCAGGCCATGCTGCTGCCCCCTGCCTCGGCTGAGGCTGCACCGGAACAGCCGGTGCTCCGCCTTGAGGCAGAGCCTGCCGCAGAGAAAGTGCCTGCCGCAATGGCATCTTGACCCCAAAACAGATTTTTTCAGAAAAAAGCTGCCTGTTTTCCAACTGAGAAGGCAGGCAGCGCCTTTTCTGAGGTGTAAGACGCAAACCTCCCGAACGAAAGGAAACGCTATGAAGCTGAAGATGCTTACCCGCATGGCTGCCATGGTGGCAGCTGGTTCTCTGGTGGTCGGCCTGCTGGCTGGCTGCAGTGTGATCCCCTCCAAGGACGGTGCGGCGGACAGTGCCGTGGCCACCGATACCGCCCTCATCATTACCCAGGGCGACGGTATGCCTGCGCTAACCAACGCCGAGGAGTTCCTCAACAGCGTAAATGTGACGCCGGGCGGCAGCGCCGGACTGGTGGTGGCCGATGGCAAGCCGTTTGCGCTCGGTCCTCAGCGCTTTGACAAGGTCAAGAACAACGACATCCAACAAGCCCGAGCGGACAAGACGGCACGCTACCAGCTGGTCGAGGCGGTCCAGGGCGCTGCAGCCACCACCCCTGAGACCGACCTGATCTCCGCCATTTCTCTCGCCAGCCGCATGCTGTCCGCCGGTACGGCCGACAGCAAGGTGATGGTCATCCGGCACTCCGGCGTCAACACGGCAACCAGCCTGCCCATGCAGGACCTCGACCTGCTGAATAGCGACCCTGCCAAGCTGCTGGATCAGCTGGACGCCGCTGCCATGCTGCCTCAGCTGAACGGCGTGGCCGTGGAGTTCTACGGCCTGGGCGATGTTGCGGGCAGCCAGGGCACGTTCAGTGCCCAGCAGGTCCAGTGGCTGAAGAGCTTCTGGCAGGGCTTCTTTGACCGCACGGGTGCAAACGTCACCTTCCATACCGACATCGTGTCCGGCGACGCCCTCAACAACGGCCACACCGTGACACCTCTGGCCGCTGCAGGCGCACCGACCTTCGTCAAGGTCAGCGCTGAGCAGGTGGCGTTTCAGCCCGACAGCACGACTTTCCTCGATGAGGCAGCTGCCCGTGCAGCACTGAACGGTCTGGCCGAGCAGCTCAAGGGCACTTCTGCCGCCCACTACATTGTGGCTGGCAGCACCGCACAGGTGGACAACGCCAGCCGCGAGGGTGCCCAGGCATTGTCTCTGGCTCGCGCACAGGCCGTGCGGGATGTGCTGGTGGAGGCCGGTGTCCCTGCCGACCGATTCACCTGCCTGGGCCTGGGCAACGAGCCGACGAGCGTGCGCAGCGCAAATGAGCCGGAGAACCGCTGCACCTACGTCGTGGCTGATACCACGGCCCAGGCTGCGGAGTTTCTGGCAGTGGGTCAGGCTGAGAGCTGACCGGTAAACAGACAAGGCACCCCGGCACAGAGCAATCTGTGCCGGGGTGCTTTTTTTGTGTGCAAAGTGCTTTTCTTTTTGCAGGAGCTGTGTTATAATTCAAACGACCCGCAAGGGGACGTAAGATCTATATTGAGTACCTGTTCCCATTCAACAGCTACGCCTGATATGAGATTATCCCCCGCAAGGGGACGTAATCGCATTTCTTCCGTCTGCAATATATTCACAAAGTTGATTCAACTCACACCCCGCAAGGGGACGGAAATGGTTCTTTACTTACCATAGTGCTCTCCACTTCTTGATTTAACTCACACCCCGCAAGGGGACGGAAAAAAACATCGACAGAATAGTCTTTGAAGTATTTTGCGATTTAACTCACCCCCCGCAAGGGGACGGAAGCAGCAAATGCCATAATCATGACCATCGAAACAGCTTTTGAACCAACTCACGCCCCGCAAGGGGACGGAAGCCCATCCCGGTAGACAAAATAACCAGGCGTTTGGATTTAACTCACACCCCGCAAGGGGACACAACAGAAGAGCCTTTTCTGCTTTGCACGAATGCGGCAGAAAAAAGCTCTTCTGCTTTTTTAATTTTTTGCGCCGTTTTTCCAACCGGGCACGGCGGCAGAGCCTTTCTCTGGGTGTAAGACAGAAACACCTGAAACGAAAGGACAAAGCCTATGAAACGTCTTTTGGAAGGACAGCAGCTGCAGCGAACGGTCCCACCCACGGCGGGGCGTGTGGAGCCGGTGGTGCACCTGCCCGGCGGCCTGACGCTGGACGACCGCAGCTGCTGGCAGTACCCCACCATGCTGGTGGGCAACGTGGGCAGCGGCAAGTCCACCCTGATGGAACAGATCCGCCGCCCCGTGCTGGCCCACGCAGACCGCGTGCAGGACACCGTCGTCATCTTTGCGGCCAAGCCGGATGTGCTGCGCTGCCGCCGCCCCGGCGACCCGGTGATCTCGGTCTCGGCCACCGACCCCGCCAGCTGCTGGAACCTTTTCCGGGAGCTGGATGCCTCCGATACGCCGGAACTTACCCTGCGTGAAATCGCCAGTGCTCTGTTTGTCGAACAGAAGAAAAAGACTACCCAGATCTTCTTCCCGGAGGCAGCGCAGGAGATCTTCTACCAGACGGCACGCTTCATGCGGGATTTCGGCCGCACCAACAACATCCCGGTCTCCAACGCAGAGCTGAGCGAGTTTCTCACCCGCACAACGGTCTTTGCACAGGAAGGGGCCGGCACCGGAACCGACGGCAGCTGGCAGGAACTGGTAGAGCGGTACCCCACTTACTTTTCTGCCGCCCGGGATCTTATCGGGGACGGCGGAGCCCAGGGGCTGGGTGTACTCAGCGAGGTACGCACCATGCTCAGCCGCCTGTTCATTGGCAGCTTCAACACAGCCGACGGCCGGTTCTCGGCCCTGCAGGCCATCCGGCAGGGCGGCAAGCGGGTGTTTATCCTCTATGAGCCGGACAAAGCAAGAACAGCTCTGCCGCTGTTCCGGCTGCTGCTGGATCTGATGCTGCAACAGAGCATGAGCCCCACCCTGAACCACAAGGTGTGGTTTCTGCTGGACGAGTTCAGTCTGCTGCCTAAGGTCGAATCCCTGACCGACTTCCTGAGCTTCGCACGTGACCCTTCCGGCGACAATGGGCGCAGTGGTGCACGTATTATTGCGGCAGTACAAAGCGTCCAGCTGCTGACTCGCCACTACTCCGAGGCAGAGGCCAAGACCCTGATGTCCCTGTTCCCCAACCTCATCACCATGCGTGTCATGGACCCAATGTCCCGTGCAGCCTTCGCAGACCGCTACGGCACCGCCCGCGTGATCTACCGCTACATGGGCGAGGGCAACCGGCCCGTGACCACCGACTGCGAGCAGAAGGTGGTGACAGACGCCGACTTTTCCCAGCTCATGAAACCGGGTCAGGCCCTGATGAGCCTGCCTGCAGTCTCGCCGGATCCCTTCATTTATGACGGCTTCCGGGGCTGACCAAAGAAAGGAGAAACCCATGGCTTTGTTCCGTTCCAACCGTGGCATGCATCTTCTGACGCTGCCCACGACCCACGCCGATGCAGAGAACACCCGCCGCAAGAACATCCAGGATGGCGGCACCACCACCGCATCCCGCCTGCTGGCACAGGCCCGCATCCTGCCGCAGGAGGCGCTGGTCTGCGGCCCGCCGGGCCGGATCTTTCCGGTGGTGGAGTCCCTGCAGCGACAGAGCAGCCGACCCTTCGTGCTCATCGGCACCGCCCGGGACCTGACCGACAGCCCGCTGCTGAGGCTCCCGACCCAGTGGCAGGACACCGTGCTCCCGGACCGGCTTCCGGAGGGCAGCGGCAGGATCACGATCAATCCCGGCGAGTTCGGCATGGGCATGATGCAGATGGCAGACTGGGGTGGCACCCATACCATTCTGCTCTGCCTGGGGCAGGGACTCTCGGCCAGCACCGAGCTGCTGGATGCCCTGAATACCTGCGGCGACTATGTGCTGCTCTGCAGCAGCCTGAGCCGGGCGGTTCCCAGCCGGACAGGCGGGCTGACCACGGAGGGCCTGCTGCGCTCCATGCGATATCTGGTCGTCTCGTCCGCAGGCGGCGACGCCCAGACCCTGCTGCAGGTCCTGCCCAGCTACGAGAGTGAGCGGGTGACCAACTCCATCGGCTTCAACACCCACCACGACCGAGGCGGCATGATGGGGCACCACGGCGGCAGCGGCTTCAGCTTTGGCCAGAACCGCGAAGTGGTCACCAAGCCCGTGCTTTCGCAGGATGACCTCACCGGGCTCCGGAACAACTCGGAGTTTCTGGTCTATAACCAAGACCTTATGAGGCTCTGGGTTGGAAAAATCGGCTGAAAACTTTTCCGCTTTTTTTCGTACAATCTGTGCATTGCAGGAACGCTTACCGGTGCGCTATACTGGGCGCAACACAACCATGCTGCCAACCGTATATCGTGCACAAACGAAAGGAGAAACGCTATGAAGCGTATCTACGTGACCACCATTCCTCTGCAGGGCCGTCTCGACCTCACCAAGAACACCTACCGTTCCAGCGCCAATTCCGGCGACATCGAGACCCGTTTCCCGATCCTGCAGGTCCTGCACAACACGCTGCAGGAAAGCGACGATTTCCACATCATCGCCATCCGCAGTGTGAACGGCGATACCCAACGCAACTTCGGCTACCTCAAAGAGGAACTGCAGGCGATGGGCTTCACCGAGGACCACATCCGGGAGCTGCCCATGCCGGACGAGCAGGACTGCAGCACCCTGATCCGCCTGTGCCGCGACCTGTGCGACGTGCTGCCGGAAAAAGGCATCGCCTACATGGACATCACCTACGGCACCAAGACCATCCCTCTGGTGCAGCTGGCGGCTCTTACCTGCGCAGCAGCGACCCATGAGGAACTGGAGGTAGGTGGCGTCTACTACGGCGAGATGCGGCGTGTCAACGGCCAGAGCGTGAATCAGTCTGTTCTCCACGATGTTACGCCGCTTTATCACCTGCAGGGCCTTGTGGGCGGCATCCACGGCAACAAGGATACCGCCGAGATGGTCTACAACCAGCTGGTGTGGATGAGCCAGAACAAGGCCGAGCAGTAAGGGAGGGGGAATTTGATGTACGAGGAACGTGCAAACCTCCGGGCTGCGATCGATGCATCGCCGCTCTGGGATGTGGATGTGGCCACCCGCAAGGCCCTCTTTCAGCCGATGCTGAAAAAGCTGAATGGCCGGGAAGAGCCTGCCGGGGACGACCCGGCTGAGGCCGCTGCGGTAGACCCGAAGCTGGAAGAAACCTACAAAAGGGTCTGGGCCGAGTGCTTTGAGCTGTTCCCGACAGAAGATGCCACCATCCTCTCGATGGCGTTTTTCCAGGCTGCGGCGGCATACCAGCCGGACCCGACACGGGAGAAGGACAGCTTCTGTGCTTACATGCAGATGGCCATGCGGCACCTGAAGGCCGAAGATGCCCGGAAAGAGGCGCAGAGCCTGGGCATTATGGACGTTAGCAAGGAGACCGCCCGTAAGGTCCGTCAGGCGTTGGACTACATGGACCGGATGGGTTACACCAGTGCCATGGTGACCGGCGACCCGCATCTGGAAAAGACGGTCGCACAGGCTGCCAGGATCGGCCAGCGGAGCCTGCACGAGGCTCTGCTGAACAAAGATACGCTGGTGTCCATCAACACCGAGCGGGACGACGGCACCGGGATCGAGATCGTGGACACGGGACTGTCTCCTGAAGATGGGCTGGAACTGAAAGAGGACATCTTCCCTATCCTGCACAAGGCTGTGCTGCTCATGAGCCTGGAAGAAAAAGAAAAGACCCGTGCCAATATGGTACTGTTCTGGTCCCCGCGCATTCTGGGCTATCTGCGGAAAAATGAGGCCCCCGACATGCCGGAACGCCTTGGCCGTAGCGACGACCTGCGCCCCCTGGAGAGGGACGGCATTCTGTGGGACCAGCTGATTCTGCGGGACTATGTGCACTTCTGCGTGCAAGAACCGCTTTATAGCGGCGAAGGCCCGGAAAATCCGAAGGAGCTTGAAAGCGCCGCAGTGAACCCCCTGCTGCTGCCGACTCGCCGCCCGGAGCAGGACAAGACCGTGGCAGAATATCTGGGCAAGGACAAGGGAACGATTTCCTATCACAACAAGAATCTCAACAAAAAGTTCCGGGAGCTGTTGGGCATCAAGGACACAAAGCCTGTGAAGGAGAACTGAACACATGGGGAAGAACATTGCGCTCCTGTATATGAGTGCCTATTTTGCACAGCCTGCCCCGGAGGGCAGCAAAAACCGCTTCCTGCGTACACAGACCAACGAGGCTGCGGTCAGCGCCCTGTGGAAGGACCCTGCATCCCGGCCGGACAAGATCGTGGCCCTGTGCAGCGACACGGTCCGGACAAAGCCGACCGTCCCGGCGGCAGACGGCTCCGGCAATAAGGTGCCCACGCTGGAGTATTTCAGGGATGAGTTCCTGAAACAGCTTGGCGTGCAGCCGGAACAGCTGGTGGCGGTCTCTGTGCCCGACAGCATGGAGGAAGCCGACCAGACCCGTGCGATCTCTGCCGTGCTGGAACAGGTGGCCGAGAATGACAACCTCTACATCGACCTGTCCGGCGGAATGCGCGATACGGCGACGCTGCTGCTCATTGTAGCCCGCTACCTCAAGGACATCCGCATGGTTCAGACCAAAAAAGTGCTTTACTCGGAGCTCAAGGGCAACAGTTCCGTTGTGCGGGACAGCACGGGCCTGTACAACCTGATGGACCTGATCACGGCAGTGGATGCGTTCTTCTCCACCGGTACGACCGAGAAACTGAAAGCATATATGAAACAGACCGGTGAGACGGACCCTGACATCCTGAACCTGCTTGACCGGATCGACCATTTCGCGGATGATCTGGCCCTCTGCCGCGTGCAGATGCTCAAGGCCGACCTCAAGGCCATTGCCCGTCAGATCAAACAGCGCCCTGCCTCGAGGGAAACGCTGAGCAGCCTGCTCTATGAGCTGATGAACGACCGCTTTGAGGCGGAGTTCCAAAACCTCATGGGCAGCCGTTCAGACAGCCTGCCGGCACTCGTGCAGTGGTGTGCCCACCACCGGATGTACCAGCAGGGACTGACCCTCCTGAGCGAGGAAATGCCCACCTATTTGTGTGGTCACCTGTTTCTGCAGCCAACCGGCAAAGCACTGGATTACATGGCACTACAGCCCCAGAACAAAGGCAAGAGCTGGGTGTTCCCAATGTTCCACTACCACTTCTGCCGCGCTGCTTTGTTCCATGAGGCACGGCCCTTTACCGTAAACCTCTGCCTGACCAAGGACAAGACTGAAGCGAACGGAAACGCTCTGTTCCGTGTGGCGACTCTGACCGAAGCACAGGAGTATCTGACAGCCGCAGTGGAGCAGGGGGAACTGCTGTTGGATCTGACCCGGAAAGACACTGTGGCGCAGGGAATCGTATACTACCAGAGCGTGCAGCAGTACCGCAACCAGATCAACCACGCCACGGACAGCGCGGTTAAATTTCAAAAGGACACAGGGCTTCTGCCGCTCAGCACAAGCGCCATTGAGCAGACGTTGGGGGACGTTGCGTTCTACCTCTTCAAACTGAAAGAGTGTAAAGCCACTGCCCCGGCGGGCATAGAACTACTGGACAGCAACAAAGCATTTTAAGGCTCAAAAAGTTATAACAAAAACAGCCATCACTTTCCAACTGAAGTGATGGCTGTTTTTTGTTATCCCCTTGCGGGGAGGACCATTCCAGGATGGTCAAAGATGGGTAAAGTCGAAAGGGACATTCTCAACACTTTCGTCCCCTTGCGGGAAGAATGCGGAAAAGGTGTGAGCGCCTGCGCTCACAGAGACCTCTGCGGCGGGGCCAGCGGCTCCACCGATACGCCGCCCATGCCAAGGGTGGTTTTGATCCCGATGCCGCCGTAGGGCGCAAAGGAGAGCAGGGCGTTCCAGAGCTCCAACAGCGGCAGGGCCAGCCGGGCCTCCACAACAGCGCTGCCCACAAAGCCCGGGATGCGGGTGTTCTTGATGGGATAGGAGACGGTGTGCAGGCTGTAATCCAGGATGCGCAGCCCGCGCAGGATAGCGTCCAGCGCGTCCGGGTCGCTCAGCTGGCAATCCGGAAAGGCGGTGTTCCAGTGCAGCACAAGGCTCTGCAGCAGCAGGAATTCCTGCGGGTAGATGGCGTAGCGTCCCGCCTGCTTGAAGGCGCAGGGGGTGCGGAACCACAGCCTTGTCCGGCTGGCAGGCTCCTCCCGCGCAGCCAGCAGAAGCTGCAGGCCGTTTTCCACCGAGTGGCTGCCCAGCGGCTCCATCTGCAGGGGCGCGCCGTGCAGTTCCGGCGTGGTGCAGCCCGCAAGCAGCGGCCGCACCTGTGCGGCGAGGGCTTCGTCCAGAAGATTCAGCGTCCACACCGAGGTCTGCGCAGCAGCGTCAAAGCACAGGGACTGCGACAGCGGGTGCTCGCCCTGCTCATGGAGCCGAGCGGCGGTATCGGCGGGAAGCTGTGCCATCAGCCAGCCATAAATGCGGTAGGCCCATGCAGAGGGCAGACGTGGGGTCTCTGCTGTGCGCAGAGAGAACTGCAGCTGCTCGATCATAGAATGTTCACCTCGCAGAACCCGGCCGGGTAGCGTTTGCCTGCATAGGTGACGTACCGCGCACGGTGCGGCGAAACGCCAAGGCTGATGTCTGCCTCATGACGACCGTGCTGGGTCTGCAGAATGCGCTGGGTCCATTTCAGGGCGGCGGCATAATCGTCCTTCAGGTAAGGGTAACCGACCGTTTTAGAGAGGAAGCCGGTGCCGCCGCCAAGGATGAGGTGCGGGGTGTCCGGGATGTTTGCAACGGGATGGCCCTGCGGGAAGTGCGACAGGAAGGTATCCTGATAAAAGCTGCTGAACTCGGCGATGGCTTCCAGCAGAGCATCCTTTGTAATGGGGTGGATATGCCGGTTGAGGATGCTCTGGTCCAGCGTCAGCCGGAAGCGGATGGCCTCGCCCGGGCGCACGCACTCCTGATAGAGGGGCAGATCCTTGGCGTCGCCGTCAAAGTCCTCGACCCGGGCAGCGGAAAGGGGCGAGATCAGGGTGCGCCCGGTCAGGATCAGCTTGTCGTTGTCGATGGGGGCGCTGTCGGAGACCTGAACACCACGGAAAATGCTGTCCAGGATGTCGTCGGCGGCAGCACCGGATCGCAGCTTGTTGGCATAGCTGCCCTCCGGGAATACGTAATCGTGGTTGACCTCAAACGCTTCCAGAGTACGTTTTTTGCCGGGGGCCGGCGTCTCGTGCAGCAGCAGATGCACCAGCCACGCCGTGCGCAGCGCACCTTTCAGGCTGCTGCCGGGAATATAGGCGCGGCCGTAGGCGTCGCGCTGAAACTGATGGATCTCTTTGGTGCCGTTGTAACCGGCAACATCCTCGGTCACGGCCAGGCGATACTGCACCAGCGGCTTGTCACCCATCAGCTTCGGGTGTTCCAGCCAATCCTCTGCAAGATGGCAGTCTCTGGTCCAGAAGTCCAGCAGACTGCTGTTGTTGGAGCTGAGCATGAACTTCTCGAACTGCCGCACCAGATCGTGCCGGAGCATGTAGTCAAAAAACAGTTCCATGTTGAGGATTTTGACGCAGCCCTGGTTCTGGGAATAGATGTATTCCCGTTTGCCGATCTTACGGCCGCTGCCAACGAACAAAGGAGACTGCGTTTTCAGCGTCAGATCAAAGACCTGCAGGTGATCCTGCTGGATCATAGTGTCACCCCCATAAACAGCGGTTTGGAATAGCGGTAAACCGGATGCGGGACCCCGATGCCGACATCGCAGAGCTCACCCTGATAGGTGTGCTGCAGCACGGAACCGGCGGTGAGAAAATACTGGGTCTGCTTCTTGACGGGGGTCTCCACCCATTCGGTGGAGGCAAAGCCGCCGCGCCGGGCCAGCTGGAACGCCGCACCTTCCAATGCGGCGTCCATCTCCTCCCCGGTGGGCAGACTGCTGGTCAGCAGCAGGTAGGGCGCGGTGCCGCGCTCCAGCGCCTGCAGCATCCAGCGCAAGGATGCGTCCTCGGCGGTGTTCAGGCAGATGGGCTCGCCGTCCAGATGGAACCGGCCGTAACCGGCGCTGGTGCGGCCGCCGATCCCGCTCAGGCCCAGAAGGGTAAAGAGCTCCTTCAGCATCTTGAGCTGGTCGTTGCCCTCACAGGCACACAGAACATACAGGCCGCAGCCTGCGTGCAGGCGGTACAGGCCGACAAAGTACGGCTTGGCGTCGGCACCGTCGGTCACGCTGGCCTTGGTCTGCTCGTAGGCCTGGCCAAAGCTCTGGTCCAGCTCGTCCAGCGGGTAGGTGCCGCTGTGCAGGCTGGCGGTGTAGCGGTCGAATTTGGAGGCCGGGATCCAGGCAAGCTTTTTGACCGCCTTGCGCTCAACGGTGGAAAGCTCGGCAGGGGATGTGGATGCGGCGATCGGCTTGGGCAGGTAAAAGGTATCTCCCCGCCAGGGCATGGCATCGCTGATGCGCAGGGCGTCCGCATCGGCAGAGACGAGAAGCTCCTCCAGTGCGGGCTCGCCGTACACCTCCAGCGCTGTGTGGCACAGGGCCGAAAAAATCGTGTCGGCGCGCAGGGTCAGGGCAGAGGACTGGGAGCCGACCGCTGAGTCGGAACCGCCGAAGTGGACTGCCGTATCAAACGCCAGCTTTAGCAGAAAATAGTTCATACTCTTCGACCTCGGTTTTGAAGGTTTGGCGGATGCCGTCCAGATCAACGTTCAGCGTCTCCGGGTAAGGGATCACCTGGAAGTTCTGGAAGCTCACACGGCCGTTGCCGCGGGAGCCGTGCCCGCCAAGGTAGTCCAGCTGGAGCAGCTTCATGGCCTTGGACAGAAGCAAAAGGTCCTCTTCCATCTCTTTGGGGTCGGACAGGTTGTAAACGATGTTGACCCCGAACCGGGAACCGGCAACAACGCGCTCGATCTGGCGCGGGTTGGCCTTGGAGGTAAGGCGGTTGATCGTGTTCTCCGACTTGACCTCGGTCACGCCCACGCCTTTCAGCTGGTCGTAGTTGAGCAGAAAAGCATCCGCAAACTGCAGCCGTGCAAAGCGAACTGGTTCAGAGCCGCCGAACATCCGCAGGAGCACCTCGCCGTCTGCGGAAAAATCCGGAAGTGTTTCGCCGTTGACACAGCTGCGGCGGGCAAGCAGCGTGCGGAGCTTGCCCTTCAGGCTGCTGCCCGGCACGATGGGCAGCCCGGTGAACGGGTCACGGATGACAGGACTGTCCACGGTGCCGATGGCAGAAAAAGACGAAGAACCGCCGATGTGAAGCCCTGTGCGGACAACAAGGTCACACTTGATCAGAATTTTGCCGGTCATGATGCATTCTCCTCTCCGGTTTTGGATTCAGAGTAGTAACGATGGAAGGCGACGAGGGCTTCCATGTAGTGGTAATAATCGATCAGATCCTGACGTGTGCAGGTACCGACAGAGGACAGCTTGGCGAGATACTCAAACAGGTTGGCACTTTCCACAAACTGGCGCACCTGCGGGTCGCGGCCGCATTCGTAAGCCAGGCGGATGCGCAGCAGCTTGATCTGATTGACGCTCTCCTTCAAAAGCCGCTCCTCGGTGCGGCGGTTCTCGTTGTTGTAAACGTCACAGGCCAGGCGGAGCAGGTTCTGGATCTTGGTCTTGGTGATCAGGGCGCAATTCTCCTTCATCAACTGTTCCGCAAAATCAACGTAGTTTTCCGGAATGACCGGCTCTGCAGCAGCGGCCTTTGGCTTGGCCGGGCCTTTGCCGGAAGGATGATTCGGTTTTGGCATATCACTCTCTCCCTCGTTTCTGATAGACATAAATGTAGATCGCGGTGATCAGCTGTCGGCGCTGTTCCGGGTCCCGCGCCCAGTCCAGAACATTGTGCGAGAAGGTCCGGTAGGCGTCCTTCAGGGCCTCACTTGCCTTCTTCTCGTCCGGGCGCAGCCGGGCAAGCAGGTAGATGCACCGTGCAAAATTGACCTGGTCCTCCCGGGTATTGCGCAGCAGGTCGGTCAGGTTGTACAGCATGGAATTGCCGCGGTGATCGTCATCGTTTTTCTGGACCTGCGCAAAGAACTGCTCCAGACAGGCCATCTTCTCGCCCAGCACCTTGTCCTGCAGCACATCCCAGGAATAGGTGTGGTCGGGCACGGCGTCGAACAGTGCGGCACCGTTCTTGCCGGGCAGCTTTTTGGCTTCGTCTTCCAGCGCGGCGGTCTGCTCGGCTGCGGCGCGGATGGGATAATGTTCGTTGAACATTGCGATGCCCGCGCTGATGGTCAGTGCCCCGCAGGTGTAGCTGCGCAGGTGCTTCTGGATGCGCAGGGCGGCCTGCAGGGTGTGGTTCCAGGCACCGACCAGAAAGACGTCGTCGCCGCCGGCGTAGACGATGCTGACGCAAAGCCCCTGCAGCAGGCCGTTGATGTGGTACTTGAAGAACAGCGACATCTGCCGCGAGAACGCTGCGGCGCGGAACAGATTGACGTACTTCATCCGCTGCACGGGGTCGGTCTGGTCCGGCTGCTCAAAGCCGGCAATAAAGGCCTGCCCCAGATTGTCCACGTCCATGCGGCAGACGGCGATGCGGCGGATGCCCTCCGACTGGTCGGCAAGATCCTCAATATTGTTGCTGGCGGCATAGTCGCCGACGAACAGGTTGATGGACGGGCTGAGCGTCCGCACCAGCCGGTTCTTGGTGTAGGAGCGCACAGTGTCGGCGCAGAGGGCGGAGTCGTTCGAGAACGAAAGGAACCGTTTGCTGCCCCGGATGCCCGGCAGCGCAAAGGCACCGGGGCGGGGCGTGCTGTGGACCAGATAAATCGACTGGTTCTGGATCTGCGCCGACAGGTTGGCAAACCGATTGCACCACGGGCAGAGACCCTCGGCGTTGACCTGTGCGGAATTGCCGCACACCTTGCACTCCCGGGCACCGTCGGGGATGGCCTGCACACGGTTCAGGGCGCGGAGCGCAGCGGCATCGTAGGGGTGCTGCTTGTGCTGCTCGGCAATGGCGTTGACCCGGCGGAACAGGGCCTTGTAGGGGCTTGCCTCTGCGGGGACATTGCACAGGTCGTTGGCGCTGCAGGGGGTCCAACCGTTGGCCAGGAACAGCTGCACGCCGAACTGTTCGTTCAGCCAGCCGTTGAAGGCCCGGTTCCAGTCGGCAAGGGTCTGCTGCACGGCGGCGGTGCTGGGCAGCAGGAGATAGCAGTGCCCGCCGCCGCTGTAAATGATGTTGGTCCGGGTCAGGCCGCAGCCGTCCAGCAGCTCGTCCATGTAGTGCTCCATGAGCAGTTCCAGAAAGAACGAACGGCTGCGGAGGGACCGCAGGGCACCCTCGGTGTGGACGGTGTAGATGAACCGCTGGATGCGAGAAAAGTCGGCGGTGTAGAGCAGGAACGCCGGTTCCCGGCGCAGCTCTGCGGGAGTGTCCAGCAGGGAAAAGGCGTCGGCCTGCTGCAGGTACTCGCTGACGCAGGCCGCCAGAGCTGCCGTCAGCTTGAGCTGGTCATAGAGGGAAATATCCCGGTCCTCTTCCCGCGCGGTGCTGGCAGGCAGGGCGCTGCACTGGGATTCCAGCAGGCCCAGCAGCGCGTTTGCCTGCGCTGGGCTGAACTGCAGGCCGGTGAGCTGCCCCGTCAGCTCCTGATAGAGCTCCCGGTAAACGGCGGCGGGGATGTCCGGCGCATCCTGCACGGGGTCGTGCAGGGCACCGTCCGGGCGGGCAGCCGGGACGGAATACCCGGGGTGCTCCCCGTTCAGGTGGCTGAAAATGGAGCGCAGGGGCCGGCAGCGGGTGCTGGCCGGTTCGGCGGCGGGGGTGTCGGCGGTCACAGACAGGCTGCGGGCAAAAGCTGCGCAGCGGGCGGCGTCCGACCCTGCGGCCGCGCCGCCGCGCACGGCAGCCCACTCCGGGGTGTCCGGCAGGGCGGCCAACAGGTCGGCTGCGGTCTTGTCGGCCCGGAAGGCCAGCTTGCCAAGGCCGTGCAGCAGGCCGCAGAAGGTGGCCTGCAAGGTGAGTGTGTTCAAGGAATCATCTCCTTCGGGCAAAATAGCAAGGGAATATGCGAAAAACAGGTTTGAAAAGGTTTGTTCCCATTATAGCACGGGATCCGGCAAAGAAAAACGCCGGAAACAGAGAAATTTCGACCGCTTTTTTGGGGAAATTTCCAGTGGGAAACAGTCTGTATTCTAATATAAAAGCTGTGGAAACTCCCGCAGTTGGAAAAATTGCGGAAAAAATCAGGAACAGCCCAAAATTTCACAAAAAAACAGCCGCCTCGCTTCGCCGCACAAAACTGTGCAGTAAAGCGGGGCGGTCGTCTGTGTCCCCTTGCGGGGTGTGATCTTGAACACTGTGATGAGATTGGACACACTGACACGGCGAATTCTCCGTCCCCTTACGGGGCGTGATTGTTGAGTATGGGCGCTTCAACTTTTGCAGGTTTTAAGCCTTTCGCAGGTTTTTAAGCCTTTTGCAGGTCTCAAGCCAAATTCTACGTCCCCTTGCGGGGTGTGATGGCTGTGTCCAGCTCCTTATTAGTAAGGACATAGAACGTCTTGTCCTACGTCCCCTTGCGGGGTGTGATTGCAGGGTGTGCACCACCGTTTCTTCCAGCGCGTGGTCATGTCCTACGTCCCCTTACGGGGTGTGATGGCAAAAATGAACAAAAGTGACCGGCCGAAAACCGGCAGAATGCACCTTTTTCATAATGCTGGCACCATTATAACACACTCTGCGCAAAAAGAAAAGCGGAATGGAGAAAAGAATGCCGCTTTTTGTGGTGCGAACCGCGCAGGAAGTGCGCGTAAAAACCATGAAATTTTGAGATTTCGCACCGAAAATTCCAACTGCGGCTGCTCCGGCGGGCTTATCTTATGTGACCGGACAAAAACAGACAAATGCGAAAGGAGCACACAATGGGATTCTTCAGTTCCCTTTGGGGCAAAAACAGCGAGAACGGCAAAAACACCCAGAACAACACACCGACGGTGCAGCAGCCGAGAATGACGGAGGCGCAGCGGCACGATGCCTTTGTGCAGTCCCTGCGCGAGAACACGGCAAACGGGAAGTACGGCCCCGTACCCACCCAGAGCACCGCTCGCAAAGCCGCGACAGGCTCCTCCGAGGACGGCGGCCGGGACCGCGGGGATGACCCGGGTGCCCCCGGCTCGCAGGGCCGCGAGAGCGGGCTGAAGTTTGGCACCTCCAAGTCGGTGTCGGCCTCTCAGGGCAGCGGCAAGGGCCGGGGTGCCGGGCTGGGTCAGGGCGGCGGCCGCAGCGGCGGAGGACATGGGCCCGGCGGCCACGGCGGCCACGGCAGCGGCGGGCATGGCGGGCATAGCGG
>ERZ857775.2492-NODE-2492-length-17588-cov-4.135345_pt1 | contig 17588 bp, 12 predicted proteins | sample MGYA00519698_ERZ857775 | MGnify/ENA primary metagenome ERZ857775 (study PRJEB31778, sample SAMEA3449363) | human gut metagenome | biome: human gut; feature: human-associated habitat; material: faeces | place: United Kingdom | collected 2010/2012 ...
TTGAGGTATCAGCGCCCGAATCGACATACATCTTGTTTGGATGCATTGAGAAAGCTGCTCGCATTCTGCATGAACGTCGGTCCACAATCATAATCCGAAAACTGATAATGCAATGGATTTTTCAAGGTTATTCCCCTGTTCCTTTTCCCAAGAATTCTGTGTCTACAAGATTCCAGATCTCATCCCGTCCCTGCTTTGTCTCTGCTGAGAAAGGAATCACAACAGTTCCCGGAAGCAGCTTCAGTCCGGTCTTAATTGCCTTTACCTGCTTCTGTACCTGACTTCTCTTCAGCTTATCAAGCTTTGTCGCGATAATGATCGGATTGAATCCCTGATCCACGATCCAGTCATACATCATCTTATCATTCGCAGATGGATCATGACGGATATCGATCAGAAGGAAGACAGCTCGCAGCTGTTTAGAGCCATGAAGATAACGCTCGATCAGCTTTCCCCACTGTGCCTTCTCCTGCTCGGAAACCTTTGCATAACCGTATCCCGGAAGGTCCACCAGATACATTTCTTCGTTGATATTGTAAAAGTTGATGGTCTGTGTTTTTCCAGGTTTTGCCGAAGTTCTGGCAAGCGCCTTCCGGTTCATCAGTGCATTGATCAGAGAGGATTTACCGACATTGGATTTTCCGGCAAATGCGATCTCCGGCAAAGTGTGATCCGGCAGTTTACTTGTAATTCCACAGACTGTTTCCAGATTTACATTCTTAATTACCATCTTTTTTCCTCCGTGTGCGCACAAGCGCGATCTTCAGAACCTCTTCCATCTGCGATACCGGAATAATCTCCAGTCCCTTTGTGATCTCAGAAGAAAGTTCATCCACATCTTTTTTGTTCTCCCTCGGTACAAGTACCGTCCTGATTCCGGCATTCTTTGCCGCCAGGAGCTTCTCTTTCAGTCCTCCGATCGGAAGTACTCTTCCCCGCAGCGTAATCTCACCCGTCATGGCAAGATCGGCACGCACTTTCTTGTCTGTAATTGCAGAGAGCATCGCAGTCGCCATCGTAATACCGGCTGAAGGTCCATCTTTCGGAACTGCCCCTTCCGGAATATGGATATGGATATCATGTTTTTCAAAGAAATCTTCAGCAACCTTATATTTACTGCTGATTGACCGGATATAACTGATTCCTGCCTGCGCAGATTCTTTCATCACATCGCCAAGCTGTCCCGTCAGAATGATCTCACCCTTTCCCGGCATTACATTCACTTCAATCTGCAGGGTATCTCCTCCTACACTGGTCCATGCCAGACCACGGACGATTCCCACCTCATCCTCGGCATTTGCCATCTGATAGGTGTACTTTTCTTTTCCAAGATACTTTTCAATATTCCGCTCTGTTACCTGAACTCTCTTTTTATCATGTTCATAGATCTCTCTGGCAGCCTTCCTGCAGATATTACCAATTTCACGCTCCATCTGACGCACACCGGCTTCCTTGGTGTAGTTCTGCGCAATTTTCCAGATCACGCCCTTGCTGATCGTAAGCTGTTCTTTTGTTAGTCCATGTCTTTCCAACTGCTTTGGAATCAGATGTTCTGTCGCAATATGCAGCTTTTCATTCTCCGTATAACTGCTGACCTCAATTACTTCCATACGGTCAAGAAGGGGCCGGGGGATTGTCTGCAGCGAGTTAGCCGTCGTTACAAATGTCACCTCAGACAGATCGACCGGGACTTCCAGATAATGATCACGGAAACGGTTGTTCTGTTCACTGTCTAACACCTCTAGAAGCGCAGAAAAAGTATCTCCCTTATAGTCTGTGCTGACTTTATCAATCTCATCCAGAAGGAGCAGCGGGTTCTTTACCCCGGCGCTCTTAATACCGTTTGCGATCCGTCCCGGCATTGCACCAACATAAGTTTTTCTGTGTCCACGGATTTCAGCCTCATCACGGACACCGCCAAGAGAAATTCTCACATACGGTTTTTTCAGTGCTTTTGCAAGTGATCTTGCAATGGATGTCTTTCCAGTTCCCGGAGGACCTACCAGACACAGGATCGGGCTGTCACCCTTTTTCGTAAGAGCACGTACTGCCAGAAACTCCAGCACACGTTCTTTCACCTCTTCCAGTCCGTAATGTTCTGCTTCCAGAAGCTCTTTCGCATATGCAATGTCTGTAAAATCCTCAGCCCGCTTATTCCATGGCATTTCCAGCATGGTTTCAATATATGTACGGATCACACCCGCTTCTGCCGGACTCTGCATGGAATTTTTAAATCTGCTGATCTCTTTTTTCAGCTTTTCTTTTACCTCATCCGGTGCATCCAGCGCTTCTGCCTTCTGTGCAAATTCCTCCGCATCGGAAATTGTAGTATCCTCACCAAGCTCTTCTCGGATCAGCTTCAACTGTTCGCGCAGAATATATTCTCTCTGATGCTTATCCACACGCTCTTTCACCTTCATCTGGATCTCATCGCGGATGTTCATGATCTGCATCTCATTGACCAACTTAAAGGAAATAAGCTCATAACGTCTGTCAAAATCAAGTTCTTCCAGGATTTCCTGCAATTCCCGGTAATCCAGAGGCATATTCGCTGCCACCTGATTCACCATCTTTTTCAATTCCGTGATCTCTTTGATCTGGTTTACCATATCTTTTGTGATCTTCGGCATTCTCGCCGCATAATCCAGATACAGATCCCGAAGTCCCCGCGTCATCGCTTCCCGGTTGATCTCGCCTGCAATATCCGGATCACTCTCTTCCGGGATCGTAATATTTGCCCGAAGATACGGATCTGCAAATTCTATTGTATTTAAAACCGCCCGTTCTTCTGCTGATACAAGCACCCGCAGAATCTGCTTTGGCAGTTTGATGATCTGTTTTACTGTCGCAACTGTTCCCACACGGTAGAGATCCGCTTCTCCCGGATTTTCCACTTCCACATCTTTCTGTGTCAGCAAAAAAATCTTCTGGTTGCTTGCCATCGCTTCCTGAACCGCTTCAATCGAGCGTTCCCGGCTGATGTCAAAATGTGCCACCATCTCCGGCAGAATTGTCATTCCCCGCAGGGCAACCATTGGCAGACTTTCTGTTCTGTTCATATAGTTTTTTCTCCTGTTAAATAAAAATGGATGCTTCTGGCCTTAACCGTCAGCACCCATTTCCATACGTCTGATTTTCTTATGCACTTTCCGGTCTTGCTTCGATCTTTTCTGTACTCGGTGCTTTCTCCCCAAGTACTGCCTCTTTTGTCACAAGACAGTATTTCAGATTCTCATCAGACGGTGCTTTATACATGATATCCATCATTACATTTTCCATGATCGCACGGAGTCCTCTGGCTCCTGTCTTACGCTTCAGGGAAGTCTCAGCAATCGCCTCCAGCGCCTCTTTGTCGAATTCCAGTTCCACATCATCCAGCTCCAGAAGCTTCTGGTACTGTTTTACAATCGCATTCTTTGGTTCCGTCAGAATGCGGATCAGATCTTCCTTATCCAGAAGTTCCAGGGATACAGTTACCGGCACACGTCCTACAAGTTCCGGGATCAGTCCGAACTTCACAAGATCCTGTGGAAGAATCTGCTGCAGAAGCCGGTCGATATCTTCCTCATGCCGCTGCGCGATCTGTGCCTCAAATCCAATGGATTTCTTATCTATTCTGTTCTCTATGATCTTATCTATTCCCTCAAACGCTCCACCACAGATAAATAAAATATTGGTGGTATCAATCTGGATCATCTCCTGCTGCGGATGCTTACGTCCACCCTGTGGCGGTACATTTGCGATTGTACCTTCCAGGATCTTCAGAAGTGCCTGCTGAACACCTTCTCCTGATACATCACGGGTAATCGACGGATTCTCAGATTTTCTTGTGATTTTGTCAATCTCATCGATATAAATGATTCCGTGCTCTGCACGTTCAATATCACCATCTGCTGCCTGAATGATCTTAAGAAGAATATTCTCAACATCTTCTCCAACATATCCTGCTTCTGTAAGAGCAGTCGCATCTGCGATCGCAAATGGTACATTTAACATCTTTGCTAATGTCTGGGCTAATAATGTTTTTCCTGAACCTGTTGGTCCAAGCATTAAAATATTACTCTTCTGCAATTCCACATCAGAGTCTCCACCCATTAAAATTCTTTTGTAATGATTATATACAGCTACGGAAAGTACTTTCTTTGCTTCATCCTGTCCAATAACATACTGGTCTAGAAATTCTTTGATCTCTTTTGGCTTACGAAGATTGATCTCCCCATCATCCTCTGTATACTGTTCAAATTCCTCTTCAATAATCTCTGAACAAATGTCAATACATTCATCACAAATATAAACATTCTTACCCTTTGGTCCCGCGATCAGTTTGCGGACTTGGTCCTGTGTCTTATTGCAAAAAGAACATCTTAATACTTTTTTTTCGTCATTATAACCTGCCACCAGATCACCCCACTATTCTATCACTATCTTTTTTCCATAACCTTATCGATCAGGCCATATTCCAGTGCTTCCTGTGCAGTGAGCCAGTTGTCACGTTCTGTATCCTTGACGATTGTCTCGTATGGCTGTCCTGTATTCTCGCTTAAGATCGTGTTTAATTTCTTCTTTGTTCTAAGAATATGTTCTGCTGCGATCTCAATCTCTGTTGCCTGTCCCTGTGCTCCACCAGATGGCTGATGGATCATGATCTCTGCATTTGGAAGTGCCAGACGCTTTCCTTTTGTTCCACCTGATAATAAGAACGCTCCCATACTGGCAGCCATTCCCATACACATTGTGGATACGTCACACTTCACATACTGCATCGTATCGTAGATCGCCATTCCGGCGGTTACAGAACCGCCAGGGCTATTGATATATAAATTGATGTCTTTATCTGGATCTTCTGATTCTAAGAATAATAACTGAGAAACTACAAGTCCTGCTGTGACATCATTCACTTCTTCTCCTAAGAAAATGATTCTTTCTTTCAGCAGTCTGGAGTAAATATCATAAGATCTTTCTCCTCTGCTTGTTTGTTCAATGACATAAGGTACTAAACTCATCCTTGCATCCTCCTAATGATAGTTAAGGCAGTTTATTTATGTCTGTCAAAAGGAACATAAAGTCATAAATGCCTTGCTTATTTTGCTTCGCTTACAAGGAAATCTACAGCTTTCTGTACTGCGATGTCATCCATCATCTGGTCTTTCTGAGCTCCCTGAATGATCTTTTCAAGCTGCTCTGTTTCCATCTGATACATTCCTGCCATCTTTTCCAGTTCTGCTTTGAAGTCTTCCTCGCTTGCTGTGATATCTTCTGCTTTCGCGATTGCTTCTAATACCAGACGTGTTTCGATTCTCTTAACTGCCTGTGGTTTTAAGTCATCTGCGAATTTCTGTGCATCCATTCCAGAGAACATTAAATACTGTTCCATAGAAAGTCCCTGATAGCTTAATCTCTGAGCAAATTCATCTGTCATCTGCTGAACCTGTTCTTCGATCATAGCTTCTGGAATATCCATTGTAGCTGCTTCTACAGCTGCATCAACGATCTTGTTTTCTCTTTCAGTCTTAGCTTCTTCTTTCTTTCTTGCACGAATCTTTTCTTTAATATCTGCTTTGTAATCTTCTAATGTTTCAAATTCAGATACTTCTGCTGCGAATTCGTCATCTAATTCTGGAAGTTCTTTTTCTTTGATTGCTTTTACTGTTACTGTAAATACAGCATCTTTACCTGCAAGATCAGGTGCGTGGTATTCTTCTGGGAATGTCACATTGATATCTGCTGTTTCATTTAAATTCTTTCCTACTAACTGTTCTTCAAATCCTGGGATGAATGCTCCTGATCCGATTACTAATGTCTGATCTTCGGCTGTTCCACCTTCGAATTTTACTCCATCAACAGATCCAGAGTAATCAATTGTTAAGATATCTCCGTCTTTTACTGCACGATCTTCAATTGTGATCTCTCTTGCGTTCTGTTCCTGAACTTTCTTTAATTCTTCTTCAATCTCATCTTTTTTAACTGTAACTCTTGTTTTAGGTACTTCAATTCCTTTGTAGTCACCTAATGTTACTTCTGGTTTTAATGCAAATGTAGCTGTGAAGATAAAATCTTTTCCTTTCTCAAGCTGAGTTACATCGATCTCTGGTCTTGAAACGATTTCTAGATCTGTATCTTTCATAGCCTCTGCATAAGCGTCTGGAATTAAGATGTTTGCCGCATCTTCATAGAAGATTTCAACTCCGTATTCTTTTGCGATTAACTGGAAAGGTACTTTTCCTTTACGGAATCCAGGTACATTAAACTGCCCTTTTTTCTTGTTGAAAGCCTGTTTGATAGCGTCATCTAATTTCGCTGCTTCAACTTCAATTGTTACCTTTGCCATATTATGTTCTAAGTTTTCCACTTGCAAACTCATCTGTATAGATCCTCCTAAAAATTATTATCTTTTTTGTAATTTCACAAACATTCACCTATTATAGCATAAGATTTGCGCGTTATACAAGCATCTTTGCGTTATTTTTCACTTTTTTCTTGATAAACATACTCATTTGAGCTGCTTAATACTTTTGGTGTCTTACTTACAATGCTTACTTTAAATGTATCTCCATTCTTAAGATCCTTCTTCGAAACCTCCAGAAGATGTTCATTATGATACGTTGTATTGATCTTCACATCGCCAACATAAACCTGACAGAAGTTCGTAAAATTATTTCCTACAATAAAAACACTGTCCTTTGTCTCATATGCCTTAGTCACAGTAAGTGGACGGATTCCAAATTTAAGATTTGTCGCCTTGTATGGATTCTGCTGGTTCCATACATACTGTTTGCCATATAGCATATCATATTGAAGATTCTTCATATCTTTCTGATAATTCTTTGTTCCTTTTCTTGTCTGATGAAAACTATTCATGATTCCTGTATGAATATTACACTTATTAAGAACTTCTGATCCAAGATCATACGCCTCGATCGTTCCGTCCTTCTTCTTCAATCCAATATTATCCCACATAAAATAACTTGTCTGATATTTATTTCCATATGTCAGATCTTCATCTTCGATCTCCAAACTTGGAAGATGATCTCCATACATACAAAGAATCGTTGGTTCTCCACGCTGTTGTAATGCTTTGACCAGTTTCCCGACAAATTGATCCATCTGATAAACCTGATTGACATAATAAGTATATTTATTCTTCAGTGCTTCATCCTCAATTCCTTCAACCGTGATCTCCGGATTCTCGATGATCTGTGTTGTTGGATAATCTCCATGTCCCTGTACCGAGATCGTATATACATAATCCGGACCTTCTGTGGATTCCATGGCCTTAAAAATTTCATCAGTCAGAATATGATCTTTCACCCATCCCATCGGTGTGGTATCACTGATGTCCGGCATATATTCCTCAGAAGTAAAGGTGTCAAATCCAAGTCTGGAAAATACGGTTCGTCTTCCGTAGAAATTCGCTTCATTGTTATGGATCGCATGAGTACTGTAACCGAGCTTCTTAAGATCATAGGCTGCGCTCTCGCAGGTCGTCTCTTTCAGAATCGTCTTATACGGATACTCTCCCGCCCCAAAATAATGAAGACTCATACCGGTGATAGATTCAAACTCCGTATTCGCGGTTCCCGCACCTACTGCCGGCACTTTGTAGTAGCCGGAAGAATATTCCTCACTTAACTTTCGGAAGTTCGGGATCGGATCCTCGGAAAAAGAAAGAAAATTCACTTCGGTCGGATCGATAAATGTTTCCAGCTGTAAAAACAGGATGTTGACATCCGTATTTTTTTTCTTGGTTTCCTTGATCTCACCTTCACTGTTCACGATATCTTCCATCAATGCTTTAGAATATCCGTTCGGTTCATTGATTCCGGTATCGAAAATTGTAACTGCCAGACAGTATGGATAACCGTAATCCTGATATGCATACGCAATATTTCCAAAATACGTGGATAACAGACGATTATCAATCGCCAGCTTACTTGTCAACGCAAAAATTGCCACACCAGCAACAATCAGCGGAATATTCAGCCAGTAGCGCATCTTTCCCTGAAATTTCCAGCCTTTTCGGAACATCCAGATGAAAAATAACAGCAGGACACCAAGCCCGACCAGTACGGCAACCACCAGTCCCGGGGACAGATACTTGTTCAGAATACGCATTGCGTCATTAATCAGTTTCAGATCCGGTCCGGTAAATGGAGTTACACGGTTTAACAGTAAGAATCCGTTCACGCATCCCAGAATAAACCAGAAACATCCCACGATAGTTCTGGCAAGGATTCTGTGTCTAAACAGATATACCACAAGGCTTGTGGTAAAAATTAAAAATGCATTGTATAAAAAGATCAGAGGGCTTCCTGTCATATACTGCCAGGCTTCCCGCAGCGAATGACGGGAAAGCGCCTCGATTACCAGATACAGTACACAGCACCCCAGAAACTGCAGGGGTACAGACAACAAGTTACAGATCCGAATCACCTGATTGCGGGTAGGTTTTTTCAGATTGATTTTTTTCATGTTTTTTTCTGCTCCTATCTGCTGCGTAAATACAGAAGCGCACCTGAAATCTCATCGTATTCAGATACGCCCCAAAAATCGGTTCGAAACACGCGCTACATGTTCCGAACCGATATCGCGGCAATCACCGGTGTCTCATGTAATTGCATGGACTTTGACTCGTTGCTCGCATAACTTACCGCAGCTGTGCCAGTCTTTCTTTTACCTGTTCCATCATCTGTGTGTATTTTTCCAGCTTTCCTTTTTCCTCATCAATCTTGGCCTGTGGGGCTTTGCTGATGAAACGTTCGTTACTCAGCATACCGTTGACACGGGCCAATTCTTTTTCCAGACGTCCTTCTTCTTTTTCCAGACGCTGGATCTCTTTTTCAATATCTACCAGTTCCGCAAACGGGATGTAGATCACTGCCTGCGGGATCACTGCGGATACTGCGTCCTCTGCGATACCGCTCTTGTCGATCTGTACCAGAACTTCGCTTGCAGATGCCAGTGTTGCAAAGAAGACTTTACCTTTTTCAAAGGTTTCTCTTACAGATGCATCTTCTGCCACTACATATACGGTAGCTTTTTTGCTCGGCGGAACATTCATCTCGGTACGTACGCCACGGATGCTTCTGACTGCCTCTTTAATCATCTCAACATCTTTTTCATCCTGTTTGAAATCCCACTCTGTTTTCCATTCCGGCCAGGAAGCGATCATGATGGATTCTTCTTCCGGATTCAAAGTGCAGTAGATTTCCTCTGTGATAAACGGCATGTACGGATGCAGCAGTTTCAGTGCACCGCCAAGAACCGTTTTCAGTGTCCACAGTGCTGCTGCCTTTGTGGTATCCCCATCGTTATAAAGACGCGGTTTTACCATCTCGATGTACCAGTCACAGAATTCTTCCCAGATAAAGTCATATACTTTCTGTACCGCAATACCCAGTTCAAATTTTTCCATGTTATCGGTAACGTCTTTTGCCACATCATTGAACTTGCACAGAATCCACTTATCTGCAGCCGTCAGGTTTGCAAGATCCATAGAAGACGGAACTTCCGCTTTTTCGAGGTTCATCATGATAAAACGGGAAGCGTTCCATACTTTGTTTGCAAAGTTTCTGCTGGACTCTACACGCTCCCAGTAGAAACGCATGTCATTTCCAGGTGCATTACCTGTCATCAGAGTCAGACGAAGTGCATCTGCGCCGTATTTATCGATAACTTCCAGCGGATCGATACCGTTTCCAAGGGATTTACTCATCTTACGTCCTTGGGAGTCACGTACCAGGCCGTGGATCAGTACATGGTGGAACGGAGTCTCACCGGTCTGCTCCAGTGCGGAAAATACCATACGGATAACCCAGAAGAAGATGATATCATATCCGGTTACCAGAACATCTGTCGGATAGAAGTACTCAAGCTCCGGTGTCTTATCCGGCCATCCAAGCGTGGAGAATGGCCACAGTGCGGAACTGAACCAGGTATCCAGAGTGTCCTCATCCTGGTGCATATGTGTGCATCCGCATTTCGGGCACTTCTCAGGCATTTCTCTTGCAACAACCATCTCACCGCACTCATCGCAGTAATAAGCCGGGATTCTGTGTCCCCACCAGAGCTGACGGGAAATACACCAATCACGAATGTTCTCCAGCCAATGCAGGTAAGTTTTGTCAAAACGTGCCGGAACAAACTGAAGATTTCCGTCGTCCAGAGTCTTGATGGCAGCTTTTGCCATTTCATCCATTTTTACAAACCACTGTGGTTTGATCATTGGCTCTACGGTTGTACCGCAGCGATCATGGGTACCAACGCTGTGACTGTGCGGAACAACTTTTACAAGGAGTCCCTGCTCTTTCAGGTCTTCTACCATGGCCTTACGTGCCTCGTAACGGTCCATACCTGCATATTTTCCGCCAAGGCTGTTGATAGTCGCATCATCGTTAAGGATATTGATTTCCTCAAGATTATGGCGGCGTCCAACCTCGAAGTCATTGGGGTCATGTGCCGGTGTAATCTTAACGCAGCCTGTTCCGAATTCCTTGTCAACATACTCATCGGCAATAACCGGGATCTCTCTGTCTGTAAGAGGAAGTTTCAGCATCTTGCCTACAAGATCTTTATATCTCTCATCCTCCGGATTTACAGCAACTGCTGTATCACCGAGAAGTGTCTCCGGACGAGTGGTTGCGATCTCAACGAAACGTCCTTCCTCACCTACGATCGGATAATTGATGTGCCAGAAATATCCATCCTGGTCCTCATGTACAACCTCTGCATCGGAAATAGAAGTCTGGCATACCGGACACCAGTTGATGATCCTGGAACCTTTGTAAATATATCCTTTTTCATAGAGACGGATAAATACCTCCTGAACAGCCTTGGAGCAGCCTTCATCCATGGTAAAGCGCTCGCGCTCCCAGTCTGCAGATGCACCCAGTTTTTTCAGCTGGTTGATGATCTTTCCGCCGTACTCTTCTTTCCATGCCCAGGCATGTTTCATAAATTCCTCGCGGCCGATCTCGTTCTTGTCGATACCTTCTTTACGAAGTTTCTCTGTTACCTTAACCTCTGTAGCGATGGCTGCATGGTCTGTTCCCGGCTGCCAGAGAGCCTCATAACCCTGCATTCTCTTGAAACGGATCAGGATATCCTGCATGGTCTCATCCAGTGCATGGCCCATATGCAGCTGTCCGGTTACATTTGGCGGCGGCATTACGATTGTGAAAGGTTTTTTGTCCGGATTTACTTTTGCATGGAAGTATCCGTTGTCCATCCATTTTTTGTACAGACGATCCTCAATACCCTTGGGATCATAAGTCTTTGCAAGTTCTTTGCTCATGTTTTCCTCCTGAATCTTTCTTGGGATCAAGCTGTCTTTTTGGGGCAGCTCTTTCTGATTATGGAAGCTTTAAAATGCTCCTGTTTTCTGCAAGAAAAAAGCACGCCCTCCACACCAAAGCTAACAACTCCTGTGCGAAGGGCGATCATTCTCGCGGTACCACCTTCATTATCCGGGAAAACTATCTTATCTGTTATTCCCGTCTATCTCTTATCCCTTAACGCGGGGTACGTGAAAACCTACGCAGCAGCTTCTGTGTCTGTTCTTATAGCACTCCCAGAAATTATTGCCTTCAGTCTCCCGGCTCCTAAGCTACCTTCTGCAGTCTTCCATCTGAAAATGCCTTCCAGCCTGCGCTCCTTCTGCGTCCGTGCATCTCTCTCTGTCAGCGTATTCCTGCATACTCCTCTTATTCAACGCCTTTACCATGTTCCTACTATAATGAAATTTTCTTTTTTTGTCAAGACGGAGGCCTGCATTTCCGGGGATTTCACATATTTCCCTGTATGCAGGCCTTCTTCTCATTTCCGTATTTTATTCTACGCTTTTCAGCGACTCTACCATGTCAATCTTTTTCAGTTTGAAATGCATCACCATATTTACAAACATGGAGAATCCAAAGGTGATGATTCCACTGTAGATAAAGCTTGGTGGCTTGATATTTCTTCCGAACATCACCGCATCTACCTCAACGGTTGTGATCACATACCGGTGGAGGAAGATTCCGAACACTGCGCCTGCCAGAATCCCTATGAAGGACAGCAGGATATTTTCCCTGAATACATACTGGGAAACCTCGCCATCATAAAATCCCAGGACCTTCAATGTTGCAAGCTCTCTCTGCCGCTCTGTGATATTGATGTTGTTCAGATTATACAGTACCACAAATGCCAGCATTCCGGCAGAAATGATCAGGACCCAGATCACCGCTCCGAGGGATCCCAGCATTCGCTCTACCTGACCTGCTGTGCTGCTTGTATAGCTGATACTTAAAGCTGCCGGATATTTCAGGATCGCATTTCCAAGAGTTTCCAGATCACTCTCTGCATCCTCTTTCATAGTATATACTGTACTTGAATACTTCGGTTTCTCCCCGAATGTTTTTTCATAGCAGGATGGGGTCATGTAAACGTAATGTCCCATATAGTTCTCTGTGACAGCAGTGATCTTTACTTTATACTTTCTGTTGTCTTTCTCCAGGGTGATCTTGTCTCCTGCTTTCACACCGATAAGAGAAGCCGTTTTTTCACAGATCACCGCTCCATCATCGGTAAGCTCATACTGCTCGTGGGACTTTCTGTCACGTAATGTTACATCCTCTTTAAAATTTTCCGTATTTTCCGGAACATACACATAGATACTGACACTTCCCTTTTCTTTTGGTGCCGTCATCTTGGTGAGCTGCACACGGGTATAGTGATCGATCTTGCTGTTTCCGTCCAGGAATTTCAGAAGATCCTTTTCCTGGCTGTCTGTGGCATCCTCATCATTGATCACCATGGCATCATAGTGCTGGATCTGGTCATATTGGAGAATCGCAATATCCATAATGGAGTCATAAAGTCCGAATCCTACAAGCATCAGTCCCATGCTTCCCGCAATTCCGAAAATCGTCATAAAGAGACGTTTCTTATAACGGAAAAGATTTCGCATGGATGATTTCCAGGAAAAGCTCAGATGCTTCCAGATAAAGCTGATCCGTTCAATAAGGATCCGTTTTCCTTCTTTCGGTGCAGGCGGACGCATCAGAGATGCCGGTGTTTCTGCCAGGGTTTTTGCGCAAGAAAACAGTGTAGCGCCCATAGTACAGATCACCGCTGCCCCGGAAGCGATCAGTGCATATTGTAACTCATAATCCAGCTGCATGTGATCGCCAATATTCCAGTACATGATTCCATACGCCTGGATAATGATAAACGGAAGAACCTTTTCTCCGAAAAGTACTCCTACGATACTTCCGCCTACTGTAGCCAGAAATGCGTAGCTGAGATACTTGGATGCAATGGATGCTTTTCCGTATCCTAGCGCTTTCATGGTTCCGATCTGGGTTCGCTGTTCCTCCACCATTCGTGTCATCGTGGTAAGACTGATCAGAGCCGCTACAAGGAAGAATATCATCGGGAAAACCTTTCCGATGTTTTTCAGTCGCTCTGCGTTATCACCAAAATCCGAATATTCCGGAAGGTCATTGCGGTCTGAGATGATCCATTCCGGTGTTTCAATATCATCCACCTCTTTCTGGGCATCCTCGATCTTCTGCTGGGCTTCCGCAATTTTGTCATCGGCTTCTTTTTTGCCGTTCTGATATTCTTTCTTTCCATCGGAAAGCTTCTTTTTTGCGTCCTCCAGGTCTTTTTTGGCGTCTTTTAATTTCTGTTCATTTTCCCGGATCTCTTTTTCACCATCCAGGAGCTTCTGTTCATTTGCATCCAGTTCTGCCTGACTGCTGGTAAGCTTTTCTGTGTTGGCCTGGATTTCTGCCTGACCGGCATTTAACTGGGCCTGTTTTTCCTCCAGCTGCTGCCGCCCTGCGCTGAGCTGGGCTCTGGCCGAATCCAGCTGGCTCTGGCCATCATCCAGAGTTGCCTGGTTTGCCGCAATTTCTTCTTTTGCCGCGGAAAGCTCTGCTTTCTTTGTTTCCAGTTCTTTTTTCCCTTTATCCAGTTCTTCCTGGCCTTCGTTCAGCTGTGCCTCTGTCCTGGAAAGTGTCTCTTCCTGTTCTTTGATCTGGCTGAAGCCCTCATTGATCTGACCAAGGCTGCTCTCCAGTTCAGCTCTTGTCTGGGCCAGCTCTGATTTTTTTGCAGTAAGCTCTGCCTGCGCCCCGTCGATCTGGGCCTGACCGGCATTTATCTGTTCTTCCATTGCACTGATCTGACCATTTAAAGTCTGGATCTGCGTGGAAAGCTCCGCCAGCTCTTCCTCGGTTTTTCCTGCTTCCGCACCGGCGTCATACTGCGCCTGCAGCTCCGCCGCCTGACTGCTTAATGCCTCTTTCTGGCTGGTCAATTCATCCAGCTGTGCCTGCTGCCCGGAAAGGGCTTCTTCACTGGAATTGATCTGGGATTCGCCCTCGGAAACCTGTACAAGTCCTGCCTCACACTGTTCTTTCTGACCGGTGAGAGCAGTCTTTGTTTCTTTGATCGTATTCTTTCCCGTTTCCAACTGTTCTCTTCCACTGTCAAGCTCAGCCTGTTTGCTTTCCAGTGTTTTTTCCGCTTCCCGGAGCTGGGCCTCGCCGTCACTTACCTGCTGTTTTGCGGCAGTCAGCTGTTCATATCCGGCAGTCAGCTCTGACTGCTTCTCATTTATCTGTGCTTCGGAGTCAGCAAGCTGGGATCTGGCAGCATTTAACTGGGACAGACCGTCTTCCACCTGCTGTTTTGCGCTGTTAAGCTGAGACCATCCATCTTCAATCTGTTTTCTTCCGTCAGCAAGCTGCTGTTTTCCATCGGTCAGCTCCTTTTTTGCATCACTGAGCTGCTGTTTTCCATCTTCGTACTCTTTTTTTCCATCCTCATACTTCTTCTGCCCATCATCCAGCTTTTTCTTCGCGTCGCCAAGTTTTTCCTCTGATTCCTTCTTTCCGTCCTCAAGCTCTTTTCTGGCATCATCCAGTTTTTCATTGGCTTCTGCGACGATCTCCTCGTAGCGCAGGCTGCACTGTTCTTTTTCGATACCTTCCACGCGTTTCCGGATCTTTTTGATAAGATTGTCGTAAGCATCGGTATAGCTGATCACATCCCCGGATTCATGAACCATAATATAGATCTGGGTAAAAGCCTCCTGTTCAAAATCCTCTGGAAGAATGTATCCGAAGCCGCTGACCTCACCGGATCCAAGAGTCGTATTTCCTCTGTTAAATGAAATATAAAGAGGGCTGCTTCCGATTCCCACAACTGTATAGGTTGTTTTTTTCAAAAGCTCACTGTCTCCATCCTCACTGACAGATATGGTATCCCCGATTTTATACCCCCGATTCTTTGCAAATGGCTTGTCCAGAAAAATCTCGCCGCTTTTTTCCGGTATCCTTCCTTCATCTGCTGTAAGCAAATTAAAATTGCTGCTGATGGCTTCCAGATGAAGAACCTTCCTGGCATCGTCCTCTCCACTCATAACATCCGTAGAGTAGCTGCCCTCAGCCAGTTCCACACCGTCAATGTCCGATACCGCTTTTACATCACGCTGCGTCAGTCCCAGGGTTCCCTGGATCTTCAGATCCATCAGCTTTGCTGCTTCATAATAAGCATCTCCGGAATATCTCATATCCGGAGAAGACGCCTGGATCCCGGAAAAAAATGCAACACCCAGTGCCACGATCAGAAAGATCGAGATAAAACGTGCTTTACTTTTCCGGATCTCCATCCAGAAATCTTTGTGTAATGCCTTCATTCCGTCACCTACCATTCAATCTCTTCCACTGGTGTGGGATGTGCATTTTCAGTCATCCTGGAAACCTTGCCGTTTTTGATCTTGATCACACGGTCGGCCATAGGTGTCAATGCAGAGTTATGAGTAATGACAATAACCGTCATGCCCCGTTCCCTGCAGGTATCCTGAAGGAGCTTCAGGATTGCCTTGCCGGTCTGATAATCCAACGCTCCTGTAGGTTCATCACAGAGCAGAAGCTTTGGATTCTTCGCCAGCGCTCTGGCTATGGAAACTCTCTGCTGCTCACCGCCGGATAACTGTGCCGGAAAATTGGTCAGTCTCTCCCTCAGCCCTACTTCCTCCAGAACTGTCCTAGCATCCAGAGGATCCTTACAGATCTGAAGAGCAAGCTCCACATTCTCCAATGCAGTCAGATTTGGCACCAGATTATAAAACTGGAATACAAATCCAATATCCTCCCGTCGGTATCCGGTCAGCTGCCGGTCTGTATATTTTGCAATATTTTTTCCATCGATCCAGACATTGCCGGATGTGGCCTTATCCATTCCGCCCAGGATATTCAGCACCGTTGTCTTTCCGGCACCGCTTGGTCCTACCACAACCACAAATTCTCCTTTTTTTATCCGGAAGCTGATCTCATCCACAGCTATGATCTTCACTTCTTTTGAGCCATAGATTTTGGATACATTCTCCAGCTTCACATATTCTTCCGTATGCTCCATTTCCACCCCTCCTCTTTACTCTCTATATGATTTCAGGGGGCTTTTATCTGCCCCCTTTTAATTCTCTCACTCACGTATCACAGCTGTAGAAAAATGTTTTCGGCTGTGATCGAATATTATCAATAACTATATTTATAAGTATATCGGTTCTTAATTCAAAATGCAATTTCTACTTATATTTTACAAAGATTTTTCATTCCTGCGCATTTGTATTTTACATTTCTTTTCTATAATACAGACAAATAAAGGAAATCAATATTATAGCTGACTGTTGCTGACAACAGCAGAAGTATAATTCCAGCAAAACAGGAGGAATGGATTATGTATAAAGTACTGTGGAATCACTTAGATCAAAATTTAAAAAAGGCCCCTGCGCCAGCTGTTTTTCTTGCACTTTTGACAGCTGGATGGAGTGCAGCCGGAATTCTTGCAGGATTACTTGTTTGTCTGGAACTTCAGACAGAACTGATGGTGAAGCTGACTGTGATCTTATGTGCCGGTGGATACGCCGGACTGATTCCCGGTTTCTTCGGTGGGATCTTTTATCTTTACCGAATGGATCTTCGGAAACCTTCTGCGGATCCTGTAGCTGATCTGGCAGCTGAAGCGGAAAAAGCTTCTGCCGATCCTACTTCATTGATCTATTTTCACAATAATTGACAAAAAAGCAGAACTCTGCCTGGTTGTGCAGGGTTCTGCTTTTTTTATTGAATATGTGTATTAAGTTTGATTACTTTCTTATGGAATCCGCAAGCTTTTTTGCTTCTGCTGTCAGTTCTCTTATTTTGTCAAATTCTCCTGCCTTCACAAGATCTCCTTTTACCATCCAGCTTCCGCCGCAGCAGAGGATTTTGTCACAGGAAAGATAGTCCTCAAGGTTTTTCGCATTGATCCCGCCGGTAGGCATAAAACGGATTCCTGTATAAGGAGCTGCCATTGCAGAGCATGACGCTTTGCGTGCTCAGGATGCCATGTACCTTCACCTGGTTTATAATCGTAAACGAATCCTGCTTACGGAAAAAAATTCCTGATGCTGTCCGATCTTCCAGAAGTCTGTCTTCACGGTCTTCAGCAAATACATTTTTATAGAAAAAATAAGCCCTGGAAATTCATCTTTCCAGGGCTTTCTAAGAGGTGCCACCCGGATTTGAACCGGGGATAGAGGTGTTGCAGACCTTTGCCTT
>ERZ857775.2520-NODE-2520-length-17410-cov-3.384673_pt1 | contig 17410 bp, 27 predicted proteins | sample MGYA00519698_ERZ857775 | MGnify/ENA primary metagenome ERZ857775 (study PRJEB31778, sample SAMEA3449363) | human gut metagenome | biome: human gut; feature: human-associated habitat; material: faeces | place: United Kingdom | collected 2010/2012 ...
AAATGGACATAGGAATATTATATTTATTCAATTTGGATTTAAGCCGTTCTTCTGGCGCGGGTGTAGGACGATTTTCACGCGAATCCCAGAAGCTATAAAGCAGTTCTTTTCCTTTATCTGTTAAAATGTAGTGTTTTTTTCCAAAAAAAGAAGAATCGAAGTTGTTAATACGGTTGATTAATTCTTGCTTATTTCCAGAGACTTTAAGGTGATGTTTATGCAAATAAGTTTTATAAACAGCTATTGTTAATAGTTTTTGATCTTCAGTGCTAGTGGATAAGCGTATTAGCCCCTCTGATATACAAAAATCGCAAAACGAGGGTCTATGAATTGTGAGATTCAGTTCTCCCTGAAAATCTTCATCTATTTTAGCATTTTTTAATCGGTTTAATGCTCGGTATTCAATATCACTAAAAGAATTTAAGCTAAAATTCGATTTTGCTGTGTTCATTTAATATCCTTTTATAAACCAATAAAATGGTTTGGTTCAGCAACTGTTTTCATCACCGTAAATGCAGGCTCAAAGAAAATTATGTAATTATCAACTGTAGCATAAACCCCATGTATGGAATGATAACAATCCAGTGCTTCTTTCAAATATTTTTCTGTAGCATCCAGATACTCAGCCATCTCATACAAACTCCGGCATCCAGCTTCATAGGCCTGTACAATCCCAATCAGCCCAATCTTAAGATTATATCCGTAAAGCCGCGCCCTGTATTCCTGCTTGCGGTTCATAACATCATTCTGATCAAGAATGTTTCCAACAGTGGTGTAGTGGTGACCAAGCTCTTCTGCCAGGATGCAGGACTTTTCTGCCTTGGTGGGAAGTGAACGGTTGATAGCAATCCGATTTTTGTATATTCGCCCACCATAACCCGGAATATTTTTCTCTTTAACAATCAGATGTTCCGAATCGGATATAGTTAATAATTCTTCATAAGTCAAGCGAAATCATCCCCTTTCTAAAGGGCTTATCAAATTAGCAGTAGTAACTGATCTGATGGAATGTTGAATACCAAAGATCGAGAATATCTTTGCTTCGTGCTTCAATAGTCTGCATAATAAACCGAAGCTGTTTAGCTGGAATTTTTGATTTATTATGACAAAGAAGACAGCCTCCATTACGTGTAATCCATATTTTCGTAGCGGAGGGCGAAGGAATACCCTGGCATACATGGACATGCACTGACTCTAAAGGATCATTTTCGTTTACCCAGAAATATACGATATAAGAACCGATTTTAAAAACTCGAGGCATTATCCATCCCTCCTTCAAAGCCGCCTTCGCGTGCCAATTGCATGATTATGTGAGCAACAGAGGCTAAATAATCTTGAAAGTATTTGATTTCTTCATCTGAGAAACCTTCGATATTCTCCCACTTGTAATCGGGCAACCAGCAGGAAGCAGAATGGAAACCTCCATGGACTGGTTTTTCTATACGAACTTCAACCTGTTCACGTCCATCTTTTTCAAGAGATTCTGAATGGACGATTTCAGTATTGTCGTTAAGTGTCATAAATGGATACATCATAATAAAAACCCCTTTCTAATAAAAGATATATAGATTTTGTTATAATTTTGACTTTTTATTCCCATTCGCTATCATCGAACATAATGTCATCCGCATGTTTCTTTTCTTCTTCAGTTGCGTTTCTGTCATTTGCAGCATCCGGCAGCAGTTCTTCCTCCATCTGTTGGGTGGAGAGAAGTGTCTTGGAGTAGGTGAGAACTCGCTGCTGGTTGTTGGAAGAGAGCTGAAGGTATATTTCGTTAAGTTCTTTTTGATCACGGGTCTGATTTTTTGCCGTTGTATCAATTCTTTCCATAGGAACATCGGCACCCATGAGCCAAGCTTCATTTACATTCAGCGCTTTTGCAATCAAAAATGTATTATTTTGCTTCGGAACATATCGTCCAGAAATATATGAACTTAGCGCGCCCTTGCTAATTCCAGTCCTCTCAACGAGATCAGCTTGCTTAAGCCCTCTTAATTCCATACCTTCTTGAATTCTCTTTGAAGTTGTACTCATTATGCGGTACCTCCTTATAATTGGATATTAGCACAAATGTTTAGAAAACGCAACAATATTATGAAGAAAATAATATAAAAGTTTAGAAAACTAAAAAATAGTATTGACAAAGTTAGAAAGAAGGAATATTATATAATTAGTTTAGAAAACTAAACTGAATGGAGGTGAAAAAATGAACTGGAGATACGATAAACTTCGAGGAAAGATTAAAGAGGTTTGCGGAACTCAGGATGCGTTTGCAGAAAAACTTGGCATAGGAAGAGTGTCGCTAAGCCAGAGGTTGAACAATCAATTGGAGTTTTCACAAGATGAAATCTTTAAATCTTGTGAAATATTGAAAATTGATTTTTCAGAAATGCAGGCATATTTTTTTACTCAGAATGTTTAGAAAACTAAACACACGGAATGCAAGAAAGGAGATGAGAAAAATCACATTTATTACAATCTTCCTGGTTTTATTTTTTAATATTGGGGCCTGTATTTTATATGCTGAATCATATAGAACAGCCGGACTTATATTAAAGGGACTGGGAGATGGCATTTCTTTAATATACATTTGTACTCAAGCAATATTGATGTTGTCATGTCATTAAACACTTGGTCAAAACGATCAGAGCATTCAACAAGCGAATAATCTTCGTTACCGTTTTCGGCTTCCAAAAGGTCGAGATATGCAGCGTAAAAATCACTGTATTTGGCTTGAGACGTTGGCTCCATGAGATAGATATTTCGGGTAAGTAAATCAAGAAAAGCATTTCTTGCTTCCAAACTCATTTGGCTTAACCGATTTCGAAATAAAAAACCAGCACAATATCTTCGATAAAAGGGAACATAAAAATTATCAAGCTGCTCTCTTCGAACTTGCTGTTTTTCGTTGAATACATCTCGTATAGCACTAAGATACACAACAACAAAGGAACCAATAACTGATATTAAAGAAACAATAATTGAGGCAACAATTGAAAAGTCCATGAATTTAATTCCTTTCTTTGATATTTAGGTATGCCAGTACCCTGTAATTAAAGGATAGGAAAAATTAGGAGAAAAGTCAATGAAATTTGGAGAAGTAACAGGAAGGAGATGAAGCAAGATGGAAATTATTGGAGCAAGTATTTTAGCGTCAGTGATCACTACTAAAATATTAGCCACTTACTATTTCAAAAAGGTAGATGGCTATGTTAAAGAGATGTGTGAAATGACAATTAAGAGTAATAAGGATACGTTATCTATTTTACGCAACACAGTTCGAGACATTTCGACAGAAAGAGGTGATTGAAATAGTTAACTGTAGCACTGAATTAAATGCATTCCTAAGTTTTCTTCGTACCTGTGAAGAGTCTAATCGGCTGGCAATTCTCACAGAAAATGATATGGATTGCCAGACACAGGATATTTTACATAATATCGAGCTCAACGAAAACAGTCAGTATGACTATATCTGCCAGGGATTTACCTTGCGGGATATACGACGGAAGCGGAGAAAGGCAAAAGACATGAAAGAAGCAACAGCTCCAATCTGTAGCTGGATGAAAGAGAACCGGAAGGTGATCAGTGATCTGGAACGGCTGCTTGGAGATGTAAGGAAGCAGGAGAAACAATCTCAGAACCGTTCGTACACAAACCGGACAGAGGTTATGAAAAAGCTGAAGTAACTCCGTACAACCATGATCCATACCATAGTAGCAGGGGAGGTGATTGTGGATGGAAATTAAAATCATTCCCAGATTTTTTATAAATGGCGTGCTGTACACCATGGATCAGCTTCCAAAAGAACAGGTAGCCAAGATAGTCGAAGAACGTGTTGATCAGGCAATGTCCCGGATCAATTTTGAAAGGCAGAAGGCTGCCGGATAAGGCAGCAGAAAGGAGGCAAGCTGTGAAGCGTAACATAATCATATCATCCATCATAGGCACCCTTGCTACATACCTGCCGTTTTGGCAGTGGGACGGACTGCAGGTTGCAGGAGCAATGGCATTATCAATGCTTGCGTGGATGCTGATACAGGGAACAGAACCAGAAGGGAGGAGACCATGGTTTTAGAAAAAATGATAGATGAGTTATATGAGCTTTCGAAGAATGCTATAGCAAGCGGAATCCATGTAAGTTTCGAAATAGGATTAGCTGGATATCCATGTCGGGTTTGGGTGGAGGAACCAACAGAAAGCAAAATGACTACTTATGATATCTATCGTGACAAAGCATTGATGGAAGAATCCGTTAAAAACTACGAAGCAGCCAGGGAGCATCTTACACGGTTGTTAAAAGAAAATGGATCCTGAGAGTGGGAGCTCATCAGGATCCGGTGTCCAAATGGACAAAAACAGTTTATTACCCTCTTATTGTAGAGGAGAAAGAGAGAAAAATCAATGAAAACATTAAAAATTTCAGCAGATAACGAAATCTCAATCATTGATGTGAATTTTGATGATTTCAAGAGTATTCAGAAGGCTTTAGGAGGCCATTTTGAAACTGTCCATACTGTCAAAATGAATAATTACTTTCAGGAACCAGTGATTATGTTGGTAGATGAGGAAGGGTATTTTAAGAATCTGCCATTAAATCGTTTTGGAAGCTGGATGTACGACATGCCAAGACATGGTTCTCCAATCTTAGGAGATGTGCTCCTGGCGGAAGCGCGTTATGAAGATATTATGGCAGTGCAGGAACCAGAAAAACTGATGGAGAAACTGCTAAATGATTTTGAGTTTTTGAAAAAGGAGAAAAGATAAGATATGAGCATGAAGATTAACCGTCTCGAAATCGAGAACGTAAAACGTATCAAAGCAGTAAAGCTGGAACCGGCACAGAACGGTCTGACTATCATTGGCGGAGATAATCAGCAGGGCAAAACATCAGTCCTGGATTCCATCGCCTGGGCACTTGGCGGGGAACGTTACAAACCTTCCCAGAGTACAAGAGAAGGCTCCATGGTGCCGCCGAACTTACATATTGTGATGAACAATGGTTTGGTAGTGGAGCGTAAGGGAAAGAACAGTGCCCTCAAGGTTACGGACCCGAATGGTCAGAAGGCCGGACAGCAGCTGCTTAATGAATTTGTGGAACAGTTTGCCCTGGATCTTCCAAGATTTATGGAAGCCTCCGGAACAGAGAAGGCAAAAGTGCTTTTGCAGATCATTGGCGTGGGACCTCAGCTTGCAGAACTGGAAAAGGAAGAAAAAGAGCTTTACCAGGAGCGTCTGTATGTAGGACGTACCGCTGATCAGAAAGAGAAATTTGCAAAAGAGCAGCCTTATTACCCGGAGGCTCCAAGAGACCTGGTGTCACCCTCTGAGCTGATCAGACAGCAGCAGGAGATTTTGGCAAAGAATGGAGAGAACCAGAGAAAGCGTGATCAGGCTGCGCAGCTCCGGGAATCTGTGAAGCGTGCCCATGAGGAAGTAATCAGATTGTCTGAGCTTCTGGAAGCAGCCAAGCAGAAACATCTGCAGCTGGTAAAAGATCTGGATATTGCAGAGACTTCTGCAAAGGATCTGACGGATCAGTCCACAGAAGAACTGGAAGCTAATATCTCCAATATCGAGGAAATCAACCGTAAAGTCAGAGCCAACCTGGATAAGGAAAAAGCGGAGGATGACGCCAAAGAGTACCGTACCAAGTACGACAATCTAACAAAGCAGCTGGAAGAGACAAGGGATAAGAAGAATGAGCTTCTGACTTCTGCAGAGCTTCCTCTTCCAGAGCTATCCGTAAAAGATGGAGAGCTGGTCTATAAAGGCCAGAAGTGGGACAACATGTCCGGTGCGGAACGTCTGAAGGTTTCTACCGCTATTGTCCGCAAACTGAACCCGCAGTGCGGTTTCGTTCTTCTGGACAAGCTGGAGCAGATGGACAGAAAGACACTGCAGGAGTTTGGAGAGTGGCTGGAAGCAGAAGGACTCCAGGCAATTGCGACTAGAGTTTCTATACCGGATTTTTACATATCCGCTGTGAACACTGTGGTAAGGCAAAGACCTTCTGTGCCAAACATCAGCTTAGTTATTATGGCTGTAAAGAATGCGGCAAGAAGACGGACCTGAAGGATTTGAAACTGGCATTTATCAACTGTGAATGTGGCGGTAGGATAAGATATTTCACAAATGAGACTGCAGAACTGATTGAGCTGAACTGTATAAACTGCGGTATGCCTGTTGCACTGAAATACAACGCCAAGAAGAAACTGTATGAAACGATAAGGAGCTGAGGCTATGGAGGAAAAATATAAAACCTGTAAACACAGTACCGGCAGGGTGGGAGAGCTGATCGTATACGTCCACCCGACATGTCCGAGGCTGTCAATGATAAAAGGCACCTTGTGCAGCAGTAAGATCCGCTGCAGGGAGTGCAGGAGCTGGGAGGCGAGGAAATGATACCAAAATGTAGGGAATGTGAAAATACTGAGTTTCAAGATATGAATGGAAGACCTAATCGCTGGTATTGTAAACACCCAGAAGTAAGGGCGCATGTCAGTTGTCCAGCTGATACATTGATTTGCAAAACAGAGAGGTATTCGACAGAGATAACAATTAAGACAAGTCCTAAGTGGTGTCCGAGGAGGAAAAAATAGATGATAGATGTAATCGTTGCAATGGGCGTTGGCGTTGGCGTGCTAATCGGAGCCTTTGGCGTGATCGCCTGGGCATTAAGTGCCGTAAACAAGGATAGAGGTGAAAAAGATGACAGAGACCAAGCAGGGAAAGGCAACGGACCGGAAAGCCACTGAGGCGGTGAACACGATTAGAATTTACTGTAAAAATAATGACATTCACGACTGCGTATTTAACTGTGCGATACGGCAGGGATGCAGAGGATATTTTCGCAATTTGAACGTACCGATGCTGTGGCCAGAAGTGGAGGTGCCGGATGATTGATGAAAAAAGAGTGCTGCAGGTTGCCAGGGAATTAAGCATGAACCCGGATAAGGCAAGGAAGCTCCTGGAGGATGCCAGATCAGAACCGGCAATCCTGGCACAGGTACATAGATATGAACAGCTTGTGGGAGGTGACAGAGATGGACAAGACGGTGCTGGAGCAGTATGTGGAGCTGAAGTGATTGCACTTAATATCTTGGCACCTGTTGCTGGTGATAAAGAGGCAATGCCCCATCCCTGGGATTACTATCCAAGCTTTTTTGAGATTGAGAAAAAGTCCTGGGAAGAGAATCAGCTGAAACAGCAGATGGAAGATTATAGGGAACGAAGAAAAGCATATATTGCAGAAGTAAACAGACGAAGGCAGTTAGGCTTATAACCCGACTGCCAGTTTTTATGCCCTGAGGAGGTGAAATGAATGGCAGACGATAAGAATCTTGCAACCTTAAAGGTTACCGTGACAGCGGATAAGAGCCCATTGAAAAAAGCACTGGACAGTGCCAAACAGGACACTGCGAAAAGTACATCGCAGATCCAGGGGATGCTGCAGAAAATCAGAAAAACAATGTCCTCTGTTTCTTTAAAGGGAATGGTAAAAGACTTTCAGATAAAATCCGGGATAAAGGTTCCAACGCAGGAGTTTCAGGAGCTTCGGGAGGAAGCAGGCCAGGCAAGAGATGCTTTGGCTGATTTACTTGAAAAGCAGAAAAAACTGGAGGCACTTGGTGTCAAAGAACAGAGTAGGGAATGGAAATCATTGCAATATGACATCGAAACGGCAAAGAATGCCGTTGAAGGATATAAAACTGAGATGTCAGAGATGAAAGCAAATGGTGCGGATGTAGAGAGACCGGTATCTCTTCCAAAGCAGGCAATGGGATTGGGAAAATCAGTTGTCGGCAGTATTGGTAAGGTAGCAGGTCTCGGTGCATCAGCGGTTTCGAAAGGCTGGGGTGGACTGGTAAGAATCCTTGGCGGAGTCACCTCTGCATTTTCAAAAGTAGGCGGTGTGATCAGACGTACATCTGGTTTATTCGGTGCACTGATTCAGAAATTCACAAGCGGAATTCCTATCCTAAACCGGTTCACTGGTGGAGTAAAAGACAATGGCAGTTCCTTTGGCGGCGGACTAAAAAATCTGCTGAAGTATTCCTTGGAATCCGAAGTCTGTTTGCCTTGGTGAACAAGCTACGGAGTGCATTGGTGGATGGATTCAAAAATCTGTCTCAATACAGCGGGGATACCAATAACAGCCTTTCCATGCTGATGTCTTCCTTGACTCAACTGAAAAATGCTTTTGCAGTAGCATTTGCACCGGTACTGAATATTGTGGCACCAATCTTGAATGCAGTAATCCAGAAAATCATTTCTGTGGTAAATGCAATTGGACAGCTTACCAGTGCTTTGACCGGCGCCGGTACCTTTATCAAAGCCAAACAGCTGAACCAGAATTATGCTGCAAGTCTTGACAAGAACACAAAGAGTGCCAACAAGGCAAATGATGCAAATAAAAAGCTGCATCGCACACTTCTTGGGTTCGACCAGATCAATAAACTGGATGATACGTCCGGTTCCAGTTCTTCTGACAGTGCCGGTACTGGCGGCCTTACTGGAAAGGACATGTTTGAGACACTGAATGTTTCAAACGAAATGAAAGCACTTGCAGCGCAGATCAAGGAAGCCTGGAGAAATGCTGATTTTACCGGAATTGGCAGAATTGTTGGACACAAGCTGAATTCAGCCTTGCAGAACATTCCATGGGATTCTATTCAGAATACCTGCAACCGGATTGCAAAGAGCACAGCTACATTCCTGAATGGTTTCATAGAGGCTACGGACTGGAATTTAGTTGGGAATACGCTATCCCAGGGAATCAACACGGTATTCGGAACTGCTAATACCTTTGCTGAGAATTTCAACTGGGGAAGCCTGGGAAATGCCGTAGGAAACGGTATCAATGGGGCTCTTGGCGGTCTTGACTGGAATCTGATCAATGAGACGGTCTTTAATATTGCAAAAGGTATTACGGATGGACTGAACGGATTTATCCAGACAACAGACTGGGGACTGGTAGGGCATTCGCTTGGAAGCGGGATTAATACAGTTATAGGTTTTATTCATACTGCAATAGAGAATTTTGACTGGATCGGAACCGGTAATGCATTGTCTGAATTTGTAAACAGCGCGATCCAGACGGTTGACTTTGCTGGCATTGGAGATACATTCTCCGATGGCTTGAAAGGTCTGCTGGATTTTGGAATAACTGCTCTTGAAGGGATTGACTGGTACCAGCTGGGAGAAAAAGTCTGGGAAGGTCTTGCGGCAATTGACTGGAATGGAATCGCAGACCGTACTTTTGAACTGATCGGTGCGGCCTTTGGAGGTCTTGCGGCTTTCTTGGGAGGCGTAATCAGCGAAAAAGTGCAGGAGGCAAAGCAGTATTTCCAGAAGAAGATTGAAGAGTGCGGTGGAAATGTAGTCGAGGGTATTTTTAAAGGTATTGTTGATGGTGTGAAGGGAATCGGTACCTGGATCAAGCAGCATATCTTTGATCCCTTTATCGATGGTTTCAAAAATGCATTTGGAATCCACAGTCCATCGACAGTCATGGCTGAACAGGGTGGCTTTATTATTTCAGGACTCCTAAAAGGTCTAAAGGATAATATCGGTTCTGCCTTAACCTGGATTGGGAAAATTCCAGGAAGGGTGAAGGACAAGCTGTCAGATGCCAAGGATTGGCTGGTTGAGACTGGTGGAAATGTTTTATCTGGTTTAAAAGATGGATTGAGTGAAAAATGGGACAGCATAGGGGACTGGTTCCAGGATCTTCCAAATAAGATCAGCAATGCAATCCCAGATTTGTTCAATACCGGAAAAAATGCAATTCAAAATTTTGCCAGTGGATTTGGTTCCGTACATATTCCGCTACCGCATGTTTCCGTATCCTGGAATAAACACAACGTAGGCCCTGTGAGCTTCTCTACACCAAGCTTTGGATTGAGTTGGTATGCTAAAGGCGGTTTCCCGGAGAACGGTGAAATGTTCATGGCACGCGAGAGCGGCCCTGAGTTGGTCGGCCGAATGGGAAACAAAAATGCCGTTGCCAACAATAATCAGATTATCGAAGGTATCCGTGCCGGTGTATATGATGCTGTGGTAAATGCGCTGGAGAGCAGATCACAGTCCAAAGACAGAGAGACAGAGATCCATATTTACCTGGAAGGTGATGCAGACAAGCTGTTTAAAATTGTCCGAAAAAAGGGACAGCAGTATCAGAAATCTACTGGGAAACCAGTATTTAGTTAGGAGGTGGTCGGTTGAGTGACTTTGTAAGCAGTGGAACAACTACTACAAAAACATCTTCAGATATTGAAATTGATGGAGTGTCAATGCCAGGTCTTAAGCTGAATGGCCTTACCGTAACCAAAGAAAAAATATGGTCAAAAAATACCGGACGTGCAGCCAATGGCGAGCTGGTGGGAGACCTGATTGCGATTAAATATACTTTGAAATGCAGCTGGCCGCCGCTGACAAGAGAGCAGGCAGTGGTGATTGATAAAGCCGTTTCCCCTGCTTTTTTTAATGTGACTTTCCTGGATCCAGGGACAAATACCAAAGTAACAAAAAGATTTTATGCAGGCGCTCCAGCCTACCCTGTATATACCTACCGTAAAGGTGTGAAGACGTACCAGGGTGTGGCTGTTGACCTGATTCAAAAATAGGAGGAAACCAAAATGTTAAAAGGAACAAAATCAACATCCATGAATTTCAACAGCATGATCAATGACAGACCTGTTGTGTACATGTCTGCGCAGATTCCGGAAGCAGGGAACGCGAGTACCAGCATTACCGTCCAGGACCGTGACCTGTATGAGGTAAACAAGACAGAGTGCAGAAAAGATATTGAAGCATTTAACCAGTTAGTCTATGCAGCTGAGGACGAGCGTGTAACAGGAGGTACCGCAGATGAAACTGAAAAATAAAGACATATTAAATTTTGTCAATGGCTGTGCTTCCTTAAGGGAGAAGCGGCTGCCGGTAAAGCTTGGCTATGCGATCAAGAAGAACCTGGCAGCAGTCAGTGATGCAGCCAATGCCTATGATGCAGAGCGTCAGGAACTGCTTGAGAAATACGCAGCAAAAGGTGAGGATGGAAAGTTCCTGGTTGAGAATGGGCAGTATTCCATCGAGGACAAAGAGGGCTTTGCAAAAGACCTGGATGAGCTCCTGGCAATCGAGATAGAGGTTGGTATCCATACTGTTTCTGAGGAAGAGATTGAGAAATGTGACGATCCACGTTATGATGCCCTGACAGTGGCTGACCTGGAAACACTTGAAATCATGACTGAGTAGGAGGTGGTCCTGTGTATCAGTCTTCAGAAGCTTTTGGAAACCTGGTACTACAGGATTCCCGAACTTTTAAAGCACTCATCACTTATGATGATGTATCCATAACAAATGCCAAAAGCATTAAGTTTACTGGCGGAGCAGAAGGGGAGGATGATTTTTCCCTTGGCTCCACAGTGAGCCAGTACGTTACCATCACAATTCCGGATCCGGGAAAAGCCATTGAGGGGCATGAGCTCCTGGTCCAGATCGGAATGGAAGTGAATGGTCTGGTGGAATACATCCCCATGGGATATTTCACGCCTGGAAAACCATCCAGAAATGAAGAACAGATTGAGTTTACAGCCTATGACCGGATGATGAAAACAGAGCGTACATTCTCTATGGACGGAGACAATACGGATACGGTGGCTGTTCTGAAAAGGATCCAGGAAATCACAGGGGTGATGGTTGTAACAGATGGTCTTTCCGGCATTTCCATGGAGGTTCCGAAAGGTTACAGCTGCAGGGAGGTCCTTTCTTACGCAGCACAGCTTCATGGCTGTTTTGCGGTATGTAACAGAAATGGACAGATTGAACTGCATAGCTACGTGGACAGCGTTTATACGGTCAGCACCGGCAGATACTGGGATTCTTTTGAACATAACGATTACCTGTTCCAGGTGGAAAAGCTTACCTGCTACACTGGCCAGGACGAAGAGGGGAAAGAGGTTTCTGTTTCATCCGGAGACGGACCAAGGGCAGTGATCTTTTCCAATCCGTTTATGACACAGGATACCCTGGACAAAGTGATGGATTCCCTGAAAGGTTTTTCCTATATGCCAGGCTCCCTCCGGATGATGGGAGACCCACGGCTGGATCCGTGGGACGTCCTCACCGTGGAAGACAGAAAAGGGGGATCCTACAAGGTTCCGCTGATGAAACTGGAAAGGGAGTATGATGGTGGTTTTACGGATTCTGTGGAGGCTGTGGGTTTATCAGAAGATGAAACAAATGCAAACTGGAAAGGCCCCACTACAAAGGAAATGGAGCGGTATTATGCGCAGCTGGTGATGATCGACCACGCTATGATCAACAAGCTGGATGTGGATACTGCCAATTTGAAATTTGCAACAATCCAGAATCTGAATGCGGTCAATGCGACGGTACAGAACCTGGATGCAGAGTTTGGAAGCTTCAGGGATCTGACTGCTACAAATTTTACTGCCGCCAATGCAAAGATCAATATCCTGGATTCCAGTTATGCCAATATCAAAACCCTGCTTGCAGGTGGTGCCGGTGTGGGGGATTTGCAGAACATCCACCTTACTTCCCAGAATGCTGTGATTGACTCTGCACTGATCAGAACTGCAGTTATGCAGACGGTCACGGTCGGGGATCTTTTAAGTGGCACTATTTCCACCAATAAATTTATGATTACATCTGATGATGGCGGGATTAAGATCCAGGGGGCAACCCAGCAGTGGAGGGACTCAGACGGAACTGTCCGGATGCAGGCTGGCAGGGATGCAAACGGTGATTTTACCTTTTCCCTGTTCGATAAGACCGGAAAAGGGATTCTGCTGGATGCCACAGGTGTGAAAGAAGGCGCTATTGCAGATGGTCTGATCGTGAATAAGATGGTGGCAGATGACGCGGCCATTGCCGGCAGTAAGCTGGATATCCCTTCTGTGATATCTGCTATCAACGGCAGCTCCCAGAGCATCAAGAGCAGCCGGATCTGGTTTGACGACCAAAAACAGAGCCTGAACCAGTTATACAGCCAGATGAACACCAACATTGTCAGCGCTTCGAATATGGCGTCCAATGCCGCCAGTACCGCAAACGCTGCCAGCAACACAGCAAATGCAGCTTCTGACGCGGCGAAAAAAGCCCTGGACACTTTATCCGGGATTTCCACCCTGGATGCAATCGGGGCTTCCCTGGACAATGATGCGCATGTGGTCCATACCTATACGGATGGTTCCGGTGGGAATTACAGCAGCTGTCATACCACTTTTTCCGTGTATCTGGGTGATACGGATGTTTCCGATCACATTGACCAGATTACGGTGAAAGCTTCTGAAGGAGTAAACGGTACCTGGAACCCGAAAACCAGGACGTATCAGGTCACAGCAATGACTTCTGACAACGGCTACGTGGATATTTCGGGGCTTTACGGACTGGAAGGGAAAGTTCTCCTGGTCGGTGGAAAAGGGCTTGTTGTAGGCGGTAAAACGCTTGTTGTAAAGTCAATGGGCTCCTGGATCACCAAGAGATTTTCCATCAGCAAGGCAAAGGACGGAAAGATTGGTCTCAGTTATGACCTTCGTGTCAGCAGCCAGGTGATCCGGAAACAAAAGGACGGAAAGACTCTGGTTCCGGAAAGCGTGACTTTCTCAGCATTTAAGAATGACAATGGGATCATCAGCAGTTATTCCGGAATTTTTCAGATCGAGGAATCAAAAGATAATGGAAAGACCTATGTTTTGAAGTATGGTTCTTCATCTGCTGAGATCATGAAGATATACGCTCCCTCCGGAGCTGATGTGAACATGATCCGCTGTACTTTATATGATGCGTCCGGAGCTCAGAACCTGGATACCCAGACTGTCATGCTCCTGGCAGATGCGGAAGGGCTGGCTGATGATATCAAAGCCGCCCAGAACACCGCAGACCAGGCAAAAGCTACCATTGTCACGACAAACCAGAAAGTAGCTAACATTGAGACAAGCGTGGACGGTTTGAAGATGAATCTGTCCGAGATGACTACAGACCTTCACGGTCTGGTGGGAAATTCGCTTCTGTACAATGTCCGCTATCATGACAACGAAGACGGCACCACAACAGTGACTGCAGTTGTGTACCAGAATGGAAGAGAGGTCACAAAGAATTATCCGGCAGCATGGTTTTCCTGGCGTAAAAAGACTGAAAGCGGTGAGAGCTTCCTGGGATACGGCTACAGTATCAAAGTAAAGAATGAAGATTACATGTTTGGCGGTGTGGTGATCGGACGATTTACCACATACAAGACTGCAGCGCTCATAGTAGGCGGCAAACTCCTTGTGATCGGAGGGAAAGCTGTCAATCTGAATGTAGATGCGGTATGAAGAAAGGAGATTAAGCTATGGCATTACCACAAGACGGCCAGGACGCAAACGGCCTCACAAAAGTAACACAGATTCCCGCAGGGAAAGAATTGATGTTCATCGATCCCACCACGAATGAGGGTGGGATTATTACGTTGGAGGATTTGACGAAGCAGATCCTAAGCGGAATCACCTCCCAAGCATTCAACCTTGACGCCGGACAGATGACTTTGATCCAGGCACTTAATGACGTAAATAGGCATGCTATACATAAAATATATGTTGAAGCTAATACAAAATATTATATTCCTATACCGCATTATTTCGGCGCAATCATAATAGGAACAATTGGAGGTTCACGTTGTATTATAGGAATTTTTAACGTACCAAATGACCCAACGTTTTTTTACATACTTGGAAAGGACTCGACACATCCAGAAATTTCAGTTGTAAGTGATGAATGTAATGAATCTAAATTTACTTTTATCACACCTATTAATACTGCTGGATTTGTATGGTATTAATTTACTAACCAATAAAAGTTATAACGCCTGACGCATCGACTCCAGTTAACGATATTGTTGTTATATTAATAATAGGATTTACTCCATCATTTTCAAAACTAAAATTTAAACTTGAAAAACTTCCTGGTATTTTAAATAAACTGAATCCAGCATAGTTTTTGGTGTATTCAAAGTGTCCTATTCCGCAAGCTGAATAATCTCCTTGAATATGACCAATTGCAATAAGTACTATGTAGTGTTTATTGCTATTTAATTTAGATCCATCAATTGTGGTTGTTACAGAACCATTACTAGCTCCACCAAGTTCAAACGAAATCGTCTGCCTATTTACGATAATAAAACAAGAATCCATGCTAAAGGGCACCTCCCAAGGTGTCTTTTATTATGGATTTTTATCCGGAAAGGAGGAAAAACCCGATGATATTCGAGCAACCAGTCAATATATACTCGCAGGATTATGTACTGAAGCGTTTCCAGTCTAATGAAACAGCTGTCCAAGTAGTCAGAGGAAAGATCTCTGCACTGATCAGCGAGTCAGAATTGATTGAGCTGCAGAACAGCAAGGCAACCATGTACAGTAAACTTGCATCAGCCGTACTGGATATAAACAGCCTTCAGCTGCAGTTTTCCGATATCAGCAGTAAATATGATACCGTAACCGGTCAGTATAGCTCCCTGGACGCAAAAGTAGCAGATTACAAAGCAGGCTTGGATGGACTTTCGGTAAACCTGACCAACCTTAGTACCAGGATAAACAATGACTATTCCACGACTACGGCAATGAATGCAGCCATTAAAGCCAGTGTGGATGGTCTATCCAGTACAATATCCAAGACTTACGCAACAGGAGCTGACGTCCAGGCAAAACTGCAGGCAGCAGATACCACAGCAAAAGGTTACGCGGATGCAGCACAAAAAGAAGCGGTTAAGAGCGCCAATGCGAATACAGATGAGCTTCTGAAATCTTACGCAACCGTAACGGCAATGAATTCCGCTATTGATCAGAAAGCAGAGAGCATTACAGCTTCCGTATCCAGCACCTATGCAACCAAAGAAAGCCTGGATCCCACTGAAAAGAAGGTGTCAAGCCTTGAAACATGGAAAAAATCAGCAGAATTAAAGATTACAGAGTCCGCAATCGTCAGCACTGTAACCAGTTCTACATCCTGGAGCAAAAAGGCAGACAAGGCCAGTCTGATCTCCCAGATCAATCAGTCTGCAGAAAGTATTTCCATTAACGCGAGCAAGATCAATTTAAACGGTGTGGTGACGGCCAATAGTTATTTTTGCATTTTAACCGATGGAAGTATAAAAAGCATCAAAGGTACGCTGGGAGGATGGACGATATCATCCGATAAAATTCAGTCGCGTTTTGCCGGAATAGATGCGATGACTATACACTCGGATGGATATTTAAAATTCGGAACATGTAAAATAAGTTCAACTGGAGGAGCGCTCACAGTAAAAAATGGCTTACATCTTTACACAAATGTAAATACAGATAGCAGTGGTTTCGATGATGGTACGGAGAGATTCAAGATATTCGGATTAGGTCATGTATCGTCCGGGGGACACCTGGTATTTGACAGTGATGGGGCTACGGTTTCTTATTTATCCAGTTCATCCAGAAGATACAAGTACCATATCCGGGATATGACAGATAATGATATACAAAATCTGTATAAGCTTCCAACCGTGTTCTTTATTTATAAGCCTGGCTATCTGGAAAAAGACAGTGCAGTTCCCATTCCCGGGCTCTATGCAGAGGATGTGGAACAGTACCTTCCATTAGCTGCCAGATACCAGAACGGACTGATTGAAGACTGGAATGAAAGAGCTGTGATCCCGTATCTGATCAAGGCGATCCAGCTGCAGCACGAAGAAATTGAAGTACTGAAAAGAAAGGTGGCGTGAAAATTATATGAACGAACCCAGGGCGAGACCGTGTAACCGGTCTTATTTTTATACCATAAAATTAATATAATAAGAAGGAGAACACATAATTATGAAGGTGATTGATACGTATAATGCTATTGTTGGCGCAACTGTTGCTGTATTGAGCTACATCTTTGGAGAGCACTGGATCCTGTTTGCATTGTTCCTGGCATTTAATGTTGCTGACTGGATTACTGGTTGGATGAAATCCAGACTGGCACATAAAGAAAATTCCAAGGCCGGCTGGAAGGGAGTCATGAAAAAACTGGCTTACTGGATCATGATTGCGGTAGCCTTTGGGGCATCTGCAGTGTTTGTGGAGATCGGAAAGACGCTTGGTGTTGATCTGGGAATCACCACATTACTTGGCTTCTTTGTCCTGGCATCCCTGTTAGTAAATGAGATCAGGTCTATTTGTGAGAATCTGGTGGAGATGGGAGTTGACGTCCCGAAGATTCTGATCAAGGGACTGGAAGTGGCAGACAAGGCAATCAATAAAGATGGAGAAGATATTGACGAGGGCGAGTGATCGCCCTCCTTTTTGAAAGGAGAATTTCAACATGAAATATTTTATCTGTGTAGGTCACGCGAACTATGGCGGTGGCGTCATCTCATCTGCAGATGGTACCAGCA
>ERZ857775.2530-NODE-2530-length-17332-cov-11.516062_pt1 | contig 17332 bp, 18 predicted proteins | sample MGYA00519698_ERZ857775 | MGnify/ENA primary metagenome ERZ857775 (study PRJEB31778, sample SAMEA3449363) | human gut metagenome | biome: human gut; feature: human-associated habitat; material: faeces | place: United Kingdom | collected 2010/2012 ...
ATGAAATGCATAAAAATGAGGCTGTGAAGAAATGATTGAACATTTTTTCACAGCCCCAAGTTAGTATGGTAGCATTTGCTAGACCTGCCAGAGGCAGGAGCCAGTACAATACCCCGGAGGGGTTATTAGCAAACCTCTATTTGAAATGGGGGTTGCTGACTTTTCTGCAACATGGCTGAAAATCGTTGTAAGTAATAATAGCAAGGTATAAAATAAAAGTAAGACGTTAAGATTTTCAAAAAAAGGAGTAAAACACAATGAAAAGATTAAAAAAAGCACTGATTATCATGACTGCCGCATTTGGAATCTTTACAGGAGTTATGGGCGCAAACGCAGCTGACGAAACCATTACGGTAAGTAATCCGGATGAACCGGCGATCATTACCAAAGTAAAGAATATAAAAGGACAGAACCCGTTTATCAAACTGGATGACCGCAACTTCCTCAATGCTGCAAGCTACCAGAAAATCAAGACCGATTTGAAAGACAAGGATGGAAATACTATCCAGGTAAAAGACAAATACCTGATTGAAATATTCCACATTCTTACCAAAGATGAAGCTGCTAAACTTGCAGAATATATCAAGAATGACAAAATCAAAAATGCAGGAGCAGTACTAACAGGGTATTTCGTAGTTACAGACATAGAAGGCAAGGTATCCGCAACACCTGTATACATGAAGTTTGAAGAAGGCTCTGAGGATGTAGGATACAAAGACATGAAAGGTACTTACCAGATTAGGAATCCAAAGGCCGATCCTAATATGAGCAAAGCATTTGCAGAAATCAATAAATACTTTGCAACCGCCAAATAAAGAAAACGAAACTGATAAACACCAAACGAAACCAGATAGATTTAGAGCGAAGCTGATTGATTTGAAGGAAAGAGATAGTGCGGGAAAGTCTTGTTAGAGAAAGCCAATCAAATCTGGCCCACAAAATTGTTAACTTTTAAACGGCTAGTAATTTGTTCGAAAAATATTTTTGTATAAGATATATACAAGTTTTTATTTATGAACTCAGGGAAAACTGGATGCAGGAAGAAGGATAAAAGCTAAATGATGGATAAAAACGAAGAAATGAAGCAATTTTGTTATGCAGATAGTGTTCTTGCCTTTAAACAAATCAGCGAAAAAAAGTGGCTGAATTTGATGACTAAAAATTTTAAGGTTGTGTATCCGAAGTTTAAATTAACAAAGGATCAGTGTACTGCTTGGAGAGATTGTTTCCGCGTCATGCAAATGGCTTTGGCTAATACATCCCATCCTGAAAATACCACTATAATTTTTGAATATAAATTACCTTATGAGGGAGGGCGTCGTCCAGATGTTATTCTGCTTAGCTCGTCGAAGATATATCTTTTAGAGTTTAAGATGTCAGATCATTTTGTAAAGCCAGACCTTGATCAACTTTTGGCATATCAGAGAGATTTATCAGAATATCATTTAGAATCAAGAGGAAAAAATATTTATCCAATATTAGTATATACTGGTGCTAATTGTGCAAAGGATATCAATAATAAAAAGGTAAACGATAAACTGAATATATATCAAATTTATAATAAGGCATGCATCTGTTCACCTAAAAACTTAAAAATCGAGTGTTCAGATACAAAACCAATAGATTGGAAGAGATGGGTAAAATCAAAATACGAACCTCTCCCGAGTATTCTTGAAGCAGTTTGCCAGTATGCGAAGAATGAACCATTGCCAGAAATACGGACAGCAAATAGTGCAGGTATAGGTAAAGCATTTAAAATCATTAAAGACAATGTTAAATATGCAAAAGATAATCATAAGTTTGTAGTATGTTTTGTATCAGGAGTACCAGGTTCTGGAAAGACACGACTGGGATTGAGATTAGTTTATGAAGAGGCAGAAAAAACTAAGGATAGAGCTATGTATATGTCTGGTAATGCAGCGCTCGTTGAAGTTCTTCAATACACGCTTACTCAACATAAAAAGGATATAAAAAAGGATAGCGAAGCACTGATAAAAGAACTTTTTAACGTAATAAATCAAGATAGTATTGACATGAATGTATTGGTATTTGATGAGGGACAAAGGGCTTGGATTACTGATGATGGTAAAATCAATCAGCCTTTAACAATCATGAATAAAATGGAAAAGGGACTCGATTGGGGATTTTTATTAGTTCTATATGGTGATAAACAGAATATTAGAGATAAAGAAAAAGCTTCGATTGATAATTGGGCAAAGAATTTGCAACCCAGTTGGGAAGTTGCTTGCCCGGATAATTTTGCTAAATATTTTCCAAGAAATGCTATTCATCATACATATGAACAATTAAATTTGACCGTTTGTCTGAGAAGTCACACAGCTAAAGATATAAGCGAGCTTGTTAATTTAATCATAGCCGGTGATAAAGAAGGAGCAAAAAAAGTTAGGAAAAACATTGATGATAGTTTCCCACTATACATAACCCATAATAGAAATATAGCGATAAGATATTGCCGAGGCCGATATAAAAATGACCGTAGAAAATACTACGGATTTCTCACTAGCTCCTTACAAATGGGCAAAAATTGGAATGAAGAAGGGTATTGTGAAGGAGAAGTAAAATACCGTCAAATTGCGAATAATCGATTAAACGCACGTAAAACGGTAAATAGACAAGATGAATGTGGCAAATGGTATACTAATAATAATACTGCTGGGCAATCTCATTCTATTGGAGACTTTAGTAGAGACTTTCGTTCGGTGGCTAATGAATTTGCTTGCCAGGGACTTGAATTGGATATGCCAGTTGTCTGTTGGAGGCATGATATGGTATGGAAGGAAGGAAAGTGGAATTTTTTATTGAAAAATCCATTCCGAAATTCATTGAGATCAAATGCTTATCGTATTTTGCTTACCCGCGGTCGAGATGGGTTGATAATTTATATTCCGGATACTGATAGGCTTCAGGAGACATATAATCTTTTCAAGGATATTGGCTTTGAAGAACTGGATTTACTAGAACAGGAAACTACAACCAAATGTAGTTAAAGATTGTGTAATATAATTAATGCTTTCTAACTTGCGATGTATAAGTAACCTAGTAAATCATGGGAATCTTGAAGACTGTGCCCATCCTTTCCATCCAGCCCCGCGACTATCCGACCGATGACAAGGGGGACAGATAAACAGCCCGCACAAAAAACAGCCGTAAAAGCGAGTCCCGCTTTTACGGTTGTTTCTATTCTTCTTTTAATCCCAGAGGTCTATATAGTATTTTCCAAAAAGGTCCAGGCCTTTCTGCACTTTTTCTTCGTACTCTTTTTCTGCTTTAATCACATCATGCGGCACATCAGGAACATGGATGCGGATGTCGCTCCATCCCCCGGGGTTCGGATTTTCTGCTGCCGTGTTGACGGGAAGGCTCTCTTCTTCCCGTTTCCTGCATTCATAATCCAGCCAGTTCTCCATGGGGTTGTCGGGGTATCCCTGCCGGATCTGTTCAAAAGACCAGAGCATGGCTGATACGTTTTTTTTCCAGCCTTCTACACCCTCATTCACGTCGATGCAGCCGGTGAGGTCCAGGGCGAGGAAACGGCTGAGCCCCGCGCAGATGAGGGGCGTAAATAATGTCACCAGATCGGCTGCTTCACTTTCGGAGATGAAGGGCTCTTTCCTTGCTTTTGCCAGCATCCGTTTTCTCGCCGGCTTTTCTTCCAGTTTTCTGCGGGCGGCGGGCCGGGGTGTAATCACTGTATAAAGGTCTCTGTAATATTTGGCAAAAAGACGGATGCCTTTTTGTACTTTTATGTTATATTTCACCATTGCATTCTCTATTTTTGGGGGCATTTCGGGAAGATTGGACAGCTGTCTGATCATCCCCGGATGAATCGGATCCTCATCAAATATGTACGTGGCGATTCCTGCTTCTGTCAACTTTCTCTCTTCTCTGTCGTACCAGATGCTGTAGGGATCATCGGGTAAGTCCAGATGGTGCTGCTCGAAGGCCCAGAGCATCTGTCGGATGGTGTCTTTCCATTCTTTCTCGGTTTTGAAATCGGCAGGAATGTGCTCGAGTTTCAGGGTAAGGAACCGGCGGAGGCCGGCGCAGAGGATGGGGGAGAAGAATTCCTCCAGATTCCGGGCGTCCCTTTCGGACACATAGGGATGGTTTCTTTTACATTCCGGTTTTCGTATTCTTTTCATAGGCGGCTCCTTAGTCATGCAGGGCTAAAAAATATTGGGCGTAGAAATTAAGGCCTTTATGTATTTTCTGCCGGTATGCTTCATATGCATGCAGGACTGAAGGTGGAATGTCAGGCGTATTGAATACCATTTCGGTGCCCCTTGGATTTTCCGGCAATGGCTTTTCGGAGTAGAGGGGCACGCCCTTTTCTTCCAGCTTCCCGGCTTCCCTGTTAAACCAGACGGCGTAGGGGTCGTCAGGAAAGTCGAGTCTGATCTCTTCAAAGGAATAGAGCATGGCTCTTAAAATATTCTTCCATTCCTCATGGTCTTCCATAGGGGCGGAGCTGGTTTCATCCATGGTGTCCAGCAGCTTCCGGATGCCGGCGCAGTTATGGGCGGCCAGCTTCCCATAGAGGTTCCACATATCACAGCCCGACATTTTGGGCTCTCTCAAGATGCGGGAGAGCTGTTTTTTTCTCTTATGTATCATAGTGCCTCCTTTCGGCTTTCCGTATCCCGGCATGGGCGGTATCTCTTACATTGTGGATATGTGCCATCTCCTTTCAGCCCTTCTTTCCGGCGGGGTTCTATTATAAACGATGAAATCAGATTTTCTTTATTTCTATCCGTTTCCTGTGAAAAAGAAAGGGTAATAAAGGAACTATGAACCTTGGCTGCGTCGGAGGTTTTACAGGCGGGAAAGAATTTTTGCTATAAAAATGTTATATATTGACAAAACCTTAAAGCAGTATCTGTCATTTTGACGGACGCTGCTTTTTAAATTTACCGCAGTTTTGACTGTGGAGATGTGAATGTATGCGAAAGAATATAAGTTCATAATTAAACGTTGATTAACACAGCGGACTCAAATTCCGTAATCGTGAAAATATATATCATAAAAATAACTAGTCAATAAATAATAGATCATATGTATCCATGTGAAATTTAACTCTTTAAAATATACCAAAATTAACAAAAAGATTTCCAAAATTAACCTTTGCACCTGGTAATGGTTTTTTCAAGTACGTCAGGATTACCGTTTCTTTCATAAGGATGCCAAAGGCAAAAGGAGAGGGTTCGGCGTCTAAACGCCGACCTTAAAAGATATTCATTAAATTTAGAAGTTTTGAATAGAAGAAGGAGATGACAACAGAAATGAAAAGGAGTTCATGGAATACAGAATAGACAGTGACTACAATAAATAGATTTTAGAAGGCTGAAAATTCCAATTTAGGAAAGGGAGTACAAAATATGACAAAGAAAGTAGATAAAAACAAAATCAATCTGGATCCCGGCTTCTCAGAGGGTGACCGGCGAAAGGTGGTGCTTTTTGAGCACGTGCCGAAGTCGCTGCAGTGGGAGCTCTATCTCTCCGGCCGTCTGGGTGAGCGTGACAGCTATCTTCTGGGGCTGGTGAATTCGAAGGTGAAGGCCTGCCTGGATTACGAGGCGGGGCTCATGGCTAGTGACCGGCTCATGGAGGCTGACGGATAGGGATATGGACGATAAAAATGATCTGGAATTAAGGGCGCGATTCAGCCATATGACGGATTCAGAGCTTTTTGAACTATACCGCTCTCCCGGGGTGACTGACCATGAGAGGGAAATCATGGCCGAAGTGAGTCCTTTTATCCGGGGCGCCCTGGAATGTGACCGGGCCGCAGGCAAACGGCTGGAACAGATTTACATCATGCATCTCAGCAGGGGTTAATGAGCTCCGCAGGCAGCGGGGAGAGGAAATCTCCCCGGGCCTGTCTATTTCTACATATATAAAGGAGACTATCATGGATACAAAAGATAAGAAGAACAAGGATTTCACTTACGCAAAATTCAACGCCGATGCGCCGTACCGACTCTTGAAGGACCGTTTCCCGGAGGACATGGCCGGTGACCTGGCAGATCTGGTCAAAGAGGAAATCGTAGGGCAGGATGAGGCAGTGAAGCAGATATGCTCCTTCCTTGTCATTCAGCTCTGCAAGCTGAACTACAACCGCAGGCATAAGGGAGACAGCTTCTTTCAGGAAGTGCCGCTGAAGAGCCTGATGATCACCGGCCCTTCCGGCTGCGGCAAGACGGCCACGGTGGAATGCATCTGCCGGAATATGGAAATCCCCGTAAGCCGCATTGATGCCTCTTCCAAGGTGCCCACCGGATTTAAGGGGCAGAGCTGGCTGACCGTCATTTCCGATGCTATCAGCCAGATGCAGTCCGTCTACCCTGATGAGCCGGTGGACAGGCTGGTGGAACAGTTCAATATGGGCTCCGTAGTCATTCTCGATGAATTTGACAAGGCTATCGAGCCGGTAAAGGGGGCCGACATCAGCAACTATCATACCCTGAGCCAGGGATCTCTCCTGAAACTGCTGGAGGGCGGCACCTACAGCACAGAGGAGCTGGGCATTACCTGCGAATGCCATCCCACCATCACCACGAAGAACACCATCTTTGTGCTGGCCGGTTCCTTTTCCGCTCTCGATGATGCGGTAAGGAAAGGCATGGGCAAGGAAATCCGGATGGCCCGGGACAAGGAACTCGCTGCCCTGGATGCCAGACTGGCGGATTTTTCGGCAGGCAGGGAAAACGAGCGGGCGGCGCAGGAAAAGAAATGCCTGGAACTCAGAAACCGGATCCTGAAGGCGGAGTCCAGTATCGCCGCCTGCCGCCTGGAGGCGGTCAAGACCCTCATGGGAGACAGGGACCGGCTGGCGGAACTGGAAAACCGGGCGGGCCTCATCCACTGCGAGCTGGTGGACCGGAGCCGGCTTCTCACCGATCTGGGCCGCGAGGGTGGAGAGACAAGACCCATCGGCTTCACCTGCGTAGACAGCATGGCCGGCCCTGAACCGGAAAGGGAGAGAGATACAAGGGGAAGGGTGGAAAAGGTACACCGCCTCTGCCAAAGCAGGGGAAGGGAACTGGATGAGCTCCAGACTTCCATCGATACCCTGAGACTCCAGATCAGCGCCAAAGAAGGGGTGTACAGAAAGAGACTGGAAAAGCTGGTCCTTGAAAGGGATGAGCTGAATCTTGCCCTCTCCAGAGCCACCACGCTCCAGAACGACAGGGCGGAAGAAGAAGCTGCTCTTCTGGCACAGCGGAGCCGTCTGGCAGCCTCCTACGCCGCCCGCCTGCAGGAGGTGGAAAAGCCGGGTAATCACAGGATGCCCGACATGGAAACCCTTATCTGCTACTATGAGCTCATTCCTGAAATCGCAGGACGCATGGCGGATCTGGTGGTGATGAAGCCCCTCGGGGAAAAGGCCCTTGCGGAAATCGCCAAACGCAGCAGCGGTACGGACCTCGGCCGGCTGAGCACCTTCTTCTGCGAACAGGGCATCTTCCTGGTTATTGCCGATAAGGCCCGCCTGGCCATGGTCAAGGCTGCCATGAAGAAGGGACTGGGCGCCAGAGGCCTTGTCTCCGTACTCAGTCAGGTCATCTATCCCAGCTATCCCCTCATGCAGGCCAAGACCCCCTGCCGGGTATACATCAATGAAGACTGCATCACTAAAGGCAGTGCGCCTGTCATCTGCAGTATCTATCCACAGTAGCCCGAAGGCTTCGCGAATTCCAAGAAAAGGAGGTGAGACAAATGATTTCATTCATCGTAGGCTACATTCTGGGAGTCATCCTCTGGCCCGTATTCGTCCTGCTGGCCATGGGGTACCTCCTCTCCTGCATCTTCAATTTCATCTGCAGTCTTTTCTAGGGAAGCGCTGATTAAATCGTTGTCTGATTTTATTCTTGAATTTTAATGCAACGCAAGGAATGGGGCGACGCGAATAGCGAGCTATTTAAGGAGCCCCATGACGAAGCAGTGCATAAAAATTCTTATAAAAGCAGACTCTGCGAATTAATCAGTGCTTCCCTAGACTGACAGCCCCGCCCGTCAATCCCGCTCCCGAGGGAGCGGGATTGACGGCGGAGCAGTCCTTATCTACAATTAAAGTATAAAAGTATAAATATAAAAGGAGGCACATCATGAAACTGGAGCACATAGAAATCGTTTCGGACAAAGAGATCAAACTGTTTTATGAAAACGGGGAAATCCGCCTGCTGGACCTATCCCCCTGGTTCAAGGGAGACTTCATGGGAGAACTCAGGAATCCGGACTATTTCAGAAAAGCCAAAATCTTCCCTCTTACGGAAGACACCATCTGCTGGCCCCGCGGCCAGGACATCGCTCCCCATGAAGTTTATGAAATGAGCAGAAAGGTAAGCACCTGACAGTCTGTTATCCATCGCGCCGGCGGCGCTGCCAGGCTCCTTTCCGGGGAAGCACTGGTTAAATCATTGTTTGCTTTTATTCCTGAACTTTTATGCAATGCGAGGAATGGGGAAGGGAATAGCGGACTATTTAAGGAGACTTATGACGAAGCATTGGATAAAAATTCATATGAAAATCGATTCTACGAATGAATCAGTGCTTCCCTAAATGAAAGGAGGCTTTTATGATTTACATTACCGGCGACTGTCATGGAGAATTCGGAAAAATCCGGCGTTTCTGCATGGAAATGAAAACTACCAGGGAAGATATCATGATTATCCTGGGAGATGCAGGAATCAATATTTCCAATGGTCTCCGGGATCTTCGAAAAAAGCAGATGCTTTCACAGCTTTCCATTACCCTTTTCTGCATTCACGGCAACCATGAAATGCGGCCTACCCGGGTGGTGAAGGTGGACCAGTGGGGCGGAAGGACGGACCGGAAGGCCTATCGTCTGAAAGACTGGCACGGCGGCAGGGTGTACGTGGAGTCCGCCTTTCCATCCATCCTTTTTGCCAGGGATGGGGAAGTCTATGATCTGGACGGCATAGAAACCCTGGTCATCGGCGGCGCCTACAGCCCTGATAAACCTATGCGCCTCGCCCGGGGCTGGCCCTGGTTTCCCGACGAACAGCCGGATGGCAGGATCCGTAAACGGGTGGAGAAAGCCATAGAAAAAAGGCAGGGAAAAGTGGATGCCCTGCTAACCCACACCATCCCTGCCCGTTACATTCCCCATCTCCACCTCCGTCCCTGGCCCGGCGTGGACCAGTCCACAGAATACTGGCTGGACAGGGTGGAGGACTCCCTGCAGTACAAGAAATGGTACGCCGGTCATTTCCACGTGGATGTGACCATAGGAAAACTGGAAATCATGATGGACCACGTGGAGCCTTTTATAGGGAAATAGGGGAGGAGGTTATCAGTCTTCCTCCCGCCTCCCTTTTGCTCTCTGTCGTGCAGTACCAGTGACACAAGAAGGAAGAACGTAGCGTAGGCTCCTTTCTCAGAAAGGAGCTGGGCGGAGCCCTGAGGATAGGCCTTTCTCCAGCAAAGGCGGCTATTCACAAATGAGTCATTCAGGCCCTTTCAGGGCCTCGGATTTTCTACGAAAATCCGCTATCCTCCGTCGCCTGCGGCGACACCTCCGGCCGGGCATTAAGGTGTTCGCTTAGTGTGCAGGCTATGCTCACATATTAGCCCGGCTCAGAAGCCCTCTGCAGGACTTCTGCCTTCCAAAGGAAGGGGGCTAAAAACTGCGGCATCAGCCGCCTCCACAACCCTCAGCCGCGAAGCGGCTGTCAAACTTAAGAACCCTCCGGCCCAGCGGGCCGGTCAGACTTAAGAACCTTTTCCCTCATGCCCCGCAGTCGGGAAGATAACATATAGGGGATATTTTAAGCTCTCACCATACTTATATTTCATCAATTTCATATAAAAACTTGACCAAAACTCTTCAGGGCGATATAGTTAAATACAGTGGACAATTATGTAAATTTACAGGAGATATTATGTTTAACTTGCCGGATAAATATGTAGAAGTTGATGGATTCAGGATTCCTGCGGACAAGGCGGATGAGTACAAGCGTATCCGCGACCGCATGATTAAAGAGGCGGAGAAGTTTTTCGGAACTTTCTGCGAAGTGGTGAAGCGGGAGAAGCTGGTGGATCTTCTGGGGGAAGGCATTGTAGGCTATTCTTCCACAGGGGAGATGCTGGCCCGGATTTCTCTGGATCCTTTCGAATTGTCTGCCATGAATGTGGCTTTGCAGCGTAAGAAGATCAGGGAGTACATGCTGGCTACGAACGGGTATGATGATGATGACTATAAGCAGCTTTTGAAAGAGTTTGACGAACGGAAAGTGCAGCGTAAAGCAAAAAAATAATAACAGGAAGGACTGTTAGCCAATGATTCAGCTAGTAGTAGACAGTACGGCGGCTCTGCCGAAGGATTTCCTGGCAGACCATGCCAATATCCATGTGATTCCTCTTTTCATTTCCATAAAGGGGGAGTATGTGCCGGAAAACGAGGCCACCATTGAGCAGGTGATCGAGTATTCCGAGAGCACGAAGAAGGCGGTTTCTACCAGCCAGCCCAGCACCGGCGATTTTCTCAAGATGTTCGAATCTATTCCTGCAGAGGATCCGATCATTGTGATCTGCCTGACTTCCGGCGTAAGCGGTACCTACAATGGTGCCGTTCTTGCTGCGCGCCAGTCCGGCAGGAAGAATATTTCCGTAATCAATTCCCGCACCACCGCCGTGGGCATGATGGAAATCGTGGAGGATGCGCTGGAGTTTATCGATAAGGGCCTTTCCTTTGAGGAAGTGGGCGAAAAGCTTCTGGAGTCCGCATCCCTTCTCCGGACTACTTTTACCGTGCCTACCCTTGATTATTTACGGCGGGGCGGCCGCGTGGGGAAAGCGGCCGGTCTGATCGGAAGCATCCTGAAGATCAAGCCGGTGATTTACCTGAATGACAATAATGAGGTGGATGTGCTGGCCAAGGTACGGACGGAAAAGAAGGCAGCTGCTGCCATGATCGATTATCTTCATAAAAATTCGCCCTGCAAGCGCATCGGTATCGTCCATATCGAAAACGAAGAGGGCGGCAGGGCGCTGCAGGCCAGAGTCCAGGAGGAATATCCGGACGTGGAAGTTACTCTTACCACCGGTACACCCGTTTTGGCATCTTATCTGGGACCGGGGCTTACGGGGATTATCTTTGAAAGTGCCAAATGATGGGGGAAATGAACATGTATAATACAATAGATGGGATCTGTTTCAAAAACATGCTGACGGGGGCGTACCAGCTCTTCCAGCAGAAATATGAAATTATCAACCAGCTGAATGTATTTCCTGTGCCCGATGGGGATACGGGAAATAATATGCTGAATACGCTTCGCTCCATGTACAGCATGATTGCAGAGGAAAAGGCGGAGCAGCCGGTGGGCATCCTGGCCGAGAAGGCCGCTGCCGGCGCTATTATGGGGGCCAGAGGAAATTCCGGCGTCATCCTGTCCCAGATCATCCACGGCATCAGCCGGGGACTTCACGGCAAGAAGACCGCATCCTGCGGACAGATGAGCAAGGCTTTCCAGTACGGCATCCTCTATGCCTACCGGGCTGTCACCAAGCCGGTGGAAGGCACCATCCTTTCCGTAGCCCGGGGCATCGCCAAGGGCACCAGGGAAGTGATTCGCACGGAAACCGATTTCAGCAAGATTCTGGAAGAATCCATCCGCTGCGGCAATGAAGCCCTGGCGAAAACACCGGAACAGCTGCAGATTCTGAAGGACGCCAATGTGGTAGACGCCGGTGGGCAGGGCCTTATTTTCTTCCTCATGGGCTGTCTCAACGGCCTCACCGGCAAGGTGGAGGAAGTGAAGGTGGACGTGAAGCCCGTCATCAGCCGTCTGGAAGCAAAGGGCGAATCCTTCTCCATCGAATATCCCTACTGCACCGAATTTATCATCAGCCCCTGCAAGGTCAAGGCCAAGGAAGTGAGGAAGAAACTGTCCTCCTGGGGTGAATCCATGATCGTGGCGGAAGGGGACAACCTGGTAAAGGTCCACATCCACGCCCAGCGTCCGGGCCACGTGCTCGACATGGCTGCCGACTGGGGCACTCTCCACGACATCAAGTGCGACAACATGGTGGACCAGTTCCATAAAAATAAAGAAAAACAGCAGAAAATGGTGAAAAAGCCTCTGGGCATCCTCACCGTAGTGTCCGGCGACGGCTGGACCGAGCTTTTCAAAAAACTGGGCGCCGACGTCGTATCGGGCGGCCAGTCCATGAACCCTTCCGTGCAGGAATTAAGCAGCGGCATGGACAACGGGCAGTATGAAAAGTACATCATTCTCCCCAATAACAAGAACATCATCCTGGCAGCCCAGCAGCTCCAGAAAATGCTGGGTGAAAAGGTACACATCGTTCCCTCCACCAACCCCATGGAAGGGCTGGCGGCAGCCATGGCCTTCTCCGAAGACCAGAGCCTGGAAGACAACCTCTCTGCCATGAATGAAAGAATGGGGGACATCACCACCGCCATGATTACCACCGCTGTGAGAGACAGCATCGTAGGTAATGCGGTGATCCACAAGGACGACTTCATGGGTATCATGAAGAACCATGAAGTGATTGCGGAAAAAGACTTCACCAAGTGCTTCACCGACGTCCTTTCCCGTATCATTACGGAAGATACGGAAATCGTCACCGTCTACTCCGGTAAAGACCTCTCCGAAGAGGACTGCCTGAAGGAAATCGACATGGTGGAAAAACTCTACCCCGATGTAACCTTCGAAACCTACCAGGGAGGACAGCCCCTCTATCCCATGTTCATTTCTGCGGAATAATAAAAAAACGCCCTTCGGGGCGTTTTTTTATGTAAGGCTCCTTTCTCAGAAAAGAGCTGCCCGACAGGGCTGAATAGGCCTTTCTCCAGCAAAGGCAGCGCCGACCGGTATTTATCACCGGATGTGTCAAATGTGCCGCATACTGAGATTCTTCGCCTGCGGCTCAGAATGACGCGTACGGCGGGAAGGCAAGTCCCGTAATGCTGACTTTATAATTCATAGCCGCCGTAGGCGGCTATCCACAACCCTCGGTGTCGAAGCCGCCGTCAAACCTGAGAACTCGACCACCAAAGACCGGTCAAACTTAAGAACCTTTCTTCACAACCCTCTGAACCCGGGCTGCTTAGCGGCCCGAATGATTCATCAAAAAAAACGCCCTGCAGTCAGGGCGTTTTTTTTATTTTCCTTCTTTTGTTTCCGCGCCGTCAGCGGGGCTGGGATAGAAGTACATAATGCGGTCGGGCTGGAAGTTTTCGCTTACGAGCCTTTTGGCCAGAATGGGGGACATGGCCTGTTCGAAATCCACGATTTCCAGAGGCGAAAGGATGGTGTCCTCCACCAGTACGATAATCACCGGAGCTACTTCCGGCGCATTTTCCGGCACTTCGCTTCTGTCCAGCGGAATGCTGAAGATGAGTCTCAAGGTGGCTACATATTCTTCCTTGTAATTGAAAACGGTACTCCGATAGGTGTTTTCCCAAAGGGTACGCATGAGATTCATGTGGTATAAATCCTGGTTCTGCTGCTGTTCTTCTGCCATTTTAACCTCCTGGAGAGCGTCTGCTCTATAGTGATGCTTTTATTGTATCGCATAACAGGGAAGATGGAAAGGGGGCCTTATGGATACGCTCTTTCGGCGTGAGGAGTCAGAGGTGTTGCCTGGCTTCTGCCATTCAGAAGAATGGGCCTGCCGCTGCGCGGCAGAGGGGCATATGGCCGCTGACGCGGCGGGGGCGAAGGCCTTGGTGGGCGTCCTTAAAATAATAAAGGGGCGCCATTATGATAAAACCAGGGAGCCGCCCTGGCGGGCGATGGAAAAGCGGCACCCCCTTTGGTGGCTCCGCCACCACCTTCCCCCCAGCTTCGCTGGTGGGACTATGGGTGCTCAGCATTGTGCTACATACCTCTACAGGAAAACATAGAGAGGTTCTATTCTCCCCCTGAATAGGGTGGCAAGTGAGACGCTTTCCCGTGGATGCACAGCGAACACATTTTGAAGGAGCGATAGCGACGCGCAAAATGTAGTGAGTCGTTTCCCCTTTGGGGGAGTCCGGCGCAACCGGATAGGGGGGTGGCCAATTCATCAGAATGTTCGGCGCGATTTACGCAGCAGAAATCTCATCCCTAACGCTGACTTTATAATATAATCATTGCCGCGCAGCGGCAATCCTTCCCCTCTGAACCCTCTGAACCCTTTCTTGCCCCTTGAAACACAACCCTTTTACACAACCTGCGCCGACAGGCACGCCCCCTTTTTATATTACGGCTGTGCCGCCACCAAAGCCCTCGGGTCCCAGGCCCGTCAACCTTTTCTTCTTTGACGCCCAATGGGTGCTAAAGAAGAACCTTTTGCGCCCATTGGGCGCAGATGGTACAATATAAAAGTACGATTCATATTTTATGAGGAGGTATTACATATGAATAAGGGAAAATTATATGGCATCGGGGTGGGACCGGGAGATTCCAAGCTGCTCACCGTGAAGGCTGTGGAAGCTATCCAATCGGCGGATATGATTATTACACCGAAAACGGAAAAGAAGGAAGGGTCTGTGGCCTTTAATATTGCCAAGCCCTATATTTCCGACAAAACGGCGATTCTCCCCATGGTGTTCCAGATGAATACGGACATGGCTGCTGTGGAGAAGCAGTGGGAGGAGAACCGCAAAATCATTGCGGAGAAGCTGGATGAAGGGAAGAATCTGGTGTTCCTTACCCTGGGGGATCCCATGCTGTACAGCACTTACATGTATATTTTCAATGAGTTCAAGGATTCTCCGGACTATGAGGTGGAAACCATCCCCGGCATTCCGGCGTTCCTTGGCATTGCGTCCTATATCGGCCTGCCGGTGACGGAGTGGGAGGAGAATGTGCTTATCATTCCCGCCACTGCGGATCATGAGAAGTTTGACAAGGCCCTTTCGGCTTCGGACAATGCGGTGATTATGAAGGTGTACAAGAGCTTTGCCTTTGTGCAGGAGGAGCTCCGTAAGCATCACATGATCAAGCGGTCCGTCATGGTTTCCCGCGCGGGCCTTCCCGATGAAAAGGTGATCCGGGACATTGACAGCCTGCCGGCGGATTACAAGCCCAATTATCTCAGCACCATTATTGCCAAGAGAGACAAGTAAATGGCAGGCCTCATCCGTCCCCGGGTGGTCATTGCGGGGACAAACAGCGGCGTGGGGAAGACCACCATTGTGACAGGGCTCCTTGCGTATTTCCACTCCAAAGGGCTGAAGGTGCAGCCTTTCAAGGTGGGGCCGGACTATATTGACCCCGGTTTCCATGAAAAGGCAGCAGGCAGTCCTTCCTACAATCTGGATACATGGATGACGCCGGCGGAGCATCTGGCGTCCAATTTCTCCTATCTTTCCAGAAATGCGGATATTTCCATTATCGAAGGGGTCATGGGGCTCTATGACGGCGGCGCCAATGGAGTGAGCTCAACCGCCGACATTGCCAAGAAGCTCCATGCGCCGGTGATTCTGGTGCTGGACTGCAAGTCCGTGGGCTACAGCATTGCCGCCACGGCCCTGGGATTTCGGGAATACGACAAAGATACGCCTATTGCCGGGGTGATTTTGAACCGGCTGGGGTCCGATCGCCACGAGGCCATGGTGCGGGATGTGATGGAGAAAATCCATATGCCCGTCATCGGCGCCTATCACCGGGACGATGATCTCAAGACGCCGGAGCGCCATCTGGGCCTGACGCCGGTTACGGAAATCGAAACGGCGGATCTTATCCGCCACATGGGTGAGGATGCCGGCCGGTGGGTGGACACGGAAAAGCTTCTGTCCATCGCCAGAGGCGCAGCGCCCCTTGATGTGCCGGAGGAGAAGGAAGAAATCAGAAAGACCCGGGTCCGTATCGGCGTGGCCAGGGATGAAGCCTTTTCCTTCTACTATCCCGCCAGCCTCCACGCTTTGGAGAAAATGGGGGCGGAGCTCGTGGATTTCAGCCCCTTAAGGGACAGCCGCCTTCCCGATGTGGACGGCCTTATTTTCGGCGGCGGATTTCCTGAAATGTTCCTCCATGAGCTGGAAAATAATGTTTCCATGAAGGAGGCCATCCACCGGGCTAAAGACGCAGGCATGCCCATTTACGCCGAATGCGGCGGCCTCATGTACCTCTGCGAAAAAATCCGGGGCTTTGACGGCGATGCCTATGACATGGCGGGCCTGGTGCCGGGGGTGTGTGTCATGCAGAAAAAGCTGCAGCGCGTAGGCTATGTCACCGGCAGGGCTCTCCGCAGGAGCATCATCGCCGATGAGGGGGATATCCTGAAGGGCCACGAATTCCATTTCTCCCTTCTGGACTGCGGAGACGATTTCCCCTGGGCCTACGACCTGAAGGGCACCCGTCAGAAGGAAGGCCATCTGGAAGGCTTTGCCGAAGGCAATGTGCTGGCCAGCTACCTCCACCTGTCCTTCGAAGGCAACCCGAAGGCGGCGGAAAAATTCATGGCTTCCTGCGAAGCCTTTCACAACAGGTAAAATCAAGCCCGGCGCGCAAAACCGGGCTTGATTCATATCCGAAGGAGATATTATGGAAGAAAAAGGACTTGTGCTTATCAATACGGGAACAGGCAAAGGGAAAACCACTGCCGCCCTCGGAACCGCCGTCCGCGCCTGGGGCGACGGCCAGAAGGTGCTCATCCTCCAGTTTATCAAGGGCGCCTGGAAATACGGGGAACTGAAGGCCATCGAAACCCTGGGAAAGGCGGATGGCCGCATCGAAATCCGCCCCATGGGCGACGGTTTCGTGTTCCACAACAAAAAGGACCCGGACAACGAAAAAAGACTGGCGGAAAAGAAAGAACTGGCCCGCAAAGCCTGGCAGATGGTAAAGGATGAAGTGATGGGTGGGAAATGGGACCTGGTGGTGCTGGATGAAATCAACTATGCCATCCACTTCGGCATGCTGGACACAGAAGAAGTGGCAGACCTTATCAAAGAAAGACCACCAAAGCTCAATATGATCCTCACCGGCCGCTACGCGCCAAAGGAACTCATCGACCTGGCGGACACTGTCACCGAAATGACCCTGGTAAAGCACGCCTTCCAGAAAGGCATCCGGGCAAGAAGAGGGATAGAGTTCTGAGGGACACGCCTTCGGCGTGAGGTTTGACGGCCCTTGGGGCCGAAGCTTGACGGGGCTCTCGCTCCGAGAGTTCTAAAGTTTGACAGCGGCTTTGCCGCTGAGGGTTGTGGTGGGCGGCTCCGCCGCCTGTATGAATAAAACCCATTTAGTGAGCTGGTGGGCTGGTCAGTATTCCCGAAAGGGCCTGCCGCTGCGCGGCAGAGGGGCATATGGCCCTGTGCTAAGGAAGCACTGATTAA
>ERZ857775.2538-NODE-2538-length-17282-cov-2.482615_pt1 | contig 17282 bp, 22 predicted proteins | sample MGYA00519698_ERZ857775 | MGnify/ENA primary metagenome ERZ857775 (study PRJEB31778, sample SAMEA3449363) | human gut metagenome | biome: human gut; feature: human-associated habitat; material: faeces | place: United Kingdom | collected 2010/2012 ...
CCGGCCCGTGGGATGTTCAGTGGGGGTGGTCGGCCAAAAGAGACGGGAGCCATTGGGCGCACTTAAACCGCCGCCCGCCGGAGGGAGAGAAGAAATGATGACCAGCAAAAAGGCTCTGGAAGCCGCAAAGACTATCGTTGATTTTTGTGAACAACAGCCATCCTGCCAGAACTGTATTTTTCGCATGTTTGGCGGAAGTGAGTGGAAATGCCACATAGAGGCATTTGATTTGCGTGGTGTGTTATCCAATATTGCGGCCAAAAATAAAAATCGTGGGTATATTTGAGAGGATGGCACCTGATGGAGATCGAGAACTTAATCAATAACCTGAATAGAGCCGCAGACGATTGGGAAGAAAAGCACCCGGTAACTTATACAGGAAATCTGCGGGTGCAAGATGCGCTGAGAGATGCAGCGTCCGCCCTCTCCACGCTCCAGGCCGAGAACGCCCAGATGGAGAAGCAGCTATCGGAGTTTTCCAGTTTTCTGTCCCACATGACCGGCAACCGCCTGAGCAAAACCAACTACACTGCCGAGGGAATGATTACAGCCGCCGAGGATTACCAGCAGGAGAACTGCGAGAATTGCGAACTGCAAGAAGCGCTGGACGATATGGCAAAACGGAACGATGACTTGTTAGCCGATTGTGAGATAGTAAAGGCAGAGAGGGATGCGGCGGTAGAGGATTTGAGGAAACACCGAAAGTACAAGTGTGATTGTTGCTATTATGCGGACAAGCAATCCAGATTTCCGTGTACTGAATGCCAGTCTCCCATCAGCACATATGGAGACGGCTGGAAGTGGCGCGGCCAGAGGGAGGACTGACGATGGAGAGGCTGACGGCAAAAACGGCGGTTTACGAAAACGGGGGGGGTACACAACAAAAACCGGCCTTGTGTGCGGTGTTACTGTCGAATGTGCGATTGATCGCCTCGCCGCCTATGAGGACACTGGCCTGGAACCGGATCAGATAGCCGAAACTTTGTGGAGACTCCGAGACTATTTCGATGCTGACCGCGAGGGGAGGCTTATCGTCCTTCCATGCGAGGACAGAAAAGGAATGGAGAATCTCGCCAACAGAATCGAGCGTATGGTTGTGAGAGACGACTATGCAGTTGGCGTGAGCGGAGCGGAAAAACGGATTGCATACGCCATAACATCTGCTTTAAGATCGGAGGAATGATAATCATGGCGCAACTTTATAAAATGACACTGTATGTTTGCGATCTCGAAGAAAATCTTTCTCTTGACGAGATTAAGCGTCTCATTAAATACGATGCTCTGGATGGGATCTCAATAAGCTGCGTTACTCATTTTGCGGATGAGAAGATTGGAGCTGAAGTAGATTGGGACGATAATATCGACATAAACTACACAAATTCCACGACAGAGCAGTGGGAGAAGTATTTTGACGATGGTAGCGAGCGAATCCTGTGCGACAACGGTAAAGGCGTGTGTCCGAACTGCCATCGGCTTGACAGTATAGACCCACTTGCAAAATATTGTAGATACTGCGGAGCAAAGCTGGTTTAGAAGTGTATATGAAATTTGTAGATAAGAATGGAAATGAATACCCAGATATCATCAGTGCATGGGAAGCGTTCAAGTGTCCTTGCCAATGTGCGGACTGTAATCTTAACGGAGTAAACGAGGGGCTACGAGTGTGTAGCATGAAAGGGATTACGGCTCATCCATATGCAGCCGCCTATCTTATGGGGTATGAAATTATAACCACACTGACGCAAAACAACACCAATAATGAAAGGTCAGATGGCAACATGGTAAAGCCAAGGATTTGTAATGTGCTTGGTGTTGAAGTCGGAGAAAAATTCAGCATTACATATACATCCCATTCTACGATGATAACACGAATCTGCCGAATAGACGAAAATGGGAATATTGTAAGCGACGATGGTAGCCTACCGGCAGAAGCTTTAAGCCAGATTATTAACTACCCAGAGCGTATTGTAAAAACGACTCCGCTTTCTGATAAGGAAATTGAAGCTATTAAAGCAATCAAGAACCTATTCCCAACTGCGGAATATGTAGAACACATCAAGAACAGCGATATTGTAGGCATTGGCAATAGTGAAAATGGTTGGATTGCCGACATCAACAACGCCCTCTTCCCTTCTCTAAAGCCTGGAGATCACATTGATATCGATGGTGCTTGTAGGAGGTTTGGGATATGAGTAAAGCCTTTATCGTTCTCTGGATGATTTTCTTCCATATCGTTGATGACTACTACCTACAAGGGTGGCTGGCCTCCGCAAAGCAAAAGAAATGGTGGGAAGAAAACGCTCCGCAGCCTCTATACAAATATGACTACATCTGGGCGCTCCTAATGCACAGTTTCAGTTGGGCATTTATGATTATGCTCCCTATCGCTGTTGCTATGTCGTTCAACATCTCCTGGTTCTTCTTGGCATACTTCTTACTCAATGTTTTCGTCCATGCTTTAGTAGACGATTTGAAAGCAAACCGGAAAAAGATAAATCTATGGCAAGACCAGCTTATTCATATGTGGCAAATAGCCGTCACTGCCATTGTTATGTTGTTCTAAAAGATAAATGAAAGGTAATTTTATGAGGCACATCAAATGTCCATGCGGATTGTCAGATAGTAATGACGATAAAGTAATTTCCTGCACAATCGAAAATATTAGCTACGACAGGAACGAAATTGTTGCACGGGAAATACGACAATGCGATATCTGCAACAGAAAGTATGAGGTATTTCTGCATTATCGCCTTTCGTATGAAGAAATGAGAGTTTAATTTTGTTTTCAGTCAGAAGAGGTGATGCCTGTTGATCCCCATTGGCAATATAAATTTCCTATGCGACGAATGTCCACTCGGAAAAGATAATGTCCAGAGCAGATATGAACGGCTTCGCAAGTACGGAGACTGGCAACCTGAATACTGCGGATGCGATAAAATTGGTGAAGAACATTTCTGGATCGGCGGATATTGTGAAGATGCACATGAATATCCCAAGCCAGCAAAGAAGGTCGGCAAGAGGAAAACAGGGCGGGCATACCGTAGAGCTATGAATCGCCACAAGGATAATCGTCTGCGAAAAATACTGACATACGGCTATCATCCAGAAGCCGGCTATGTAGACTGGGACTGGGTTGACGGGATTTTCCAACCCGTAGAGAACCACATCAAATATCCCAAAAATTCAAACAGGCAAGTGTATTGGAAAACTCATTCTAATAGGGTTGTAAGAAGATATCGAGGGTATTTGCCCAAAGGCAATGGCTATCGCAAGCTCTTTGAATATGTGTATACAATCTACTAAAAAAAACGGGGTGCAGCGCACCCCGTTTATAAAGCTTTAGAACTCGAACAAATGTTTTATATCTCTTCCCCAGTCTCTTTGTTAATGAACTTACCTTCATAGCGGTATCCCAATGCCTCAGCGATCTCCATCAATTCTTTCTCGCTGAAGTTATCCCGCTTAAACTTTCCACTCAGATTTTGAGAGGTACAGCCTATGGCGGCAGCAAGGTCTTTCACGCTTTTATTCTGCTTGATTAAGGCAATGCGAATCTTCTCTGTCATCATGGGCTTTCCCTCCCCTATTATCTTAATTGTAAACTAACGCACGAATAAAATCAACGCTAAATTTCAAAAGTAACTTTTCAGTGATTTTATCCCTTGACGAATTTCGCTCTTTGCTTTATCATGTAATTACAGAGTGAATTTATTTTCTTAAATCTTACGAAAGGAGAGAATGTCATGGCCGGCCAAAAACGAACCGACAATAAAGGCCGTATCCTTAAAGACGGTGAAACTCAGCGCAAAAATGGCACCTATCGTTTCACCTACACCGACGCAGATGGCAACCGGCACGATGTATACAGCAGGCGGCTTGTGCCAACTGACCGCCTCCCTCCTGGTTGTAAGGATGATCTGAGCCTTAGAGAAAAGGAACGGAAAATCATCCGTGACCTTGAAGATGGTATCAAAGCCACCGTAGAAAACAGGGCTACTTTGAATGACCTCTTCAATCTCTATATTTCCAATAAACCAGAGCTGAAGCAATCCACCCGCGCCAACTATCTCTATATGTACAAGAAGTATGTCCAAGACGATATTGGCAAGAAGAAAATCTCAAGCATTAAGTATTCAGATGTCAAGGCTTATTATAACCGCCTTATCCGAGAGCAGGGATTTAAGCCAAACTCCATGGAAATCATTCATACCATCATCCACCCCGTCTTTACGATGGCCGTGCGTGATGGTTATATCCGCATCAATCCAGCCACCGGCGCTATGGCAGAAATCAAGAAAAGTAACAACTGGGAAAAGCCAAAGCGACACGCTCTGACCAAAGCAGAGCAGGCAGCTTTTATCGACTATATCAAAAACAGCAAGATTTATAACCACTGGCTCCCGCTCTTTACTGTTCTCCTGGGGACTGGTTGCCGTATCGGGGAAGTCATTGGCCTGCGCTGGGAAGATTGCGACTTTGAAGATGGGATTATTAGTATCAACCACAACATGGTATATCGTAAGTATGAGGGAGATCCAAAAGCCCGTTTCCATATCGAAACGCCAAAGACAGAGGCCGGCACCCGTATCGTCCCCATGCTGGAAGAAGTCAAAGAGGCGCTGCGCACAGAATGGGCAAAGCAAGAAATCATAGGCTTTAACGAGTCCATTATAGACGGCTATACGGGATTTATCTTTCAAAATCGGTATGGCGATCCGCTCTCCCCTCACAGTGTCAACCGCGCCATTGACCGCATTTGTGCTGCCTATATCGAAGACGAAACCATTCAGGCAGATAGAGATGGCCGCGATCCCGTTCTGATCCGCCACTTCTCTGCCCATAATCTCCGTCACACATTCTGCACCAGGTATTGCGAAGTCGAGAAAAATATCAAAGCAATCCAAGAAATCATGGGACACGCTGATATCGAAACCACCATGAATATCTACGCCGAGGCTACCAAGGAAGTGAAAAAACAGTCCTTTGCAAATCTCGAAGGTAAAATCAAAATATCTTGACGGGAGGGATTTTTGTGGGTAAACTCGTTGACTTATCTGGTCAAACATTCGGTTTGCTTACCGTTTTGAAAAGAGTAGAAGACCGCAAGCCTGGTCGCCCCATGTGGCTCTGTCAATGTGAGTGTGGGAAGACCGTTATTGTGTCATCTACTAATTTGCTCAAAGAAAATGGTACAAAATCATGTGGGTGTTTGAGGCATAAGCAATCTCCTACCCTCATTGATTTGACAGGCAAAGTATATGGAAAACTTACTGTAATCCAGAAAGATACTACCACTGAAAACGGGAAAGCAAGGTGGATTTGTAAGTGTGAGTGCGGGAGCACAGTATCCGTCCTATCAGACAGTCTCAGAAAAGGTAAAACCAAATCCTGCGGCTGCTCCCAATTCCAGCTCAAGCACGACCTTACAGGGCAGACATTTGGCTACCTAAAAGTAATTGAGTCAGTAAAGAATGATCGGATCGCCGGCAATGAAACCAGATGGAAATGTCTCTGCCAAAACTGTGGTCGTACAGTGGAAGTCGGTAGCTATTGGCTGCGACACAGCGATCCATACGGACACTGCAAATGCACCAGATTTAACAAGCCTCAATAAAAGCCCGTAGACGGCTCTCAGAGCGCTCAATGCCTTTACTGGTGAAACTACACTCCTAAAGCTTAATCGTCGCTCCTGGGCTATCCTGGGCTGCGCACGAGAAAAAAATAGGGTACAGATTTCCTCAACGGATTTCTGTACCCTTGTTTTATGAAAAAAAATAGGGAGCCGGCATCAAGCCAGCTCCCTTTGTAAAAGAGCCGATATTCGACCAGCTCTTAATTGTCAATATAGAAAAGATAGACGGAGGGTAATATGCCCTCCGTCCGCAGTTAAAGCATAAAGTTGAATGTCTCACTCTTTCGAGCTGACAAGATAGGTTTTTTCTATTTAGAGTATAGCAGAAACTCTATGCGATGTCAATACCTACCGCTTTCGACATTCAATGTAAAGAGGAAGAGGCGACACACCACCGCAATGATGTATCGCCTCTCAAATGACTGATTTTTCCGTTGTCTGCCAACCATCGACTCCTTCATCCGCCAATCGTCGGATTTCTGTCGCATCGCTTTCTTGCTGCCTCACGGCTCTTAATGTGCAAGCCCACGATCTGCGTTTACGCTATTCACAGAGAGCGTCAGATTTGTAGGTGTCAGTCACACCACTTGGCAGGGGTTTAATGTCTCCGTACCGACTAACTTTCTCACTTATGGCTGAGATACACCACTGTTAGACCGCATTGCTGCGACCATCACCAGATTATATCTGGGTGGGCTTGCCGCCCTAATCAGTCAGATTCCAGCTTTCCAGTCTACCACATTTCTCTGTGGTATTTTCGGCAAATGTGGTAACGCTGTGGTAAGATAAAATCCGGCTTTCTCGAAACCACAATATATAGTGTCAAATTCGCTTGAAATCACTCTATATCGTGTGTTTTTAGAGAATTAGTCCCCAAGGGGTTTCATGGTGGGGAACTTCACACCGTATACTTCATCATTGTTCATCATGTGTGATTTCCACCTTTCAGACACAAAATCAAGAACTTTTCTCAGTATTTTGAGTTCGTCTTGTTGCGTCTTGTGTTAAGCAAATGTGGTAGAATTTGTGGTAATCTGGATGCCACAGCGCAAAAGCCTATACCATATAATAATAGCCACATCTTTTGCCATTATATATCACACGGCCTGCTCTGTCAAATCCACAGCGTAAAAATGTGGGGAGAGTTTTAAGCCCCTCCCCTATTCATTATACACCGTATCCACGAATATCTTCAATAAACGAATGGTTCCTTAAATGATTTTCATATGCCTCTCTGATAATTCTAATAGCAATGTCAACCTCTCCATTCGTCATACCATTTGCACTGATAATCGCCTCATACTCTTCGTACAGCTTAAAGATACGATTGAACTGTTCTTTCGTCACTGGCTTTGTTTCATCAATAACCATAGACGCAAAACTAATAATCGCATTACGTTTATTGTCAACGAGGATGGAAAGCGTGTCGCTATTGTTTTTGTCCAGCTTTCTATCAAGTTCGGCCATGCTTGCATCATATTGGTCAAGCTTAGAATTTACCCTCTTGATCCACTCGTCGCGCATCTGAATATTATCCGTACTGTAATGCTGATTGAGTTCGTCCATGGTGGCCTGCACCCGATCAAGAGTCTTTTCCATTTTCTGCATCATCTCTCGCTCTTTTTTACGACGAGTAAAGATTTTGCGTACTTTGACAAACTCAGGTACAACCTTCCCTTTGAACTCTAAAATCTCCCCTACCAACTGCATAATAAGAAAGGCACCAATCAGAACGATTGCCACCTTTACTGGAATGTTCAAATATTCAATGTAATCAAGCATTCTTGAACACCCAACCTTTATTCAGCAGGTGTTTCAGTTGGGGCTTCTGAGTTATTTACAACCTTACTCATGTCACATAGACTATCGATTAACTGACTGATTGCTTCGATGTCAATATCGTAGTTAATACTATCCGCAGATCCTTTAACCATAGCAAGCACCCATTCTTTTCGATCTGCGCCCTTTTCAAACATACCCTCAGCCGTTTGCATCAAGTCCATGACCATATCGAGCATCTTATTCCAATTCTTTTCTTTTACTGCCTTTTGCACATATTCCACAAGCTTTACAACCAGCGGAATTGCTGCGGCAAGTCCAGTAAGAATGGAAATTACAATCTCTACCCAATTCAACTCCATAACCTTTTCCTCCTTATAAAATAAAGAGCAACAGCATCCGGCAGAATACTGTTGCTTATATCAAATGGAAGGACTATCTACGCTTCCCAAATCAGATGTATTTGCGACAAAGCGATTTGCTTTTGCTGCCGCATATTTTATTCCTTCACCGTCTGCGCTCGTATTTTCAGCACGGCTCTTATCTACAATCCGAGCTAAAACAATGCTACACGCAGTTCCAATCGGTGTGAAAACTACAGTCCAACATGTAAGCGCTCCTGTGTACCCTGTTGCGATGCTTTTCACCGCAAGATAAAAGCCGCCGGCCAAACCAGCGGCAAGAAATACCATGATGTAGAGAGCAAGGCGATTTGTGAACCCAAGGTTTTTTAGATGGGCAAACAACCCCTTTTTCTCTTTTCGTCTAACTCTTCTCCCCCTGGTGCTCGAAACCGCCATACCAACACCACCTTTTCAGATTACGCCAATCCGTTCTTCTGAGCAAAGTTATAGAACAACTGTGCGGCCTGCTCACGAGTCAGCATATCAGCCCACATATAATTTGGTGTTCCATCCGGCAGATTGCCACTACCAGCAAATAGCCCAGTAGATGTTGCCCAATCACGAGCTGCCTTGCTCCAATCTCCGCAGTCGTTGTCTCTCAGCTCTGCACGATACTCGTTCATCAATTTCTTAAATGTATCCAAAGTCATATCTTCATCATCCTCCGTTACTGGTGTCGTGGATGCGATCTTCTCTGTCCATTCAAGAGAAACCCATCCGGTTCCTGTAAAGCCCCATCCAGATTGCTCCTTAGAAATATTTAGGATTGTCCCTTTCTCATAGGCCATAATGACAGTGCCATTGATAGGAGCGGTTCTGCAATTTAGACCGGCATCAGCTGTAACTTTCACCTGATAGCTTACCGCTGTGCCAGTATCAACACTTCCACCTGCCAAGCGTCGATTTACCTCAGCTACAATTTGCGGATGCAAATTATAGAGGTAATTACCTGGGCAAGATTTATTTGCAAACCATCTATGTACGGTCAAAACCATCTCGTTTGATTTTGGTGTGTAAGCCAAAGTCTTTGCCTTATCTCCAAACCAGACTACTTTGTTTTTACCGTTGCGCTTACAAATATCTGTCACCAAATTCAGCAGACCAGCATATGCGGCGCTGGTTACTGCGTATGGATCGGTGGTGTCACTTGCTACCTCGATAGTGACGGCTCTGTTATCGTTGGCCGCTGAAGAAGAACACCAGGAGCGGTCTTTCTCTTCCACATACATACCAACTCTCCCGTCATATCCAATGCCGTAGTTTGAAGAAGCCTCTCTTGAAGACGGAGCAAAAACACTTCCAAGGGACTGAATGCTAACCTGACCAACTACACAGTGAATTGAGATCCTGTCAATCGCATTTCTTCTTGGAGATGATCTGTTTGGTGAAATTCTTGTGTATTCTACGAGTGGACTGTTGCTCATCCCAACATTCCCTCCTTCCTGGGCTGCGCCCGCAAATTGGTTATAATAGTTCTGGCCGTAAGAAGCTCTTTTGTTCTGTACAGACACACTTTGATCGGCTGGTCGCTCAAATTGCAGCAATACAGCATTAGAAGCCTGCAACACAGAGGTCGCAGACTTCAATGTGGACAAAACGCTTTTATAGCCAGAACTCAGCTCTTGAAATAGAAATTCCAACTGCATTGTGAGATCGCCAATAGATTTCCCGGTAGATTTTGCATAATCATATAGCCCCTGCTTTCTGCTCCAGAAAGTCCATTGTGCAAGACCATAGCCTGCGCTATCGCGAATAAAATTTCCATAGCGTCCAGCGTCAACAGCAGCTGTATACTCATCGTCCGTCATGCCGAACTTATTGTTATATGTGTTCTGAAGATTTGTTGGGGAAAGGCCGGACTCGGCATATAAATTTCCCATAAGCCCAGCAGCTCCATAATCATTCAACCCTTGTGATTTCAAGAACTCCCAAATTGTTTTATCGTTTGCCATTTTTGCACCTCCCGATAAAAACAAAGGTTATTCAAACCCATCCTCATCGTCACCCTTACCATCACCCTCGCAAAATTTTGCAATGGTATCCTCATCTACAACGTCTCCCTCTTCGTCGTAGATAAATCCGGTCTCTTCGTCGTAATCAAGATGACCAACATAGGGTAGATCATCATCAATTTCTTTGTTGTAATAACGCATGTTCAGCGTAGGTTTTGTTTTGTTATCCATAAAGAAATCCTCCTGTTACACAAATTTGTAATGCGGCTTTTCTTCATTGAAAATCCAATATCTTAAATAATCATCGAGAATAATCGCTAAGCATGAAATGATTATCCATAGGAGTGAAAACGGTAAACAGATTTGTCCAAGGATATTAAAAGGGAGTGTAGAATAATCCCACACTCCCAAACCAAGCCAGATATTCACAATGACACCAGTGATAAATTCACAGGCAGTTATAATGACAGATCCGATTAAAGATTGCCATAATAAACCAAAATCCCATGGAAACACTTCATTGATTAGCCCGATGACCACGAAGCAAATCCCGCCAAGAATAAACATAGAAATATGGCTATGCCCTCTCCATATCAATTCAATAATTACATAGGTAATACCTCCGATAATAGCGAGGATCGCTTCTTTAATGGTAAACCAAGCACTCATAAACTATCACACTTGATTGGTTGCTGCGGCCTGCTGCATTCTACCTACAATCGCTTGCATCTGTTGCTGTGCCACAGCCAGTTTCTCATTCATCTCTGTCAGATAAGGCTCTGGCAAGGTCATACCATATTGAATAGCTGACACTTCCTCCGCACTGGTTAATGTCTGTACATACTGCTTCAGCTCATTATGGTAGGTAGTCTGAGTTGTGATAAGCGTCTGTGCCGCAATATAGATAGCTGCAATTTCGGCTGCGGTATAAATACGACAAACACCGCCATCGGCCTGATACGGGAACTCTGTACCGCCCAACTCAACAACACGAAATAGGTTGTTGATATTACTCTGATCCTCAATACTCAAATTAAAGTGAACGTTCTCTTCACCGAACTTAATGTCTACACCGTTCACAATAACCGCATTACAGGCATTAGAAATTTCGGACAGCTTTGCAGACATCACAACGGACAGTGCATTGTCCTCGCCCACAATTTCAATAACATCTGTAATTGTAATCCAATCCTTTGCTACTGCATTTAAGAGGCCGGTAGTATCAAGCAGACCTTCCTCATACATGTTTCTTAGCTTTTCTTTCATTAGTTTTGCACCCCCAATGCAGAAAGAATGAGATCGTCCACAAGACTGCCTTGTTTTGCTAAAACAGCGCCGCCCTCAATCTCATCGTGGCCGACCAGATTATAAGGAACGCTGTTCACAGCAACACCGATTGCGTGTTTTTGATCAGCAGGGACAAAGCACCCACTATTTCCATACCGGATAAATTCGATGGTATCAGTTACACCAATCTCTGTACCATCTGATACTTTAATAATTCGATACATTACCGACCCTCCTTTGCGCCAATCAGATTTGCAATATACTTCAAGTCTTCGATATCAGCGTTGTAGAAATCGTGGTTCCAAAGCCAATAGTCCTCGTGCCCCGCTTTCTTATACTTTTGACAAAGTGTATCCTCCCACACCTTGTCCCAACGGTTCTGATAGTTAGAATCCCTACGCTCAAGCGTATTCTTGATTGCTCTCACAAGATTTCCGCGCCGAACTCCATTCCCATCGTCATTCTGAGAAAAGTAGGTGTGTGCATTGTTGCTGGTAACAGAGCAAATTGGTCTTCCCTGATAATAGAGAAATCTTCCATCCACGGATACCTCTGTACCATATGGAAGATTGACATACCCACCAATACCCTGAATCTTGGCGCGTCTGTTTGTGATATAAGTTTTGTATTCCACTAAAAACCCTCCAAAATAGAGAAAACACCCAGAGAATAAAACTCTGAGTGTTTCCAAAATTTAATATGAAATTAGGTTAATTATAGCCTGCCTCAGTTGGTAGGTATAATGTAGAAGCCTTATCCCGCCATCTTCAGCGGAGCAGCCTCACGGTATTTGTTGAAAATAGCGTAGTGCATTCTTCTCAATTTCAGGAGCCTCCCATGGTCGTTAAAGGTACGATAATATGATGTCTGGGACTCCATGTACTGATCGATTTCCTGAAGTGTTTTCTTTCCTTCAAGGAATTGACGATGGAACAACTTCAATTTTCTACGCGCCCGTTTTACACCGTCTCTGCACCCGTTGACTTTGATTTTGCCAGTCTCAGTCAAAGTAAATCTCGCCTTACAAAATCTGAATGGGTTTGTAAGAGGAATGATTTTGCACTTTCTCTTGTTGACCAGAATGCCGGCCATCTCAAAGCGCTTAATGATGATTCTGGCAATTCTTTTGAGTTCTTCAGCATCTGGTAGGATGATATAATAGTCATCCATATAGTGCCCAGCACAGTGAATCCCAAGCTGGCATTTGATAAAGTTATCAATGTCGCTGGGCAGAGATACCATCTCCTGCTGGCTTGGTTCAACACCAAGCGGCATTCCCCGGCCAGGTACAGTACACGGCGATTCCGTAACAATCAGATCCGCAAGCGCTCTTAACCTATCGTCAGTAATAAATTTCTTGTGTCTTTGATAGATCAAGTTTCGGTTGGCGTTTGGGAAGAACCCTTTGAGGTCAAGCAGGAATACCGCTCCTTCCCTACCATACCTGCGGTAATGCCAAGAGAGCTGTTTCTTCAGCCGTTTGAAATGCCAGTGCAAACCCTTCCCCTTCTGACTCGCTCCATTGTCATAAATCATACTGGGCGTGTACAGCGGGGACAAAACCTTATTAGTTTCTAATTTGTGGATTTGTCGGTCTTCAATATGTAGTGCATCGATTGGTCTGACCTTACCACGTTCATGCAGTGTAAAATGAGCGCATTTCTTTGGTTTCCACTTCCCCTCTAAAATAAGCCGTCTTCTCTTAGCTGTTCCAGAAAGTAAGTGAAGCTCAAAATTTTGAGTTGATTGCTTCCACCTTACACCGTTGCAGCACTTCTTACCCCAATAAAAGATATCGCGGTAATTAAAAACTTCTTCAAGTGTTCCAACGGCCTGGCTTCGCATCCATCGTTTCATTTGTCGCTTTCGTTTCCTGCGACGGTAACGCGCCTCGTGGCGCTCTTCGCTTGTCATAATAAGTTTTCGCCTTTCGCATAGTTGTTTTGTAGGTGCGCATCTAAACTACTTTGATCCCACACATGAAACGAAGGTAGCGCAATTCTTCGCCATGCAAGCAGCGTCCGTGTGTGATCGTCGTAAGGCAGTTTTAAGGACTTTCACCCAGGGAAGTACGTCTCCTTTTGCGAAGGTCGTCTTTCGCCTTTCGGCTACTCCATGTGACCTCGCATCGCAAAATCCGGGCAGCAACGCCAACGAATAGTTCGCATTGTTATTGTTGGCCGAGCCATCCGTGTTCACATTACAGAAATTGTTGTTATTGTTGTAATTGGCGGAGCGGAGCCACCAGTAAACCGCCGTACCCGTAGCGTTGTACTTGTAAGCAACTTTGCTGTTACCAGACTTGAAATACTGGTATTGCGCCTGGTAGTTTTGCTCGTAAGAGTTGGCATAAGTACGAGCACCCTGAACCTCAAACTCCGCAAGCAACCATAGATAATCCGTAGTAGCAGTAATATAAGAAGCTTGGTTTCCGCCGCCATTTGCGGTATTATCCGTATACTTTGTCACCGACTTCATAACCGCCCTCAAATCAGCGGGAAGTGCAGCAATAAAGCTGTTTGCAAGAGGGTTGGACGGGGTATTGCTGTTTCCAAGAATGGTCTTACGCATATAGCTGTTGTTCCAACCGCCACTATTGGTATTGCTTGTGTTCATCACAAAGTTACCAGAAGAACCAGAACTCCAGCCATTGTCAGGAGAATATTTGCTATCAATTAGGCCAACAAGCTTGCCTCCAATTTTTCCAATCTGGAAGTGGATTCTATTACTTCCTTCACGGGAACTATTGTGATTAAATCCAATAATAAATACATCAACGGATAGGTTATTAAATGTGGTACTGCCTACCTTGCCATTGATTTTGATATTCTTGGTATCGCCAACATCCCAATAGTTATCTCCTTGCCCACTATCAGAAACAGCCTTAATAACCGCCCAGGAGTTCTCATTCAGAACCTCGCTCACGAACTCTGCATTGACCGTAACCGTCTTATTCGCCGGAGCGGTATAGTTTGTACCAGCGGCCACCTTAACCGTAATAGTGGTGTCTCCGCTTGTCTGATTGACATTGTGTACAGTAATTACATTCCCGCTCACGCTGACAGTGACAATGCCAGTGTTATTTGACACTGCGGTAATCGCGCCATTACCAGGCCGTGTAACGGTAATCTGAGCAGTTGGGTGTTCCATGTCCAATGTGACCGTTTGCGGACTCACACTCAAGCTGCCTGCAGCCTTATTGATCGTCCAGTTGACAGTCTTTGCAGCCGTAGTCTCGTCACTCCACATATAGTCATCCTTTGGAGTAAAGGAGGCGCTATAAGTGCCGGCATTGGTTTGCCCAGTGACGCTCAAAGTCATCTTGTTTGTGTCGTAGTTGCTAAATGTAGGAGTCTGGGCACTCCCGTTATAAGTAAGAGATCCACTTTGAGAAGGAACCGTAGCGATCACCATGCGGTTAGCTTCTCCAGTGATTCTATTACTTGCGTTTACATTTACCGCACCATCCGTAGATACCGGGAAGAAAGACACATAATAGGTCGTGCCGTTTGTAAGCCCTGTCACGGTCAACGGTGCGCTTGCATGGGCGTTTCGTGTAGTGCTGGTATAGGTATAGGCCGCATCTTCATCGTCTGGAGAAGTAGCGTATTCGCCCTCCTTAACCACCACGACGGTCTTCTCCCAGGTTGCCAGGGTAAGTCCATCGTCTACAATGGTAGCTGCTGGATCAGTCCACTTAATTGCAAGCTTACCATTACCAGCCGGCGTTGCACTCATGCTGGATACATTGCCCATAGTAGGAGCATTTGGAGTTGCAGTGAACTCGCAATCCTCATGCTCGGTATAAGTGTTTGTCGTTGTATATGGGAAGAACTTGTAGTAATAGACTGTGCCATCGGTCAAACCACTATCGCAAAAATACTGGTTCTGGTACTGATTGCGCACCTTGCTGTCCACGACTACCGTGCCATCACGTCTGCTGACAGGCATAGAGCCGGCCTTACGCACAAGCAAAGTACCAGCCCATTCAGCAAGGGTAGATTCAGCAACAACCAGGTCTTCAGGATCAGTCCACTTTACATACACCTTCCCATGCGAAACCTTAGTGACGATGCCAGAGACAGCGGCCAGTTGAAGTCCGCCGCCGCCACTTCCGCCACCAGATGGAAAGTTAGAAATAATAGGCATTTAGATGTCCCTCCTTTTATCCTAATAGAATCACTACAACTGGGATGTCCACTTCTGGCATTTCTCCATCGGCGGAGATAATAAGTTGCCCCTCGCTCTGTCCAATGACAGAAAGCATAGCCATACGAGCCGCATCCCGTTGTTCAATCGTTGCATTTTGCGCCACCGAAATATTTCCGTTTTGATCTGCGCCAAGACCCTCTACGGCCAAAGTCTGCGTGAACGGAGAGTCAATTCCACTCCATGCGGACGCAAGCAAAGTCCCAACGACCTTCCCGCTTTTCTGCGCCATCGTTCCAAGCGCCGTGTCGATCTTGACCATGTTGGAATTTTCGGTTCCATTGATTTTTTCGCGCCACTCCTGAAATCGTGTGGAGGCGTCATCTTCCAAATAAAGCCCATAGTTAGGGGTTTCACTCATTGGTCAACACCCCTTTCTCAATGAAGCAAAATCACTACGATTGGAATATCACAAGTCGGTACATCACCAAATGCCGCAATCGTCAATGTGCCATCGCCCTGTCCGCATACATAGAGTTCAGCGCTCGTTACAGCCTCCAGCTCTGCGGCGGAAATCAGTTGGCTAATGCCAACCACACCGTCTGTATCTGCGGTCATGCCCTCAATCGCCACAGTCTGTTGGCCGGCGTTCCATGCAGACGCAAGCAGAGTGGCGGAAACATCTGAGCTACCGCCTCCTGTATTTGGGTTAATGCGATGTCTCTTCTGCTCCCCGTTATCCTCAGAGTCGATATAAAACCCTCCATCGTCTGGGGTGAAATACGCCCATCCATCATGGAAAGGCGTTACATCCGTTGAGATACGGGAGCTGTCACCTTTCAAAATCTTAAAAAGAGCCATTCTTTTTCCTTACCTCCGTTCTACAGAGAAATGAAAAGAGGGCGGGTGTCACCCCGCCCCCAAATATGGGAAATCTGAAATTGTCTATCTGCGATTAGAAGCTACCCCAGGTCAAAGCAGTATCGGTGTACTCCTTGGCATCTGCAAGCGCTTCTGCGGCAGAACCAGCAGCATCGTAGTCGGAAGCCAAGCTGTCAGCATAGTCCTTAGCGTTCTGTTCTGCGGCATCCCACTTGGCCTTGTCGCCGTTAGCAATCTTGTCCAGCTCGGTAGCATTGGCGTGAGTGTGCTTCTTCGCCACAGCATCAGCAAGGTTAGCCTCAGTCTGGGTATAAGTATCCAGCAGCTCCTTGTTGGCATGGGTGTGACTTGCGCCCTCCAGGGTAGTCACACGGCCAGCCAAAGCAGTCAGCTGAGCGGCAGTAGCGTAGTCACCAATGTTCAGGGCGGCAATCGCATCGGTCACATAGGCAACCACAGTGGCTTTCTCGCCAGACTCGGTATCACCGATACCATCCAAGATACCCTGTAGGGCAGTAATGGCAGAGTTCATTGCGGCAGCATCGTCACTGTGGCTGGAAATCCAGTCAGAGATCTCCTTCAAGGTATCGAAAGACTCAGGCGCATCAGCGATCACCTTAGCAATCTCATCAGCAACGGTCTTCTTCACAGAACCCTCAACAGTGGCCTCGCCGTTCAATACACCGATTGCATTAGTGTTGGCCTGAACTTTAGCCTTGATCTCGGTATCGTCGTAAGTAGCTGCCTCCTGAGCTTCCTCAATCATCTGAACGACGGTCTTGCTCTCAGGAACAGTACCAACTTTGGCCTCCAGCGCGTCAACCTCAGTCTGTACAGCAGCCGCCTTTTCATCGGCGTACTTCTTAGCACCCTTTAGGGTATCCATGTCAGAAGTATCATCAGCAGTACCAACATTGGCCTTTCCGTTAATCTTGGTCGCAAGAGTGGCCTCCAGATCAGACTCAGCAACCTTGTCCTTTGAGGCAAGAGCGCCCAGTCCCTCAATAGAACCAGCAACCACATCTGCAATCTTGGTGTCCACATAATCCTTCACGTTGGCATAAGGGGTGTCGCCCTCCTTATTGCCCAGCTCACCAATAGCCAGATCAATGGCGTTGCTTACATCCTCAGCGGTAGTGTGAGTAGCGCCCTTGGTCAAGGTGATCTTACGAGTTGCAGGATCGTAAGAAGCGGCGG
>ERZ857775.2542-NODE-2542-length-17252-cov-3.454440_pt1 | contig 17252 bp, 15 predicted proteins | sample MGYA00519698_ERZ857775 | MGnify/ENA primary metagenome ERZ857775 (study PRJEB31778, sample SAMEA3449363) | human gut metagenome | biome: human gut; feature: human-associated habitat; material: faeces | place: United Kingdom | collected 2010/2012 ...
GCAAGCCCATCACCCCCAAGATCACCGAGCTGACCGGCATCACCAACGAGATGGTCGCCGACGCCCCCGGTGAGGCCGAAGCGCTGCAAGCCTTCCTCAACTTTGCGGCCGGGCGGATCCTCGTGGCCCACAACGCCCACTCCTTCGATATCCGCTTCCTCCGTATTGCGGCCAAGCGGAGCGGCATCGAGTTCGAGCCAACGTATATCGACACCCTGACCATGGCGCAGGCGATGTACCCCGGCCTCCACAACTACAAGCAGGGCACCATCAACAAGCACTTGGAGCTGCCCGCCTACGAGGCTCACCGCGCCTGTGAGGATGCCGGTGCGCTGGGGCGCATTTTCTGCGTCATGCTGAAGGATCTGGAGGAAAAGCAGGTCACTGCGGTCAGCGGCATCAACACCGGCCTTGGCGGCAACCGCGAGGTGCTGAAAAAGAAATATTACCACCTCATCATCCTTGTCAAGAATCAGATGGGCCTGAAAAACCTGTACAAGATCGTCAGCGAAGCCCATGTGAACTACTTTTTCAAAAAGCCCCGGGTGCCCCGGAGCCTTTTGAACAAATACCGGGACGGCCTGCTGCTCACTTCCGCCTGCGAAGCCGGCGAGCTGTTCAAGGCTGTGGTGGACCACAAGGATTGGGACGAACTGAAGCGCATCGCGTCATTTTATGACTATCTGGAAATTCAGCCGCTTGGAAACAATGCATTCATGGTAGAGAGTGACAAAGTAACTTCGGTCAATTCTATGGAAGATATCATGGATCTGAACCGGAAGATCGTGCATCTTGGGGAGCAGTTCCACAAACCGGTCGTGGGAACCTGTGACGTACATTTCATGGATCCGGAAGATGAGGTATACCGCCGGATCATCATGGCAGGAAAAGGATTTGGAGATGCCGATAAGCAGGCACCACTATACCTTCGTACAACGGAGGAAATGCTGGATGAATTTGCCTACCTTGGTTCGGAAAAAGCGTATGAAGTTGTGATCAGGAACACCAATCTGATCGCGGATATGATCGAGAAGATTTCTCCGGTCCGCCCGGATAAGTGTCCTCCGGTTATTGAGAATTCCGACCAGATGCTGCGAGATATCTGTTATAATAAAGCCCATTCTATGTACGGGGATCCCCTTCCGGAGATTGTACATGAACGACTGGAAAGAGAACTGAATTCCATCATTTCCAATGGATTTGCGGTTATGTATATCATTGCGCAGAAGCTGGTATGGAAATCCAACGAGGATGGTTACCTGGTAGGATCCCGTGGTTCGGTAGGATCTTCATTCGTTGCAACTATGGCAGGAATCACGGAGGTCAATCCTCTGGTTCCACATTACTATTGCAGCAATTGCCACTATAGTGATTTTGATTCGGAAGAAGTGAAAAAATATGTGGGTGGCTGTGGACACGATATGCCGGATAAGAACTGTCCGGTCTGTGGACAGAAGCTGGTCAAAGACGGATTTGACATTCCATTTGAGACTTTCCTTGGATTCAAAGGAAATAAAGAGCCGGATATTGACCTGAACTTCTCGGGAGATTATCAGAGTAATGCGCATAAGTATACAGAGGTTATCTTTGGTGCGGGTCAGACATTCCGTGCCGGAACGGTAGGTACACTGGCGGACAAGACCGCATTCGGTTATGTAAAGAATTATTACGAAGAACATGGACAGGGTAAAAGAAAATGTGAGATTGACCGTATCGTACAGGGGTGTACGGGAATCCGCCGAAGTACCGGACAGCATCCGGGAGGAATCATTGTACTTCCGCTTGGCGAAGAGATCAACTCTTTTACACCGGTACAGCATCCGGCGAATGATATGACGACGGATATCGTCACCACACATTTCGATTACCATTCGATAGACCACAACCTGTTAAAGCTTGATATTCTCGGACATGATGATCCGACTATGATCAAGACACTGGAGGAATATATCAGTTCCCCGGCGATGGACAACGAATACAATGAGACGGATAACCGTTTTGATGCTACGAAGATTCCACTGGATGATCCGGGGGTAATTTCTTTGTTTCATGATACATCGGCACTTGGTATCAAGCCGGATGATATCGGCGGATGTCCGGTCGGATGCCTTGGAATCCCGGAATTTGGAACTGATTTCGTTATCCAGATGGTAGTGGATACAAAGCCGAATACAATTTCGGATCTGATCCGTATCTCCGGTCTGTCACATGGAACGGACGTGTGGCTGAATAATGCACAGGAACTGATCCGGAGCGGAAAGGCAACCATTTCCACGGCAATCTGTACCCGTGATGATATCATGACCTATCTGATCAACAAAGGGATGGACAGTGAGGAATCATTTACCATTATGGAGCGTGTCCGTAAGGGAACCGTTGCAAAAGGAAAATGTAAAGAATGGCCGGAGTTCAAAAAAGACATGGCAGAACACAATGTACCCGACTGGTATGTCTGGTCCTGTGAACAGATCAAATACATGTTCCCGAAAGCGCATGCGGCAGCATACGTTATGATGGCATACCGTATCGCATACTGTAAGATCAACTATCCACTGGCATATTATGGGGCGTATTTTGGAATCCGTGCAGATGCATTTTCTTACGAGATCATGTGCCAGGGGAAGGAAAAGCTTCAGTACTATATTGATGATTACAACCGCCGTTCTGCGACACTCAGTAAAAAAGAACAGGATACGATGAAGGATATGAAGATTGTGCAGGAGATGTATGCAAGAGGATTCGAATTTGAGCCGCTTGATATCTACAAAGCACAGGCGACAAAGTTCCTGATCGTAAACGGCAAGCTGATGCCGCCACTTTCGAGTATCGACGGTATGGGAGAAAAAGCTGCCGAGGCAGTTGCAGAAGCATCTAAAGACGGAACTTATCTGTCACTGGATGACTTCAGACAGAGAACAAAAGCAAGTAAGACCGTTATTGACACGATGGTAGAGCTTGGGATCCTTGCAGATCTTCCGGCATCGAACCAGCTGTCATTGTTTGATTTTTAGAGTGCCAGATAGCAAAAAAGCAGGAGAAAGATAACAGATGGGAAGAATGAAACAGTCACAGATCACATACTGGTGTCACGAGATCATCCGCTCGCAGGCAGAAGAAGGCGGATATTATATCGATGCGACTATGGGAAAGGGGAATGATACCCTGTTCCTGTGTGAGCTTGCCGGAGAAAAAGGAAAGGTACTTGCATTTGATATTCAACAGGAAGCTCTGGATGTGACGAAAGAATTACTGAAAACGCATGGAAAAGAAATGCAGGCAGAATTAATTCTGGATGGTCATGAACATATGGACCGGTATGCCGGAAAAGAGAGTGCAGACGTGATCTGCTTTAATTTCGGATATCTTCCGGGAGGCAATCATAATCTTGCAACCACATACAGGACCAGTATTGAGGCAATCGGAAAAGGCCTTGGCATATTGAAACACGGTGGTATGATGAGCCTGTGCATTTACAGCGGCGGAGATACCGGGTTTGAAGAGAAAGAAAAAATCCTGGAATATGTGAAAGCACTTCCGGGAAAAGAGTATACCGTGATCGTCAATGAATACTATAACCGGAAGAACTGTCCGCCGATGCCGGTATTTATCTTCAAGGAATAAGTCGGATGATGACAGGAATCGGAAAAGAATAAATCAGAAATGAGGGTATGCGGATGAGAAGAAAAGACAGAGAAGTAACAGAGATGGAAGAAATCCAACAGATTTTTGATGAATGCAAGGTGTGCAGAATCGGGATCATGGATGAGAACGGGCCGTATATTGTGCCGGTGAACTATGGATACGTAAGGGAAGAAGGAAAAGTGATCCTTTATATCCATGGTGCAAGAGAAGGAAAAAAGATCGATCTGATCAGAAAAAATGCAAATGTCGGAGTTGAAATTGATTACAGACATGAACTGGTGGAAGGAGATACCGCATGTCAGTACAGTTATTACTATGCAAGTATCATCGGAAAAGGAGCTGCAAGTATTATCGATAATCCAAGAGAAAAGCTAAAGGCCCTGAATGTTATCATGAAGCACCAGACCGGCAGAACATTTGATGAATTCCAGAAAAATCCAAATCTTGAAAAAGTGGTAGCAATCATTCGTATAGACCTGAATGAGTATAGCTGCAAGAAACATATATAAAAAACCATGTTTCTGCCAAATTAATGCTTTAACTCGCGAAAGTATTGTGTTATACTATTACAAGGTGGCGTAAATGGAATGCCGCTTACACGAAAGGATGGAAAAGAAGTATGTCAGAAAAAGTAATTATGCTTGGAAACGAGGCGATTGCCAGAGGTGCATATGAGGCCGGAGTAAAGGTTTCGGCAGCATATCCAGGTACGCCTAGTACAGAGATCAGTGAGAACCTGGTCAAATATAAAGACAGTTTATACTGCGAGTGGTCACCGAATGAAAAAGTTGCGACAGAAGTAGCGATCGGTGCATCTGTAGCGGGGGTACGTGCGATGTCCTGTATGAAGCACGTTGGATTTAATGTGGCAGCAGACCCTACATATACAGTTTCTTATATGGGTGTAAACGGAGGACTTGTCATTGTTGTTGCGGATGATCCGGGACTTTACAGTTCTCAGAATGAGCAGGATACAAGAATGGTAGCACGTGCGGCACAGCTCCCTGTTATCGAGCCTTCAGACAGTTCAGAAGCAAAAGAATTTATCAAAGTAGCATTTGATCTGAGTGAGAAATTTGACCGTCCGTTTGTTTACCGTACAACAACAAGACTGGCACATTCCCAGGGACTTGTAGAATTAAACGAACGCAAAGAAATAGAAGATAAACCATATGAGAAGAATATCCGCAAGAATGTTATGATGCCGGGAAATGCAAAACTCCGCCACGTAGAGATTGAAAAGCGTAATCTCGAACTTGCGGAAGCTGCTAATACACTTCCAATCAACAAAGTAGAGATGAATGACACAAAGATCGGTGTAATCACCAGCGGTATTCCATACCAGTATGTAAAGGAAGCACTTCCGGAAGCATCTGTATTAAAACTTGGTATGGTAAATCCGCTTCCAAGAAAGCTGATCGAAGAATTTGCTTCAAAAGTAGATACCTTATATGTTGTAGAAGAACTGGACCCGGTGATTGAGACACAGGTTAAATCCTGGGGCATCAAAGCAATCGGAAAAGAAATCTTCACGGTACAGGGGGAATACAGTGCCAATATGCTCCGTGAGGCAATTCTGAAAGAAGAACTTGATATCAGTAAGCCTGCGCAGGCACCGGGAAGACCACCAATCTTATGTCCGGGATGTCCACACAGAGGTGTGTACTATGTACTGAATAAGTTAAAGATTCATGCGGCAGGTGACATTGGCTGTTATACACTGGGCGCAGTAGCACCACTTAGTGTTGTGGATACAACCATCTGTATGGGAGCAAGTATTTCAAGCCTTCATGGTATGGAAAAGGCAAAAGGAAAAGAATATATTAAGAACTGGGTTGCTGTGATCGGCGATTCTACATTCTTACATACGGGTGTCAATTCTCTGATGAATATGATGTATAACAAAGCAACAGGAACCGTCATCATCTTGGATAACTCTACAACCGGTATGACCGGACATCAGGATCATGCGGCAACAGGAAAGACACTGCAGGGAGATCCGACATATGCAATTGATATTCCGGCATTATGTCGTGCAATAGGTGTTAAGAATGTGGTAGAAGTCAATGCAAGAGATATTCAGGCTGTGGAAAAGGCTGTAAAAGAAGAGATTGCCAAAGATGAAGTATCTGTGATCATTACGAAGACACCATGTGTACTTCTGGACAAATCAAAGAAACCGTTATATCAGACGCATACAGATAAATGTAAGAAGTGTGGTATGTGCATGAAACCTGGATGTCCTGCAATGACAAAAAATGCTGACGGAACAGTGTCCATCGATGATACGATGTGTACTGGATGCGGACTTTGTGCAAGCCTGTGTAAATTCGATGCGATTGAGTTAGTAAAGGAAGGTGACAGATAATGGCAACAAAGAATATTATGATTGTCGGAGTCGGCGGACAGGGAACACTGCTTACCAGCAGAATCTTAGGAGGACTTGCCATTACCGGCGGATATGACGTAAAACTTTCCGAAGTACATGGAATGGCTCAGCGTGGAGGAAGCGTTGTAACATTTGTAAGGTACGGAGACCAGGTGGCAGAACCAATCGTAGAAGAAGGGCAGGCAGATGTGATTATCGCATTTGAACGTCTGGAAGCACTGAGATATGCACATTTCCTGAAAAAAGACGGAGCATTGATCATCAATGACTGGAGAATTGATCCGATGCCGGTTGTGATCGGGGCAGCAGAATACCCGGAAGACATTATTGAAACACTGGGGAAAGATCACAAAGTATATACAGTAAATGCAACAGAAGAAGCAAAAAAAATCGGTAATTCCAGAGTATTCAATCTGATTGTGCTTGGAGTTGCAGCACAGCACATGGACTTTACAAAAGAACAATGGTATGAGGTGATTGAAAAGACAGTTCCTCCGAAAACTATTGAGATAAATAAAAAGGCATTTGATGTTGGTTATTATTTATAAGGAGGTACATAAGAGGTTATGGCAAAGGTAGCATTAAAGGACTGGAAAGAACAGATCAGAGATCCTAAGATTGAATGCATGAGCAGGGATGAGATGACTGCACTTCAGAGTGAACGTCTGGTAAAACAGGTTAAGAATGTATATGATCACGTAGAATTTTATCGCAAGAAAATGGATGATATAGGAATCGAACCGGGAGATATCAAGGGGATTGAAGATATCGGTAAACTTCCATTTACGACAAAAGAAGATTTAAGAGCGAATTATCCATTCGGACTTCTGGCTGTTCCACAGGAAAAGATCGTCAGAGTGCAGGGAACATCAGGAACAACCGGTAAGCTGACTCTTGCTTCTTATACACAGAAAGATGTAGATGTATGGGGAGAATGTGTGGCAAGAGGACTTACGATGGCAGGACTTACTGCAGAGGATCGTCTGCATATCTGCTATGGATATGGCTTGTTTACAGGAGGAATGGGACTGGATTTCGGAGCAAGAAAGCTTGGAGCAATGGCTATTCCGATGTCAGCAGGTAATACAAAAAGACAGTTGATGTGTATGGAAGATTTTGGTGCGACTGCATTTGCATGTACTCCATCTTATGCTTTATATCTGGCAGAAGCTGCCAACGAGGCAGGCATCGTAGATAAGCTTCGGTTAAAAGTAGGAATCAATGGCGCAGAGCCATGGACAGAAGAGATGCGTCTGAAGATCGAAGAACTCCTGGATGTAAACTGCTTTGATATCTATGGCCTGTGCGAGGTTACAGGACCAGGTGTAGCTTTAGAGTGTATCCATCATAATGGTATGCATGTATATGAAGACTATTTCTATCCGGAAGTATTGAATCCGGCAGATCATACACCATGTGCAGACGGGGAGACAGGAGAACTTGTATTTACCACACTTGTAAAAGAAGGTATGCCGTTACTTCGTTACAGAACAAAGGATCTTACAAGTATTGATCATTCTACGTGTGAGTGTGGAAGAACGCTTCCTAGAATTTCCAAGTTCAAAGGCCGTACAGATGATATGAAGGTTATCCGCGGAGTCAACGTATTCCCGACACAGGTAGAGACAGCCCTGCTTTCTATCGGAGGCGGTGTTGCACCACATTATATGATGATCGTAGATCGTGAAAATAACCTGGATGTACTGACTGTAATGGTAGAAGTAGATGAAAAATATTTTTCAGATGAGATCCGTAAGCTGGATGAACTGAAGAACAAAGTGGCTGCAGTACTGAAACAGGCACTTGGTGTTGCAGTAAGAGTAAAACTTGTAGAGCCTAAGACAATCGAAAGAAGCGAAGGCAAGGCAAAACGTGTCATTGATAACAGAGGTTTATAAACAGGAGGGAATAACATGGGCGTAAGTAATACTGTACAACAGTTATCAGTTTTTTTGGAAAACAGAGAAGGACGTCTGGAAGAAGTATTGGATGTACTGGCAAAAAAAGGTGTGAATATTGTTGCACTGAGTCTTGCGGATACATCAGATTATGGAATGCTTCGTCTGATCGTCTCTGACCCGCACAAAGGACGTGCAGCATTAAAAGAAGCTGGAATTACAGCAATGCTGACAGATGTTGTAGCACTTCGTGTACCACATGCAACCGGTTCATTGAATAAAGCAATGCATCAGATTGTAGATGGAGAAGTGAATATTGAATATATGTATGCATTTGCAAATGGAGCAGATGCAGCAGCTGTATTAAAGAGTGATGATCCTGGAAGGGTGATCGATATTCTTAAAGGTAGTGGTTTCGACGTGTATAGCGCGGACGAGGCATATCGTGCTAATCAATAGAAGTGAAAGAGGAACAGTATGAGTGTAGACAAAAGCAGCGTTTTAAAAAAGTTACGGGAATCGGATGCCATCTATGTATTGATGTCTGATTGTACAAGAATGCCTTTCGTGGTATGTGATCCGGAGACGTATGATGATGAAGTGTTTATATTCTTTTCAGAAGAAGATGCAATGCGCGGAGGACAGGAATTCCTGAAGGCGAATAATCCGTTAAAAATTTTTAATATTGAAAAAAAATACCTGCTTCCTTTCTATAGCAGTTTATTCCCAATCGGGGTGAACTGTATGGTAATCGGTAAAGGAACAGAAGAAGAGATTGCGATTCAGTTAGGGGAACTGGTTAGAAGACCGGAACAGAAGCCGGGCGAAGAACCGATTGAGAATCCGGAACTTCAGATTACTGCAATGTATTTTATGCAGAAGGTAAGAAGCCAGAAAGAATTAAAACTCACGGATGAAACAAAGGAACTGCAGGAAGAACTGATGGCACATTATCAGAGGGGCAGATATATCACGGCAATCAGTGAAGATAAAAAAATGCCGATTTTGAATAAAGATGACGGACAGGTACTGATGCCGATCTTTACAGATGTTCAGGAATTCCTGAAATTCCAGAATGAGAACAGAGATATGAAGTATACAATGGGAGTTGTCGAAGCAGCCAGAATTCCGGAAGCAATGGGCCCGGAAGTTACGGGAGTTGTGGTTAATCCATTTGGAATTGATCTTCAGCTGAATGTTTCAAGACCACAGAAATAATACTGAATAATACAGAAGAACCGGTCATCTGTGTATCTTCAGATGACCGGTTTGGCAGATATGATAAAAGCCAGATAACTGCAGTTATCTGGCTTTTTCTCATAATCCTCTCTCGTTAAGTCATGTATTACTTTTAAATATTTAAATCCGAAATAGATATATTTTAATATATAAAAGGTACATTAAAAACTTAGATTGTTGCGATTAGAGTGGTGTTACGTTAACAGCCTGTGGGCCCTTAGCACCTTCTGTAACTTCGTATTCCACTTCCTGACCTTCTTCAAGTGTCTTGAATCCTTCCATATTCAGTCCTGAATAATGAACGAATACATCATGACCCTCAGCGTCAGAAATGAAACCGTAGCCTTTTTGGTTGTTAAACCATTTTACAGTACCTTTCATGATTATACCTCCATAAAAATTATTAAATCGTGCAATTTATAAAAGTATTCTATGAATTACACTGTTGTCAGATTAGCATATATTGATAAAGACGTCAATGAATTTAAGGAATGTTTTTGTGTTTTTATACAAAAAAGTAATCTACTTGACGAATGAACGGCAAACGTGTAAAGTATTATTGTTCATACTAATAAAGGTTTAAAAGGGTTGGAAAACTATGATTACATTGACTGGGAAAAAAATATCAGAAGGAATTGCAATCGGAAAACTTTCCTTTTATAAGCGGGATACAAAAGAGATTCGCAGAATCTATGTAAAAGATGTAGAAAAAGAGGTTATGCGTTTTCAGAAAGCAAGGCAGAAAGCGTTGCAGGAACTGAGGGATCTGTATGATTCGGCTTCTAAGGAAGTAGGTGAAGCGAATGCAGCTATATTTGAGATGCAGCAGATGATCCTTGAAGATCAGGAAATCATCAGGCAGATTACAAATATTATCGTAGAGCATAAGTTGAATGCAGAGTATGCTGTAAAAAATGCGGTGGAAAATGTACTGGCAAGTGCGGCAAAAAGTAATAAAAGTTATGTACAGGGACACGAAGCAGATATTAAAGATGTGTCGACAAGGGTACTTCGGATTCTTGCAAGGGCATGGAAAGATAAGATGCTGACAGATGAACCGTTTATACTGGCAGCCGGTGAATTATATCCAAGTGAGGCAGTAAAGCTTGATAAGAGCAAGATTCTTGGGTTTGTTACCAGATACGGAACAATTAATTCTCATACGGCAGTGCTTGCAAGAACAAAAGGAATTCCATCTGTGATCGGACTGGGAGAGTCTTTAAAGAAAGAATACGAAGGCAAGACCATTATTATCGATGGTTTTGAGGGAAAAGTATATATCGAACCTGATTATACAACGATTTCAAAGATGAAACAGAGACAAGATGAGAATCATACGCAGGTACAGAGTCTGGAACGTCTGAAGGGAAAAGAAAATATTACGCAGAGCGGACAAAAAATTGATGTGTGCGCGAATATCGGAAGCAGGGAAGACATTGAAAGCGTTCTGCGCAGTGATGCGGGTGGAATCGGATTATTCAGAAGTGAATTTATTTATATGGAAAATGGTCCGAAACTTCCGACAGAAGAACAGCAGTTTCAGGTATATCGTTTGGCAGCAGAAGCGATGGGAATGAAAAAGGTTGTGATCCGTACAGCAGATCTGGGCGGTGAAAAGACAGCAGAGTGTCTGGATCTGGGAGAAGAGAATAATCCTGAGATGGGATACAGGGGAATCCGTGTGTCACTGGATAAAGACGAGATATTCAAGACGCAGTTACGTGCAATTTTACGTGCATCTGCTTATGGAAAGATGTCTATTATGTTCCCGATGGTTACAGATGTAAAAGAAGTACAGCAGGCAAAACTGCTTCTGGAAAAGATAAAAAAAGAGTTAAAAGATGAGAAGATTCCGTTTAATGAAGAAATACAGATCGGAGTTATGATTGAAACACCGGCAGCGGTTATGATAAGCGGTGAACTGGCACGGGAGGCTGATTTTTTCAGTATAGGAACGAATGATCTGACGCAGCTTACACTGGGAATGGACAGAACAAATTCTAAACTGGATCATTTTTATAATCCGCATCATCCGGCATTGCTTAAAATGATACGTATTATTGCGAATAATGTACATCTGGAGGGAAAAACAATCAGCATATGTGGTGATCTGGCAGCAGATCTGGACATGACAGAACAATTCCTGCAGATGGGAATCGATGAGTTATCCGTAGCACCAAATCAGGTACTTGCTTTAAGAAAAAAAATAAGAGAGATACAGTAATTTTGTTGCCGTTATCTTATTTTTTGAGAGTATAAGGAGGAAAAGAGAAACATGTTGGAAAAATTATTTAAGCTCCGTGAGAACGGAACCGATGCCAAAACAGAGGTTATGGCAGGTATCACTACGTTCATGACTATGGCGTACATACTTGCAGTCAATCCGAGTATCCTGTCTGCAACAGGGATGGATTCTGGTGCAATCTTTACATCGACAGCGCTGGCTGCAATGATCGGTACATTCTTGATGGCGTTCTTTGCCAATTACCCGTTCGCACTGGCACCTGGAATGGGACTGAATGCATACTTTGCCTATACTGTTGTTCTTGGAATGGGTTATAAGTGGGAAGTTGCATTAACGGCAGTATTTGTAGAAGGTATCGTTTTCATCGTACTTTCACTTACGAATATCCGTGAGGCAATCTTCAATGCAATTCCGAAGAATCTGAAGTCGGCAGTAAGTGTCGGTATCGGATTATTCATTGCATTTATCGGACTTCAGAATGCGAATATCGTAGTAGGAGGTTCTACACTTCTGCAGTTATTCTCCATTGATGGATATAACAGTGCCAAAGGTGTGGAAGCTTCTATGAGTAACGTAGGAATCACGGTCATTCTTGCACTGATCGGTGTGGGAATTACAGGAATTCTGGTAATAAAGAATGTAAAGGGAAATATCTTATGGGGAATCCTGATTACATGGATTCTTGGAATCATCTGTCAGATGGCGGGTATCTATGTAGCGAATCCAGAAATTGGATTCTACAGCCTGCTTCCGGATTTCAGCAAGGGATTCACAATTCCAAGCATCATGCCGGTATTTGGAAAGCTTGACTTCAGCGGAATATTCTCTTTGAACTTTATCGTTGTCATCTTTGCATTCTTATTTGTAGATATGTTTGATACGATCGGAACACTGATCGGTGTGTCTACAAAGGCAGGTATGTTAGATGAGGAGGGACGTCTTCCGAATATCAAAGGTGCGCTGATGGCAGATGCGGTTGCAACAACCGTTGGAGCAGTGCTTGGAACAACAACGACTACGACATTTGTAGAGAGTGCATCCGGTGTATCCGAAGGAGGAAGAACGGGACTGACTTCTGCAACGACAGCTATTTTATTCGGCCTGTCACTGTTCCTGTCACCAATCTTCCTTGCAATTCCTTCATTTGCAACAGCACCGGCCCTGATCGTGGTTGGATTCTACATGCTGACAAATGTGACACACATTGATTTTGATGATTTTTCAGAGGCATTGCCATGCTACATCTGTATTCTGGCTATGCCATTCTTCTACAGCATTTCAGAAGGTATCTCTATGGGAGTTATCTCTTATGTGATCCTGAATCTGATGACTGGAAAAGCAAAAGAAAAGAAGATCAGCGCATTAATGTATGTACTTACGGTATTATTCATATTGAAATATGTCTTTCTGTAAAATATAATAGAAAGAGGAGAACGAAAAGAGATCGGAGTTTCCGGTCTCTTTTCTGGCCTGTCAGGCATTTTACAGGGACTGCCGATGGGAAGATCCGAAAGGCTTATGAAGGAGAACTAAAGTATGAATTTACTTACGATGGAGCATATTACGAAGGCTTATACTGACCGTGTCCTTCTGAATGATGTTGCATTCAGCATCAATGAGAATGAAAAGATCGGTGTGATCGGAATTAACGGAATGGGAAAATCTACGCTTTTAAAAGTGGCAGCCGGGATAGAACCATACGATGAAGGTAAGATCAGTATAGGAAATCAGGTCAAGATCTGTTATCTGCCGCAGACACCGGAATTTGAAGAGGGAACAACGGTGTTGCGTGCGGCAATCGCAGACAATGTGAATGAGCTGAATCAGTGGACAATTGAAGCAGATGCCAGATCCATGCTGAACAAGCTTGGCTTCTATGACTATGACGAGAAAGTAGAGCATATGTCCGGCGGTCAGAAGAAGAGAATTGCACTGGTCAATGCATTGCTTACACCGGCAGATATCCTGGTACTGGATGAACCGACCAACCACCTGGATAATGCGATGTCTGAGTGGCTGGAGGAATATCTGATCGGATTTCGCGGGGCAATCCTGATGGTTACCCATGACCGTTATTTTTTGGATCGTGTGGCAACCAGGATCGTGGAAGTAGATCAGGGGAAATTATACAGCTACCCTGGAAATTATTCGGAGTTTGTCAAGTTAAAAGCAGAACGTCAGGATATGGCACTGGCGACAGAAAGAAAGAGAAAGAGTCTTCTGCGTACAGAACTCGAATGGCTGGGAAGAGGTGCAAGAGCCAGAAGTACGAAACAGAAAGCACACATTGACCGCATCAAGGCAATGCAGGAGATCAAGGACATTCAGGAAGAAAAGAAAGTGGTACTGGATTCCGTAGCGTCCCGTATGGGAAATAAGACGATCGAGCTTCAGAACATCAGTAAATCTTATGGAGCAAGAAAGCTGATCGATGACTACAGTTACATTTTCCTGAAAAATGACAGAATCGGAATCATCGGACCGAATGGCTGTGGAAAGACGACACTTCTTAAGATTATTAATGGGATTGTAAAACCGGATAATGGCACGATCGAGATTGGGCAGACGATCCGGATCGGATATTTCTCTCAGGAGAATGAATATATGGATGCATCCATGAAAGTGATTGATTATGTCAAAGAAGTGGGAGAATATGTTACGACATCAGACGGAAAGATCACGGCATCCCAGATGCTGGAGCGCTTCTTATTTGACGGAGCCATGCAGTGGTCAAAGATTGAGAAGCTTTCCGGGGGAGAAAAGAGAAGACTGTACCTGATGCGTGTTTTGATGAGTGCACCGAATGTACTGATCCTGGATGAGCCGACCAACGATCTGGATATCCAGACGCTGACGATCCTGGAAGATTATCTGGATCACTTTGACGGAATTATCATCACGGTATCACATGACCGTTATTTCCTGGATCGTATTGTGAACCGTATCTTCTCATTTGAAGGAGACGGAAAAGTACGACAGTTCGAGGGTGGTTATTCGGATTATCTGATCCGTAAAGAACTGGAAGGTCTGGATACAGAGATGTCATTGAAAGGACATGCTGCCGGGACAGAGGAACAGCCGAAGAAGGCAGAGAGCTCTTCGAAAGACACCTGGAAACAGCGGGAACCAAAGCTGAAATTCACATTCAAAGAGCAGCGGGAGTTCGAGTCGATCGATGATGACATTGCAAAACTGGAAGAAAAGATTGAGACACTGGATGCACAGATTGCAGCCAATGCGACTAATTCGGTGAAATTGCGGGAACTTATGGAGAAAAAAGAAGAGACTGAGAATGCACTGGATGAGAAGATGGACCGATGGGTATATCTGAATGATTTAAATGAAAAGATTCAAGATGCAAAGCAACAGGGATAAACAAGGAGAAAAAGTATATGAACTGGACAAGAGAAAGACTGAAAACAAATGGTAAGATTGCATTTAAGAAGAATTACTGGGCATGTGTGGCTGTAGCAGTGATCATGGGAATCATCACGGGACTTAGCAGCATAAGCGGAGGAAGAACCGGAAGTGGTGCTTCACAGAACAGTCTGTATGGGAATGACGGGTTTTCATTCTCATATCATTACGGATGGGGATTCCCATTTGCAGGGCTGGCAATTGCAATGGCTGCGATTATATTAACGATTGTAATATGGGCACTGAAGATATTCGTGGGAAATCTTCTGGAAGTAGGTGGAAAACGTTTCTTCGTATTGAATAAGACAGAGAATCCAACGGTTGGAACGATGTTTGATGCATTCCGTTCCGGACATTATGTGAATATTGTACTGACCATGTTCTTAAGAGAACTTTTTACATCCTTATGGACATTACTGCTGGTGATTCCAGGAATCGTGAAGCATTATGAATACCTGATGATTCCTTACATTCTTGCAGAGAATCCGGGAATGGACAGAAAAGAAGCGTTCCAGATCAGTAAGCGTATGATGGACGGGCAGAAGATGGAGACATTTATTCTGGATCTGTCATTTATCGGATGGAATCTGTTATCAACGATCACATTTGGGATTGTAGGAGTTTTATATGTGAATCCGTATGTTAATACAACATGGGCAGAATTTTATAAAGTTATGCGTGAGAATGCATTGGAGTCAGGAATTGCGACAAGAGAAGAACTTCCAGGACTTCAAAAAGAAATAGACGAATAAAGATTTCATAAGAGGACTTAGATAGAATTGATCTGAGTTCTCTTTTATATTATTTAAGAAAAAGTTCATAGATTCTATATTTGATAGGAACTGTGAATCATGTTATACTATAGATTAGCAAAAAAATAATCAGGAATTATTTAAGGAGTTTGTAAGATGGGAAAATATTTTGGAACAGACGGGTTCCGTGGAGAAGCAAATATAAATTTAACTGTAGAACATGCATATAAAGTAGGACGTTACATCGGATGGTATTTTAATCAGAAGTCAAGCAGCAGAGCAAAGATCGTCATTGGTAAAGATACAAGACGAAGCAGTTATATGTTCGAGAATGCACTAGTTGCAGGACTGACTGCATCTGGTGCTGATGCTTATATGCTTTATGTAACAACAACACCAAGTGTTGCTTATGTCGTAAGAACAGAACAATTTGACTGTGGTATCATGATCTCAGCAAGCCACAATCCATACTATGACAATGGGATCAAACTGATCAATGCCAAAGGACATAAGATGGAAGCAGAAGTCGAAGCGAAGATCGAGGCATACATCGATGGAGAGATCGAAGAACTTCCATTTGCAACCAAGAAAGAAATCGGTCGTGCAAAAGACTATGCAGCAGGAAGAAACCACTACATCGGATATCTGATCTCAACTGCAACAAGATCATTTAAAGGTGTGAAAGTCGGATTAGATTGTTCTAACGGAAGTTCTTTCGCAATCGCTGAGAATGTATTTAAAGCACTTGGAGCAGAAACACATGTGATCAATAACGAACCAGATGGAACAAACATCAATACAAACTGTGGTTCTACACATATCGAAATCTTACAGGGATATGTCAAAGAGAATCATTTAGACGTAGGGTTTGCATATGACGGAGACGCTGACCGTTGTATCGCTGTTGATGAGAATGGTAAGGTTGTTGATGGAGACCTGATCCTTTATGTATGCGGACAATACATGAAGAAACATGGAGAATTAAATAACAATACAGTTGTAACAACAGTGATGTCTAACCTAGGATTATACAAAGCATTTGATGCAGCAGGAATCTCTTATGAGAAGACAGCTGTTGGTGATAAATATGTCAATGAAAATATGGTCAAGAACGGACATGCATTAGGTGGAGAACAGTCTGGACATATCATTTTCAGTAAGTTTGCAACAACAGGAGATGGTATTTTAACATCCTTAAAGATCATGGAAGCAATGATCGAGCAGAAACAAAGCCTTGCACAGTTAGCAGAACCCGTTGAGATCTTCCCACAGATCCTTGAAAATGTCCGTGTATATGACAAAGCAGTTGCACAGGCAGATGAAGACGTACAGAAAGCAGTTAAGGAAGTAGAAGCAGAACTTGGAGATGAAGGAAGAATTCTTGTACGTGAAAGTGGAACAGAACCACTAGTACGAGTTATGGTTGAGGCAAGAAGCCATGAGATCTGCCGTGAGAAAGTAGATAAAGTGGTCAAAGTTTTAAGAGAGAAAGGTCACGTAATCAAATAATCTATGGAAAAATTATATGCGGATATAATTATTAATATTTCACATGAGGCACTGGATAAGGTGTTTGCCTATAAGGTGCCTTTTTCCATGATCAAGGATATTCGGGTGGGACAGCAAGTCGTTGTCCCATTTGGACGTTCTAATAAGGAACAGACGGGATA
>ERZ857775.2544-NODE-2544-length-17223-cov-13.990156_pt1 | contig 17223 bp, 7 predicted proteins | sample MGYA00519698_ERZ857775 | MGnify/ENA primary metagenome ERZ857775 (study PRJEB31778, sample SAMEA3449363) | human gut metagenome | biome: human gut; feature: human-associated habitat; material: faeces | place: United Kingdom | collected 2010/2012 ...
ATTTATGCGGGCTTCCGGCATTTGTTTTATCAAATGGCTCTAGTTTGGCTCTATTTGTGGAGAGTAATGATTGGAAGATAGAAGGAACTGATGATGAGGAGACTTATATGACGAAAGTAAATTTTTATGATAATATTGATGATTCAATGCTAAAGTTTGCAGTTATTATTGCCAGACATAATGGTAAATGGGTATTTTGCAAGCACAAGGAAAGAAATACATGGGAGGTGCCGGGAGGTCATAGAGAATCCAATGAGGATATTATTGATACGGCGAAAAGAGAACTATTTGAAGAAACGGGTGCAATAGATTTTGATATTAGTCCAATATGTATATATTCTGTGACTGCACCAGATAATTTCGATGGAGTAGAGACGTTTGGTAAACTATTTTTTGCAGAACTACATACATTTGAAAAAGAGCTTCACAGTGAAATTGAAAAAATAGCAATTATGGATGAATTACCGATTAATTGGACATATCCAGAAATTCAACCTAAACTGTTAGAAGAAGCAAGGAAAAGAGGATTTTTGCCTAAGAAAGACGAAATAAAATGGTTATTTTTTGATGTTGGTTCGACATTGGTTGATGAAAGCAAAGTTTATGAAGACAGGATGAAAAGGATAGCGGAAATATCAGGTTTAACTTACGAGCAAATTTATAAATATGCCATGTCGTTTTATAAAGAAAACAAAAAAGGAGATTTAGAGGTAGCAAGGCAATTGGGTGTGAAATTACCTAAATGGGAATCGCAATACGAGAGACTGTATACATATACCAAAGATTGTTTGAAAAAGTTAAGTAGAATTTATAAAATTGGTGTAATTGCAAACCAATCATTAGGAACTTCTGAGAGATTAGAAAATCTTGGAGTACGAAAATATCTGGATTTGATCATCGCATCAGCAGAAGAAGGCGTTTCAAAACCAGATAGGCGTATATTTGAAATTGCATTGGAAAGAAGCAGTTGTAAGCCAGAGAATGCAGTCATGATTGGTGACCGTATTGATAATGATATTGTACCAGCAAAACAGTTGGGGATGAAAACTATATGGGTAAAACAGGGATTTGGAAGTTTGTGGAATATAACAGATGAGAGTGAAAAAGCTGATATTGAAGTTAATAATCTATCTGATATTTTGAATTTTTTATAGGAGACCAGTTATGAAATATGCAAAGAAATTAAGAAAAGGTGATAAAGTTGCAATAGTGAGTTTATCGAGTGGAATGCTAGGTGAAGCATTTTGTAGTCATAATATTGAAATCGGTGTTAAGAGATTAAGGGAATATGGTTTAGAACCATCGTTTATGCCAAATTCGCTAAAAGGAATTGAATATTTGAAGGCTAATCCCAAAGCAAGGGCAAAAGATTTAAAAGATGCTTTTATGGATGATTCAATTGCTGGCATTATATGTGCAATAGGCGGCGATGATACTTACAGACTTTTGCCATATTTGCTAGAGGATGAGGAATTTATTGATGCAGTTCACAAGAGTCCAAAATTGTTCACGGATTTTTCAGATACTACGATTAATCATTTGATGTTTTATAAGCTGGGACTATCTACATATTATGGACCTAATTTTATATGCGACTTAGCAGAAATCTCTGATGAAATGCTGCCATATAGTAAGAAGGCATTTGAAAGCTATATAGAAGGAAATGAATATCGTGAGATTACATCAAGTGAAATATGGTATCAGGAAAGAACTGATTTTTCAAAAGAGGCAGTTGGGACAGAGAGAATCTCACATAAAGAAGAGCATGGATTTGAGCTTTTACAAGGAAAAGACTACTTTGAGGGTAGATTGTTAGGTGGGTGTTTAGAGAGTTTATATGATATTTTGACAACAACGAGATATGAAAACGAAAAAGCAGTATGTGAAAAATATGGACTGTTTCCTGATATAGCGGAATGGAAAGAGAAGATTCTTTTTATTGAAACCTGTGAAGAAAAACCGGTGCCAGAGCAGTTTGAAAAAGAAGTTGCTATGATTAAAAAGAAGGGGGTATTTGATGTTGTCAGCGGAGTTCTGGTTGGAAAGCCACAGGATGAGGAATATTACGAAGAATATAAGGATATTCTTGTGAAGGTAGTAAATGATCCGGATTTACCGATTATTTACAATGTGAATTTTGGACATGCAACTCCAAGATGCGTTTTGCAGTATGGTGCTATGGCTAGAGTGGATATGAAACAGAAGAAAATAAAGCTACAGAAAGATAATGCCCAGCTTGAAATACAACAGGAGAAATTGAGAAGCAGAATTGATCAGATGGTGCAATCAGAGAAGTTGTTGCAACTTGATGTTCGAAAATATGATGAAGAACCTGAATGGCAACTTCCAGAGCCGGGAGCGTTTGCAAGTGCAAAGTCATTTCGGGATAAAATAGCTTTGCCTCTTGTGAACAAATTGAAGGAACTGGTAAAAAGCTTGACAATCCAATGTGTTAGATTAAAAGAGGAAGTTCTTCAACTGCGAGATAAAGTTAAGCACCTCACAAGTGATGTAGAATTTTACAAAGGAAAAATTAGAGATATGTCTGTTAAAACAGAATTATTGCAGGAAAAAGCTGACGATCTGGAGCGTGTGAAACGATATGCCGGTGCGGAGCAAATTGATACTATTATCGGTAAGGTAAAGGAGAAGGAACTCATGGAGCATCAGGCAAGACAGAATCACAGGTCTTATGGAGCGAGATAAACGAAAGGATGGATTGATATGATGGATGAGAATAGATTGGATAATATCGTGGAATGTTCCTATAACATGGATAATGGTTATGTTGAGGTGTGGTATGTTGACGGGAATATGCTTCGAATAAAATGTGAGGAGGTTGAGGCTGCTCTGCGGACGACAGAGCAGTCGCTGGCGAAGCTGCACAAATTGTTGGATAATAAGCCGATAGAGTATGTGGCAATGGCTTTGTCTGGGGAGATGCAGGCATATTGTGATATTGAGGATGATATGGTTAAGGGAATGTTTGGGACGATTGTGCAGGGGTATTTGAAAAAGGGGTATAATCGGGCTACGGCGGAGATGATGGCTAGGTTTTTTTTAGGTATGAGAGTTGAGAAGCACTATACGTAAAATATAGAAGTTGTGAATAAATAAAAAATATAATAAGAAATAGCTTTATATTTTCCCCAAAGGATAGAAAATAGTTAATAAATGTTATAATATTATAGTAAAGAATTTTTTGTACGAGGGGGAAATGTAATGGAAAAACAAATTATGGAAAAAACTTCATTTTCAGAGATATGTAAAATTTTGAAAGATAATAAGTATGATATTTGCGAATGTATTAATGGAGTATTTGAGGTTGCGTTACTTTTTTTCCCATGTATGGTTTGTAAAGATATTGCATTTATAACAAATATTGTAAATGGTGCAACTATACTTGGGGCTAAACCAATAATTGAAAAATCTATAAAAAATATAGCAAAAGTATTTACTAAAAACAAATTTACAGATTTTACTACAAAATATGATTATGCTCAAATTGCACAAGTATTAATTGTTTTTGCAGCATATTTTGATTCAATAAAGTTATATTTGCCAGATGAAGAACGCAAAATTAAAATATCGTCAAAAGAAAAGCAATTGTTGACAGATAGTAGTATATCTCAATATGTAGACTTTATAAAAGAAAATCTATCAAAAAATGCTGAGCAAACAGCAAAAGATATTTTTGAATATGATTTATCAATACCAGATCCGGTTGAGAATTTAAAAGATTATCTTGAACAATTGCAAAAATTTTATGAAATATTGAATAAGGAATTTTTGCAATTTTATGAAAAATTATCTTTTTTTGATGATATGAATGAAGAAAAAAGAGAACATTTTTTAATGATAATACGTGGACTGCCGGCTAAGGCGGTAGAAAATTATGAAAAACAATATTATCAATTAGCAATCAATTTTAATGATTTTTTTGTATGGACCAATATAGAAGAACATAAAAAAATACAAAAAAAATTGGATGTTGGGTTTTCAGAGATAGCTAGGCTTGTATCAGATTATTGTGAGAAAAGCTCTAATTCAAAAGCAAAGAATACACTTGAACAGTATAGAAAAAAATATAATTCTTATGTTGACACTCCGGTTGTGGATGTTTCTGAAATGAATTTTTGTTCAACTGATGAAATTATTTTTCCTAATAAAAGACATATATTTGTTCCTCAAAGTTTTAAAGCGTTAACTTATAAAAATGATATACATTTAGAGAACAGAGACACATGGAAAATGTGTGATGAGCGAGATGATATCGGTAAATTTGTAAGCGATATATTACGCCATTCTATTACAGGATCTCTACCATTATTGATTTTAGGAAATCCTGGGGCTGGAAAATCATTATTATGTAACATGCTTGCTGCTCAGATACTGTATCATGAATATCACGTAATTATTATTAAATTAAGAGATACTGTTGCAGAACAAACAGTACCTCAACAAATTAATCAACAGATAGAAAGAGATTTTTCTAATGGGTGTTTATGGAGTGATATTGCAGAAAGTGGGTTGAATAAACCTATACTGATTATATTCGATGGATATGATGAATTATTGCAGGCAAGTGGAAGATCCTATTCCGATTATTTGCAAAGAATAGCGGAGTTTCAGAAGCAACAAAAAGATATCTATGGAATATTTGTAAAATGTATTGTGACAAGTAGAATAACATTGATTGATAAGGCTCTAATTTCTAATAATTCGCCTGTAATAATGTTATCTGATTTCGATGAGAAAAGGATAAGTCAATGGTGTAAAATTTGGAATGAAAAAAATGAAGATTACTTTTTGCAATCAAATCTTGAAAAATTTGAAATTGATAGTTCAAGTAAGGTTTCTGAATTGGCTAAACAACCATTGCTATTATTGATGTTAGCATTATATGATTCTAATGATAATGCGTTAAAAAGAAATAAAGACTTAAATGGTACGCAACTGTATGATAATTTAATACGAGAGTTTGTTTCTAGGGAAAAAAGAAAAGATGATGGTTTTAGAAGCCTGCAAGTGAAAGAACAGGAAAGAATAATCAATGAAGAGATGATAAAAATAAGTATTGCAGCGTTAGGAATGTATAATCGAAAAATGTTATACATACGATCAAATGAATTAGAGAAGGATTTGCAGTTTATACTGCAGGAGAATAATATATATGGTGTCTTGAAAAATAACGAATTATCAGAAAGTGACAAATTATTAGGGAGTTTCTTTTTTATTCATAAATCTAATTCAACTGATGTGGTTGATCGGGAAAAAATACCAAATGCTGCATATGAATTTTTGCATAATACATTTGGAGAATTTTTGACTGCAAATTATATAGTGAATGAAATGAAAAATGTTCTTTCTTGGATACATACATTGGTAGAAACAAATAGGCAAAGTCAATGGAAGTTGTGTAGCCAAAGGGCATGGGTTATTTGTATGGCATATGCACCTTTGTTTTCACGACCAGTTGTGGTACAAATGATTCATGAATGGGCATTAGGATTCTTTGAGGATAAAAATATTGCCGGATTCAATGAAGATTTAGATAAACTTTTAGAGATTGAAATTAAAAATGTTGTAAGTGGTAATATTATTTTTGATTTAAAGGAGGTAATGGAAGAAAAAAACAATCCTTATTCTCATGATGAACTTTTAAAACATTTAGCTATATATAGTTTAAATCTTGTTATTATCAGAACGATAGTATTCGACACAAAACATGAATTTAAGTTCAGTAATGAAATATGGAATAAATTATTATATATTTGGAAGTATGCTTTTTCAGAGGATGAATTATTGAATTTTGCGAATCAGTTTACAACTAATAGAGTTGGTGATATATATGAAGTTTCTTGTGAGAGAGAAGGTAGAAATGTACTTCAAAGTCAAATGGCTAAATACCTACGGATTGATTCTGCTGTTGGTGATAGTGTACCATATGGAATAGTGGGTTCATTAATTGGTGAAAATGATCTAGGCAAGGTAATGTGTGCGATTGATAATAATCAACTAAATATTCGTGCAAGGTATTTATGGAACTATTGCTTAAATGTTTTGGCTTATTCTAAATACAATCAATCAAAGATAATAGATATAATATGTGAAATTAATGAGTTTAGTTGGAAAGAACGAGATGTTCAATATATTTTATGCAGTTATATATTAATCGATGATTTATTAAAAAATAGAATTGTTACAATAAACCAATTTAGTAATTATGAACTTATAAAAATTATTATGAATCTAGTGGAAAATATAGAGCATATAAATTGGGACTTTAGAAACGAAATACCTGTATTTATCTTTGATATTGCTTCAAATCTATTAGATTATGTTCAACTGGATGATGAGGATATTGAAAAAATATGGAGATGCCTTAAATGGGGACACTCTACCTTTTATGAGATTGATTCTTACTCTGTCTTGAATTTTATTAATAAGATTTTGAGAAAGGTAGTTATGCATGAAAAGAGAAGAGGGGTAATAGGTTTATCAGAGATTAGATATATTGAAGAATACATGGAACAGATGATGTATACAATACGAAGGAGGCATAATATTTCTACTACTAAATTACTAGAAGATTTCTTGGAACTTATAGATGATTATGTGATTTTAAATGACTATATAGAAAACAAAAGAATAGAAGATATTTATTTTACTATGCTAGAAAAAGTAATTTATCAATATAGCAGGAAAACCAAACTTTCGTTTCAACAAAAAATGTTGATTATAAAAAGCATATATATAATGTTTGAAAGGGGAATCTCTCATAGAGAAGATTTTGTTAAGATATTTATTGAAGTTGCACACCCGATAGATGTAAAACAACTTTGTGATAAAGAACAAGAGATTTTTTATGACTTTTTAGTTTTAATAAATAATCATATTTTTATTTGCGAAGATAATATTGAAAAAGATATTATTTGGATAGTAGAGCATAGAGGTGAGAAATTATCTTTAAGAAGTTATAAACAAATCGAAATATTTGCACAAAATATAAATTGTGATAGGCTGTTGGATAGTTTAGAGCAATTATTGATTTAGATTTTGTTGCTATAAACGAGCAAATACAGAAAAATGCACAAAAAGACTCTCTTTTTGTTTGTGACCTGCATACATTCCGACAAATCAAGTAAAATATATCTTTGTAATGCAGACAAATTTGTGCAATATTTTAAATTTGCTCATATATAGTTTTGTTATTAATTAACCACTATATATCAAGTATACTTAGGATAAAAATTGGTGTTTTTTGGCTCCATTTTGGCTCTAAAAATTTTAGACGAGGTACACAAAAATGCACAATAGGATGAATATGAAGAATAAAACACACAAATGTGTACCTGAAAACAGCCAGATAAATCTCTCAGCCCAAGAGTTTGAATAATTTTCAAAAGCTCGCAAAGCCTAGTAAAATGGGCGTTTGCGAGCTTGTTTTTTGCCTTGTGGTACTATTTTGGTACTAAAGTGAGCTGTGCAGGAATAGTTTCATTTACGCCTGAGGCCATGTTATTTTCCACTCAAAATATTCATTGGGAGAATGGCGACAGAGTACAGGCACCGGGATTTCGGTATTATCATAAGCTTGCAAAGATGGACGAGATGTTTTCAGAGGAGACGTTAAGGCATCATGTGGATATGCCTTGGATGGCAAAGCCTTACTTTTATTCGTCGGATATCAGGGGGCTGCACAGGGCGAAGCTGTCACCATTCCAGAAGAAGTTTTATGCAAAGCTATACAGATTAAGGGTTGTAGAACAGAAGCGTTTTGTAGTTGGTGGAGCAAAGTATGCAGAGGATTTGAAGAGGTTTCATCAGTTACAGGATGAATATCTGCTGCTTGTGAATAATGACATCAAAAGTATTGTGGAGCTTGTGGATTTCATAAGTGAGAAAGAAGATAGGATACAGCAGATTGAGGACAGGCAGAAGGAGATATACAGAGAAAGCTCTAGTCGGAAACGCAGTATAAAGAATGAAGAGCAGTACCGGGAATATCAGATATGGCATGTGGAAGTGCAGGAAGAACTGGACAAGCTAAAGCAGGAGAAAAAGGATATTAAGAGGCAGATACAGCTTGCTGATGACATTATAAAAGAAGACTTGTATACGGCTTATTATGCGGTATCTGGGAAAGAAAAAATCGTTGCAGACAGGGATGTTGACATACCGGGGATGGAAGAGCAGGTGGCTTGTAAGGGACTAACAGATGAGGTTGATACGGTGGAAGTGGAAAGAGCGGATGTAGGTGTGATGGCTACAGATGAGGTATCTCGCGATGAGGAAGAGGAAAAGGTAGTTTCGGATGATATGTATGGAGATGATTTAGAATATGCTAGGGAAAACTCATGCTCATTATATGTGGTTAGAAAATAATCAGCAGTATAGGGATGATGCATTTGAAGGATTGGGAGAGTTTATTAATTATCAATTCGAGCAACTATCACTAGAATGTGACCTTTTTAATACGACGATTCCTTTGCATATGATTCCAACAGCAACATTCATCAAGGAGATAATTGATTTAATTAATGCTATTGATGAAGATGACCAAATTGAGGAAGAAGTATGGAAGCAAGGCAATATTTTATCTCAGATATATGAAATATATAACAATAGTAAGAAGGCTGCATTAAAGGCAAGTGGCGATAAAGTGGAGTATGATAAGGTACATGTTCAAAGTCAGATTTATACGCCGGAATGGGTGGTTAAATTCTTAGTAGATAATAGTCTGGGTAAGTTGTATCTGGAAATGTATCCGGATTCAGAGATTAAGGATACTCATAAGATAATTGGCGATTTTTCAGAGAATACCAGAGAAATAAAGCCATTGGATGAAGTAAAGGTTATTGATCCATGTGTAGGATCAGGTAACTTCTTACTGTATTGTTTCGATCTGTTTTATGACTTGTATATGGATCAGATTGAAAACTACGGTGCTGATTATAACAGCCGTGAAGTTCCACAGATTATTATTGAAAAAAATCTTCATGGAATTGATCTTGATGAAAGAGCTGTACAGCTTACTAAGGTAGGTCTTTTTATCAAGGCAAAAACAAAGAGAAATTCGGTGAAAATTAATCATTATAATGTTGTAAGTGCTAGCTTCAGACTTCCGGATTATAAGGAAATTGGTAATCTGTTTGACGTACAGTTTTTCTCAAAAGATTTTAGTGACTTGCTACAGGATGTGTGGAAGGATTTACAGCAGGCACATAAATTTGGCTCATTGCTTAGAATTGATGAAAAATTTGAAGACAAAAAGAAGGAATTAAAAGCTGAATTAGGAGAGGATCAGCTCTCGTTGTTTACGTATGAGAAGGCAGTTGAGTTTGATTTGTTTGAACAAGGTTTTTATGTGAAATTGAAAACTGCTGTTGAGCAGTATGTTGTTGATGAGAGAACTCGATTTTATGCTGATGAAACTTCAGATGCAGTTCGATTTCTTGAAGTGATGGCTCAGAAATATGATGTATTAATGTCAAACCCACCATATACAGATTATAATGATTTTGGAGATGCACTTCGAGGTTTTATAAATAATGAGTATAAAAAACCTTTAAATTTGACAACAAACTTATATTCTGCATTTGTAAAAAGGGATTTAGAATTGCTTAATTCAGAAGGATATTTAGCATTAATACATCCAGATACATTTATGTATATTTCTACATTTGAAGATTTGCGGCAGTATTCACTTCGGAATATGACATATCAAATATTTGTTGATTATGGGCTAGATAGAATTAATTTATTTGGAAAGAATATTTTGGTAAATGCAGTATGGTATGTTGCTAAAAAGGCAATTGCTGATACAAATAGCACACTATTTTTGGATATTGCAGATAAACAGCAAGAAAAGTTCAAAAAGGGCTCGTTTGAACTGGCAATTGATAATATTTTTAATAAAGAAACTAATAAAAGGGTATATGGGGTCAATCAGAAAGATTTTTTAAGAGTTTCAGGATTACCTTATATGTATTATGTTTCTGAACAATTGAGAAGCAAATTTTATCTAAATTCAATTGATGATAGTTTTAAGGTTTGCGTAGGATTGCAAACAGGATCTAATGAACAATTTGTTAGAATGTGGTGGGAAATTCAAGAAAAATATAATACACCATATAATGCTAAATGGTATACCTATGCCAAAGGCGGTCCTTACTGTAAATGGTATGGAAACAATTGGGCTGTGGTTAATTGGGAGAATGACGGTGAAGAGATAAAGCATAATTTTGATGAAAAAGGAAAATTGAGAGCTAGACCACAAAATTCGAATTATTACTTAAAAAATGGAATCACATATACCGCAGGTGGTGGAAAAAAAACTACATTTAGACAATTGAAAAATGAATCAATGTTTGATGTAGGTGGGTCGTGTATATTCCCTATAGCCGACGGATATAAGAATATAGAATATTTGCTTGCATTCATGAATTCGCGCTTTGCAGTATTTCTTATCAATTGCTTGAATCCTACAGTTAATACACAGGTAGGCGATTTAAAAAGAATTCCTTTCGTAATACCGTCTGTAGATGTTGAACAGCGAGTAAGTATTTTGGCACAGGAATGTATACAGCACAAAAAAAATATTGATTCAAATTATTTATTTAATGGTTCAGAAAAATCTCCGCTTGTCATTGAAAGTTCTGTAAAAGAAGCAATGAAAAAGTGTATAAGTGATGAACTGCATGAATGGATTTGTATTTTAGAAAACGAAGCATTAATTGATGATGAAATTTGTTCATTATATGAGTTAGATGCAGATGATCTAATTAGATTGGAAGAAAAAACTAAAAAATGTGTTTCTAATTTTCCAATTTACGAGAAAGCTTATAGATTCTATATAGACAAGTATAATCTTAAGAGAGAGCATGATATCGTTAAATACTCAGAAACGGAAATAAAAGAAATAAAAAATAATATATATAATATTTTGTTTCAAAAAAATAATGAGGTTGAAGATTTCTGCATTAATTATGAAATTAATCCAATAACAATTTTATACTTTGTTTCTGAAGATGGTATTTTACCTAAAGTAAAAACTAATCAACTTGCTGAAGAGTGGATGTTTTTTGCAATACGAGATCTATTATCTGCTTCTAATGACGGGATATTAGAAATATCAAATAATCAAAAATATTTTATGGATTTATTGATAGAATATGCAGATGGTATTGGAATATCAAACGCGCAGTTGTTCCAGCTAGAGGAATATCTAGATAAAAAATTGAGTCAATTTTGTAAAGAGGATTTATTTTGTAGATTGATGGATTCGACAAATATGTATATGTTTTTTCCAAAGACGCCTTTTGTTTGGCACTTGTCTTCAGGTATAAATGCTGGTTTTGAGGCTTTGATATCTATATATAAGTGGAATGCTGATTCTTTATATAAGATTAAATCTGAATATATATACAAGCGAAAAGAGAACCTTGAATATAGAAAAACTCAGATTGCTGGAAATGATACAGCGCAGGCACTCGAGGAAAAAGAATTAATTGATAGACAATTAGCTGAAATCGATGATTTTGTAGGCAAAATTGATGAGTTGATTGCATCCGGATATAATCCGACTCTTGATGATGGTGTTGGAAAGAATATTGCTCCCTTGCAGGAAAGGAAAATGTTAAAAGCAGATGTTCTTAATGCTAATCAGTTGAAGAAATATTTAAAGGCGGAATGGTAAATGATAGAAAAATGGTTAAGAAATGAAATTGATAAAAAAATATGCAATAGCAACCGTATAGTCATTCTTGATCAATCTTCGAGATGGAAGTTTTTGGTTGATGCCGCATGTACTGATATCTGCCTTTATTCTACAAAGGACTATAGCAGTAAGTGGCAGCAGAAACAGGATGAATTGTTTTTACGTCATGAAATAGAGAAGAATCATAAGAATGATCAAGTGGTGATATATGTTTCAAGAGAATTGGCAGCAGATTCGTTTTTGATTGAGTATGCTAAAACTGGTGGATGCATCGAACTTGCAACAGAATGGGTTAGAGATGTACTTCTGAAGGAAACATCACTGCAGGTATCGTTAACAGACGATGAGTTATATACAGCTTGTCAGCTTGGAATCTTTAAGGATATTAATTGGTGGAAGAAGGTTGTTCAGAAAATTGAAGGCTTATTATCAATTGAGAATGATATTCTAGATTTCTTCGATAATCCGAACGGTTTTCTTGAATCAAAAACACCAGCGGTTAAGAACTTGTATATACAGGAGTTTTGTAAGCTTTTGCAACAACCAGTTCAAGATAAACCAGCAGATACCTTTGCTAGTGAAATTGCAAGGCATATCTTTACAGGTATATTAGAGGGTAATATTTCTGAAAAAGAGTATGTAATTTATTGCAAGTGGATTGATAGCCGTAATCATGAAAGTTCTTTCAAGAAGTATTTGGGAGAATATCAATTGCCTAGCACAATTGATATTGATAAGGTGAAGGATAACCATTGCTTTGAGGTGGTTGATAAGAAGTATTTGACTAAACTTGTGGAGAATATTAACAATGCTAGTGAAGTTAAGAATATCTTGGATAAAATCAAGAAACGACTTAAGTTCAAAAAATCAAATCCGTACATTGCAAAATGGTGGCAGGATATTGCTGATATTATGGATTTTACAGTCGTTTGTAATGATGCTTCTATTGATGGGATAAGTAGGTATTATACAGTAGAGTTCTCGAAAACAGATAGATCAATGAGAAGGATACTTACATACCTAAAAGCAGATATAAACATAGTCAAACCGATTCAAGAATATTATGAGCGTATAAATCAGGATCTGTTAAAGTCTTGGTTTGCTCATTACGGAGAATATCAGGAATCACAAAAGGGATACCTTGTTAATTTGATAAAGAATACTTCTAAAAAGATAGCTATCATAGTTGGCGATGGAGTTCGATATGAAGTGGCAGATAGTGTTGCATCAAGGGTAGCAAGTGATATTTCTGTTGATAAAAAATTTATGTATGCGGGGCTTCCATCTGAAACAGAACATAATATGAGCGCTTTATATACTACTGATGGTGAGATAATTGCAGAGAAGAAGGAACGTGAAAAGAAGCTGTCAGATGAAACCGGAAAAGATATTACATATATGCAACTTGATGAAGTGAATGGAACAACGGATGGTGAAATTCTCGTATTAACATACAAGGATATTGATGATGCTGGGGAAAAGATGCAGCAAGGCATGCTTCGTTTGGTTGATGAATTTGAAGATATTTTAGTAGAGAAAATACAGTTATTACTTCATTTGGGATATAAAGAGGTTCATTTGGTGACAGACCACGGTTTTGTGCTTACAGGAATTTTGGAGGAATCAGATAAAATACCTACAGATGATATCAGTGGCGGCAAGAAAGTATCAGAACGTTATATTAGATCTGTAGATGAGCAAAGTGGTAGCAAGTATATTTCTATTGAGGAGCATTATGAAAATTATAACTATGTGAATTTTGCAAAAAGTTCAAGACCGTTTGTATCTACTGGAAAGTATGGATATTCTCACGGTGGTTTTACTCCACAAGAAGTTGTTATTCCTAATTTTGTATTTACCTACAATAAGCAAAATCAAATGGATGTTGATATTACAAACAAGAAAGATTTGATTGATATTGCGGGAAATATACTTACTGTTAAATTTTCATCGGGTGAAGCAAAAGATGTTTTATCTTATCAGAGAAAAGTAAGAGTTTTATTATATGTTGGTGATAAGATTGTTGATAAGAGCAGTATTATATCGATAAGTCCGGGAAGTCAAGAAAAGGTTGAGCTTTCACTTGATTCTGCAACAGAAGGTGTAGTAGTTATTATTGACGAAGATACCAAAGATCAATTGGATAAGGCAAAAGTTACAAAGAGCCAGATGAGAGATTTAGGCGGATTATTCTAGGGAGGTGACATTAGTGTCTGATTATATTGATGAAAAAGCATTAGAGGAATTTCGTGGATGCGTAGTTAGAAAAGATTTGGCTCCTTTGATTAAAGGCGGTGCTAATGTACCTGCGTTTGTTTTGGAATATCTTCTTGCAAATACTTGTAGTACAGATGATGAAGATAAAATCCGTGAGGGTATTGAGAATGTAAAAAATGTTCTTAGGGAGCACTATGTAAATCCTGAAGAGAGTAACCTGATTCAGTCAAAATTAAAGGAACACGGTAAATATAAAATAATCGATAAAATTTCTGTTGAATTAGATCCACAGAGGGATTGCTATTGGGCAAATATTGTTAATAGCAATATTAAAAAGGCGAATATTAGTGACCAGCTTGTGCGAAGTCATGAAAAGTTATTACTTGGTGGAATATGGGCAATTATCGACATGGAATATGATCCAATGATTACAGTAGGCAGTAAGGTATATCCTTTCTTAGTAAATGATATAAAGCCGATACAGCTTTCCAATTTCAATATGGAGCGTATTGCAGAAAAAAGAAAAGGGTTCTCTAAGGAAGAGTGGAAAAAACTTCTTCTTAGAAGTGCTGGATATGAACCTGATAGTGAAGGCTTGGATGAAAGAATTCAGGATTTGTTATTATTGCGTTTGATACCACTCGTTGAGGCTAACTTTAATATGGTTGAGTTGGGACCGCGTTCTTCTGGTAAATCATATATATACAAAGAAGTTACGCCATATGCATTGCTTATGTCTGGTGGACAGGGAACAGTTGCAAAGTTATTTGTGAATAATACAACTGGACGAGTTGGTTCTGTTGGAGAGTGGGATGCAATCTGCTTTGATGAGAGTACAGACCATCTGTTTAAGGATAGTGATGCTGTTCCCCTTATGAAGGATTATATGGAATCAGGATCATTTTCTAGAGGTGGAAAGGGAGGAGAAATCTCAGGTAATGCATCTATAATTTACAATGGAAATATCAATCAGCCTGTAGAAACTGTACTACAGAATTCACATCTGTTTAGTCCGATGTCATCGGAGGTAAACAATGATACAGCATTCTTAGATCGTATAAATGCGTACCTTCCAGGGTGGGAAATCAAAAAGTTTGCTCCTTCAAACTTTACAACTCATTTTGGATTCAGTACAGATTTCTTTTCTGAATTATTAAAAGGTCTGCGTAAGGATACATATTATGAAGTAGTTGATGAGTTCTTTTCTTTAGGAAGTCATTTGAAACAAAGAGACGCAAAATCTGTTAGAAGAATTGTGTCAGGATACATTAAGCTTCTTCATCCAGATGGTAACTTTACCAAGGAAGATGTTGAAGAATATCTGAAGATTGCATTGGAGATGCGTCGTAGAGTTAAAGAACAATTAAAGCGTATCGGCGGAATGGAATTCTGGGATACAAATTTTTCTTATATTGATAAAGAAACACAGGAAGAAATATTTGTGTCATTGCCGGAAGAAAAGAGTAGTGCTCTGATAGAAAATGTTCCATTAGCACCAGGAGTATGTTATTCAGCGACTGGTGATGGTGATCATGTCGGAATTATTCGTATTGAGGTAGTTGTAGTACCTGGTAATGGAAAGATTACAATAACTGGAACCACAAGTAATGCAATTAAGGAAGATGTAAAGAATACAGTTAACTATATTAAGGCTAACGAGAAAACAATATTAGATGAAAGACATTCATTGAAGGAAACAGACCTTAACATTCAGGTTACTAATATCCTTGGCAATAATACAACAGCGGGGATTGGTGGTGCAATTTATGTAGGTATACTTTCCGCACTGTATAAGAAAAACTTAAAAGCTGGACTTGCTGTTATCGGTAATGTCACAATTGGTGGCGCTGTAGAGAGAGTTGTTCAGTTTGCAGATAAAGTAAGTTCACTTGCTGATAATGGTGCAAAGATGGTAATTGTACCTATGGATAATATTTCTGAAATAGCAACAATACCTACTACGGTACTTAGCAAGTGTGATGTTCCATTTTACAATAATGCGCAAGTATTGTTGCAGAAAGCGATGGTGTAAGAGTGCAGTATTGGAGGGGTAATTATGGATTGGACAAAATTTAATAATCATGGAGAATCCTCCAATCATGCATTTGAAGTAATGTGCAATATGCTGTTTGAATGTTGGATGAAGAAAGAATACAAAGATAACATTTCTCATTTTGCCTTTGTAAATGGAAGCGGTGGAGATGGCGGTGTAGAAGCATATGGCCTTTTAACATCAGGTGATGTTATTGGTGTTCAATCAAAGTGGTTTCCACAGAAAATGGAAGCTTCTCAATTTACACAAATTGAGAATTCATTTTATACAGCAATTAAAGTTCGTCCGGAATTAAAACGGTATATTGTTTGTGTCCCTAGAGATTTGACATCAAAGAGAATGGTAAAAAATAATCAAGTTGCTAAGGATACAGAAGAATCAAAATGGATAAATCTATGTGAGAAAATTAATAAAGAATACCCGGATATTGTAATTGAATTATGGGATGAGACATGCATACAAGAAAAATTATGTATGCCAGAAACGCAGGGGTGTTACAAGTATTGGTTTGAAACCTCAGAGGTGTTTGAAACAGAGATTTTGACATCTTATCAAAAGGCAATCAATAGTTGGGCAAAAACAAAGTACATACCTGATTTGTATTCGACGGGTTATATTCACGACAAACTTTCATATTTTACTGGTGGTTTCGAAGCGACAAAGAAAAAATATGATATGACGCAGACTATTTATGCTACAGTTCAGAAACTGAAAAAGGCTTATGAAGATATATTGAGATTGAAATTTCCAGAAAAAGAAAAAGACCTTATTGAAAAGATAAAAGCAGATATTTCTATCCTCGGAGATTGGTTATGTACTATAAAAGAGCTTGGTTCATTAGTTGTAACGGGTACAGGTATAGAAATGAGTAATATCCAAAAGAAATTCGAACTAAATTGTGAAGTGTCAGATTTAAGAAAAAGTTCGCTACATTTTAGTTATTATTCGCATTTTCATGCAGCAGAAAATATTTTGGAAAATATTGTAGACGATTTTGAACAATATCTGTGTTGTGTGGTTACTGCCGGTGCTAATAAAATTATTTTTCTCGGTAATCAGGGGACGGGAAAGACGGCAGGAATTGTTAGTGAGATTAATTTGATGCTCCAGGGTAAAACATATCTTCCAATATTAGTGCAAGCAAAGGATTATAGGAAAGGTGATAGTTGGTTATCTATTTTGACAAGAACTATAGGTCTATCGACGACATGGAGTGAATTAGAGTTGTTTC